>Ga0105106_10002578_pt1 | contig 13001 bp, 12 predicted proteins | sample PPLLaktember2015_5_FD_79109 | JGI IMG/M metagenome (GOLD analysis project Ga0105106, IMG submission 79109) | Freshwater sediment microbial communities from Prairie Pothole Lake near Jamestown, North Dakota, USA - PPLs Lake P8 Core (1) Depth... | ecosystem: Environmental > Aquatic > Freshwater >...
GGACGATCGTCATCGACCCCGGACACGGCGGCCTCGATGTCGGGGCGAAAGGCCAGTTCGGCGCGCTGGAAAAGGACATCAACCTCGCCCTCAGCTTCAAGCTCAAGGCCCTCATCGAGAAGAACCTCGCCGACCGCGTCGTCCTGACCCGGGACAAGAACATCGACGTTTCGCTCGAGAACCGGGCCGCCGTCGCCAACAACAACGACGCCGCCCTTTTCATCAGCATCCACGCCAACGGGTCCTTCCGGAAAAAAGCGCACGGCGCGGAGACATTCTTCCTGAGCCTGAACGCGACGGACGAGGAGACGCGTAAGCTCGCCTATCTCGAGAACAACTCTTCCGAGCTCGAAGGCCGGATCGCCGCGGACAGCCAGGACGACATCAAGATGATCCTCTGGGACATGGCCCAGTCCGCCTACATCAAGCAGAGCGGCCGGCTGGCCCAGGAGATCCAGAACGAGCTCAACAAGCCGCCCCTCGGCATCGCGAACCGCGGGATCAAGCAGGCGCCGTTCAAGGTCCTGACCGGGGTCGCCTGTCCGGCCGTCCTGGTCGAGGTCGCCTTCATCTCCAGCCCCGAGGAGGAGCGGGAGCTCGTCCAGGACGGGTTCCAGAACAACGTCGCCCAGGCGATCTTCCGCGGCTTGGCCACGTTCCTCCGGACCAGTCCTCTCAAGTAGCGCCCCTATGGCCCGCCCCAAGCTTCTTCTCGCCGCCGTTCTTTTCGTCGTCCTGGCCGCGCTCGTTTTCGTTTTCCTCCGCACGGGCGCCCGCGAGAGCCTCAGGAGCGCGGCCGTTGCCTCGTCCCCGGCCGCCGCGGAAGCCTCCACGGCCGCCGAGCGCGCCGTGAAGACCGTGACCCTTTTCTTCCCGCGCGAAGAGGACGGGCTCCTGGTCCCCGAGGAACGGGAGATCCCCGCCGACCCCGCCCCCGCCCGGGAAGCCGAAACGGCGCTGGCGGAGCTGATCAAAGGGCCGCGCGGGGACCTCGTCGCGGCGCTCCCTCCGGAAACCCGGCTCGCCCGCTTGTTCATCACCAGGGACGGAACGGCCTATGCCGACTTCAGCCGCGAGCTCGCCGACAAGCATCCGTCGGGAACGGACGCCGAGATGGAGACGGTTTTTTCCATCGTCGACACCCTGGCCTTCAATTTTCCCGCGATCAAGAAGGTCTTCCTGCTCATCGACGGCGAGGAGCGCGAGACGCTGTCCGGGCACCTGTGCCTCGACCGGGCCTATTTCCCCGATTATCAGCTGACGGTCAAACGCTGAACGGAATGGCCCGCGTCGTCATCCTCGGCTTTCCCAACGCCGGGAAATCCACGCTCTTCAACAAGCTGATCGGCCGGAGGAAAGCCCTTGTCCACTCCCTGGCCGGCATGACGCGCGACCGGGTCAGCGGGACCTGCGGGACGGGCGCATCGGCCTTCGAGATCGTCGACACCGGCGGATTCACGGACAGCGGGGGAGAACCCCTCGCGGTCAAGGTCAAGGCGGCGGCTTGGGAAGCGGCCCGGACGGCCGACGCCCTCATCCTCGTCCTCGACGGCCAGATGGGCCTGACGCCGGCTGAGGAAGAGCTCTACCGCGACCTCCGCAAGCTCGACCGGCCGCTTCTTGTCGCGGTCAATAAGGTCGATACCGAGGCCCATCGGCACGAGATGGGCGACTATTACCGGCTCGGCGCCGACCGGCTCTTCTTCGTCTCGGCCGAGCACAAGCTCGGGATCGGCCGGCTGGCCGAGGCCATCGTCGAGGCCGTCGCGGGCGCGCCGCCCGTCGATGCCGAACCCTCCGCTTCGCCCGTCGCCCCGCCGATCGAAGCCGTCAAGCCGCTCAAGATCGCCATCATCGGCCGGATCAATGTCGGGAAATCCTCGCTGGCCAACCGCCTCTGCGGCGAGGACCGCTGCATCGTCAGCGAGTTGCCGGGGACGACGCGCGACAGCTCGGACATCCTGCTCCGCCGCGGAGCGAAGTCCTATCTTCTCGTCGACACGGCCGGCATCCGCAAGCTCGGCCGGGTTTCGGACGTCCGGGAGAGCGCCGGGGTGATCAAGGCGAAGAAGAACATCCCCTTCGCCGACGTCCTCTGCCTCGTCCTCGACGCCCATGAGTTCCCCACCCGCCAGGACGCGGCCGTGGCCAAGATCGCCCTCGAATCCGGGAAGCCCCTCATCATCGTCCTCAACAAATGGGACCTCGTTCCCGAAGACCAGGTCACTTTCGCCCAGGCCCGAGAGATCGTCTTCAGCCGCCTGGATTTCGTGAGCTATGCTCCGCTCGTCACGGTCTCGGCCCTGACGGGAAAGAGGGTGAGCCGAATCCTCGAGCTGGCCGAGGACGTCTATCAGCGCGGCCAGAAGTGGATCCCGACGGGGAAGCTCAACAAGTTCATCGAATCGATGAACGAGGACTTCCCGCCGATCTCGACGAAGGGACGCCGCTTCACGGTCAAATACGGGACCCAGAAGGGCATCCTGCCGCCGGCGTTCGTGCTGTTCACGAGCTCGCCCGCGGTTTTCGCCCCAGGCTACGAGAAATCCTACGTCCAGAAGATGCGGAACGCCTTCGGGCTCGAAGGGACCCCGGTGCGCCTGATCATGCGCTCCGGGAAGAAAAAACGCCCTTAATCCTTTTTCGGGTTCCTCTCTATAGGGTGGACATCTCTTTTAATTTATTTGGGCAGCCGGTCTCCGTTTTTTTATTGGACCGGGCCGCTTCTTAATCTTATTTTGGGCAGGGCCGCAAGCCCTGCCCACGGGGGGTCAGCGAAGCGCCGAGGGGGCGCCAGCCCCCTGGAAGTGTTGCGTTTCTAAAGATTTATTAAAGAAAAGAAACGCAACACGCATCCCGATCAGCGGATGCGGATCCGTCCGTCTTCCGTCCGGAGCTCGAGAGGAAAGCCTCCGCCTCCGATCTTGGCCGAGAGCTTCCGGCCGCGCGTCCGCCCGGATCCTTCGAACGGGATCCGGGTTTCGAGCCGGCCGCCCTGGACCGAAAAGTCCGCGGCGAATCCGGGCGGAAGGGCGAGCTCGATATCGCCGTCGATGGTCCGGACCGACCAGGGATCGGAGAGGGCCGAGCCGGGCGCGGCTTCGACCCGGACGTCGCCGTCGACCGTGCGAAGTCGCAGGCCGCGAATATCGCCCGAAACCGCGATCCGGCCGTCCACGGTTTCGGCTTCGAGCCGGCCGGAGAAGCCGTCGAGCCGGACGTCGCCGTCCGTGAGACCGAGCTTCATGTCCGCCCGGAGCCCGTCTCCGTTGATCGAACCGTCGACGAGCTCGGCCTGGACGCGGGTCCCGGCAGGGACGGCGATCTCGGTGACGACCTTGATCCGGGCGAGGTCGCTGACCCAGAAGAAGATGCCCCGGAGGCGGGGATAGCGGATCCGGACCGAGACTTCATTGCCTCTCTGGGCCAGGTCCACCGCCGTCTCGCGGAGAAGGCGCTCGGCCCGTTTGAGGTCCTTGGTCAGGGCTTCCTTGCGGACCTTGACCGAGATCGAAGCATCGGCCGAGGGGCGAAGGATGAGGAGGCCGTCGACGTCCTTGAAGATGAGATCGGCGGGCTTGCCGGGGTCCATCCGGTAGGTCCGCTCGATCGTCTCGATCGAGCCCTGGGCCGGGATCGAATATCCGGCCGCCGCAAGCACGACGGCGAAGGCGGCGAAGACGAAGAGTGTTCGGCTGCGCATGTTCTTTTCCCTTATCCGAATCATAGCACGGGCATCTTTATAGACGAAATCCCCGCCCCCGGGGTTCGCGCCTCCCTAGCCCTGAAGCCGGCGATTATGTCCAAGTTGCATCCCTGGATAGCCCTTTTCTAGGGGACTTATATCCAAAGCCCTTCGTTGATCTAAGGCGTTGGGATTTGGGGGCGCGAGGGAGGAGGGCTCGAGGGACATCTGGAGGCTCGCGGGCACGGTTTCCCGGCCGCCAAGCCGGTTCAAGGCATAAATCTGAAAGGCTCAACGAACGGAGGGATCATCCCAAAGCGAACATCAGGAAGGGGGGCCCCGTCTCGGGGGGGAACCCGCTCGGGTTCCAAAGTGAGCGCGGGATGATCCCGGAGTGAGGTTTGACTTTGATTTGGATTTCGTCTATAAATATTCTTTAATCCATAGACCGGACCCGTCGTCTCAGGAGGTCATAATGGCTCGCAAGTGGACCGCGCCCGTTCTCATCGGAGCTATCGCGCTCGTTCTCATCTTTTCATCCGTCGGCTGCGCGAAGCTGAACGTCAAGAAGCTCCAGGCCAATTATCATTTTTCCAAGGCCAACCAGCTGTTCCGGGACAGCAAGTTCAGCAAGGCCATCGTCGAGTATGAGGCCACGCTGAAGTTCAACCCCGACATCAAGGAAGCTTACCAGTTCCTCGGGGAGAGCTATAAGGCCCTTTATCAGCCGGGCAAGGACACCCAGGAGAACAACGACCGGCGGGACAAGGCCCTCGAAGCCTTGACCAAGGCCTATGATCTCGACAAGAACAACAAGACGATCATCTACTCCCTAGGCGACATGTACGACAGAATGCGCGACGTCGAGAAGTCCGAGCAGATGTTCCTGCGGATCATCGAGCTCGAGCCCGGCAACATGAATAATTTCTACATCGTCGCCGAATTCTACAAGCGGTATGCGAGCGAGAACAAGGAATTCCGGGCCAAGGCCGAGGACATGTACCTCCGGCGGATCGAGACCGACCCCGAGAACGTCCAGGGCTATGCCTACATGGCCGACTACTTCGACAAGCTCCCGCCCACCGAGAACAAGAGCAAGTTCGACGAGGCCCTGAAGTACATCAAGATGCGCCAGCAGCTCGAGCCGGAGAGCGCGGAGGTCTATTACACGATCGGCGTCAACCGCTTCCAGAAGGCCTACCAGCTTCAGAATTTCCTCAGCCAGGCCGAGAAGGAGCAGTGCGCGGACGAGGCCGAGAAGAGCCTACTGAAGGCGATCGAGCTCGACCCCAACTGGGCCGAGTCCTACGCCTATATGAAGATCCTCTACCTCAACGTCACCTCCAAGCTCTATCCCGAGCGGGAGAGCCGCTACATGGAGCTCGCCACGCAGTACGGCAACAAGTGGGACGAAGCCCGCAAGCGCCAGCTCGACCGGCTGAAGCTCGAGAAGGAGCTCAAGAAGACGGGGTGACGTCCGCCGCGAATCCGATTGCGCGAACCCTCCCCCTCCTCCGGCGTGGGGTCGCGTCTACACTTTCCACTTTCACTCATATTCCGTAGGGTTCAACGGGAAAAGTGGAAAGTGTAGACGCGACCCCAAACGCCGAAGGGATTTTTTTTCGCCGCCGGCTCCCCGCGGAGATCTAAAGCGTGTTCATCCCCCTGAAGGACGAGAATCCCACGGCCCGCATCCCGGCCGCGACCGCGGCCCTGGTCGCGATCAACATCGCCGTCTTCATCTTCCAGGTTCTTTCGTCCAAAGGGCTGGAGTACTACGTCCTCCGGATGGGGGCCATCCCTTACGAGATCTCCCATTTTCGGACGCTCGCCGATTTCCCCGTGGCCCGCGTCTCCCCGCCTCTCTCCCTCCTCCTCCACATGTTCCTTCACGGCAGCCCCTTCCACCTGGCCGGGAACATGCTCTATCTCTGGATCTTCGGGAATAACGTCGAGGACGTCCTGGGCCGGTTCCGCTTCGTCGTCTTCTACCTCCTCTGCGGCCTGAGCGCGTCCTTGACTCACGTCGCCTTCAACCCCGGCTCCACGGTTCCCATGATCGGCGCGAGCGGGGCCATCGCCGGCGTCCTGGGCGCCTACTTCCTCCTTTTTCCCCGGGCCCGGGTCAAAACCTTCGTTTTTCTGTTCGTTTTCATCCAGGTCGTGTCCGTCCCGGCAGCCCTCATCCTCGGCCTCTGGTTTGTGATGCAGTTATTGAACATCGGGCTGGGCGGAGGGGTCGCCTGGTTCGCCCATATCGGGGGGTTTCTGTTCGGGATGGCCTTCATCAGGGTATTTCATAAAAAAAGGCCGGGACCGGTTGACTTTCGGAGCCGTTTTTAGTATGTTATTGGACCGCTTAAACTTAGACTTAAGCCAAGACCAAGTTTAACAACTTTTTTCTCTTTTTGAGGTTATGCGATGAAGACTTTTGTCCCAAAAAAAGATGAGGTCGCGAAGAACTGGTGGCTGATCGACGCCGAGGGCAAGATCCTCGGCCGGCTGGCCACCGAGGTGGCGGTCCTGCTCCGGGGAAAGAACAAGCCGGAGTTCTCCACCTTCCTCGACATGGGAGACTTCGTGATCGTGATCAACGCCGAAAAAGTCGCCGTCACGGGGCGGAAACCGGCCCAGAAGAAATACTATTCCCACTCCCAGTACCCGGGCGGGCTGAAGACCGAGGTCCTCGCCGAGATGCTGGCCAAGAAGCCCGAGGAAGTGATCAAGAAAGCCGTCTGGGGGATGATCCCCAAGAACAAGCTCGGCCGGGCCGTCTATAAGAAGCTCAAGGTCTACCGCGGCCCCGAGCATCCCCACCAGGCCCAGAACCCCCGGCCCCACGCGTTTTAGGAGGAATCGTGAGTCTCATCCAGTATTACGGAACGGGCAAGAGAAAGAGCGCCATCGCCAGGGTCTTCCTGCGCACGGGCAAGGGCGAGATCACCCTGTTCGTCAACAAGAGGGTCCGGTCGTTCGAGGACTATTTCAACCTCGTCTCGCACAAGCTGACGATCAAGCAGCCGCTCATGCTGACGGAGACGTCCGACAAGTTCGACATCTTCCTCCGCATCGAGGGCGGCGGGGTGAGGGCCCAGTCCGAGGCCGTCCGGCTCGGCATCGCCCGGGCCCTCCTCGAGTTCAACCGCGAGCTCCGGCCGGCCCTCAAGGCGGCCGGCTTCCTGACCCGCGACGCGCGGATCAAGGAACGCAAGAAGTACGGCCTGCTCGGCGCCCGCAAGGCCCCGCAGTATCATAAACGGTAACGGAACGGAGAACGGACGTGGTCCAAGTCACAATGAAGGAACTGTTGGAAGCCGGGGTCCATTTCGGCCACCAGACCAAGCGCTGGAACCCGAAGATGAAGGAATTCATCTACGGCCAGCGCAACGGCATCTACATCATCGACCTGCAGAAGACGATCAAGGTCTTCAAGGACGCCCTGCAGTTCGCCAAGACCGTCGCCGAGGAGGGGAAGGCCATCCTCTTCGTCGGGACGAAGAAACAGGCCCAGGACATCGTCCGGGACGCGGCGACCAAGTGCGAGGCGAGCTACGTCAACCAGCGCTGGCTGGGCGGCCTCCTGACCAACTTCAGGGTCATCCGGGGCAGCATCGACAAGCTGACCGAGCTCGAGGAGATGCGCGAGGACGGCCGCTGGGACCTCCTGTCCAAGAAGGAGCAGTCCCGGCAGGAGAAGGTCTACCGGAAGCTGTCCAAGAACCTGGGCGGCATCAAGAACCTCAACGGCGTTCCCGGGGCCATGTTCGTCATCGACTCCTCGAAGGAGGAGATCGCCCTGTGCGAGGCCCAGAAGATGGGCATCCCGATCATCGCCATCGTCGACACGAACGGGGACCCCGAGAACCTGACCTATCCCATCCCCGGCAACGACGACGCCGTCCGGGCCATCGAGCTCTTCGCCAACAAGATCGCCGAGGCCATCCTCGAGGGCAAGAAGAGCCGGATCGACAAGGACATGCTCGAGAGCAAGGCCGCCGCCTCCGCCGCGGCCGCCGAGGGCGAGCTCCCGACCGAAGAAGAGACGCACTGATCGCGCCCGGCGGCGGGTGAAGGAGACAACGATGGAAATCACAGCGGCCATGGTCAAGGACCTCCGCGAGCGCACGGGCATCGGCATGATGGAGTGCAAGAAGGCCCTCGAAGAGGCCGGCGGGGACGCGGACAAGGCCATCGAGATCCTGCGCAAGAAGGGCTACGCCCGGGCCAAGGACAAGGCCGAACGGGCCGCCTGCGAGGGCGCCGTGGGCTCCTACATCCACTCCAACGCCAAGATCGGCGTCCTGGTCGAGGTCAACTGCGAGACGGACTTCGTCGCCCGCGGCGAGGAGTTCAAGGAGCTCGTCAAGAACATCGCCATGCACATCGCCGCCGCGGCCCCGCTCTACGTCGCGCCGGAGAACATTCCCGAAGAGACCGTGGAGAAGGAAAAGGACATCATCCGCGAGCAGCTCAAGGACTCCAAGAAGCCCGCCGAGATCATCGAAAAGATCGTCCAGGGGAAGCTGGGCAAGTTCTACGAGGAGGTCTGCCTCCTCGAGCAGCCGTACATCAAGGACGATAAGATCAAGGTCAAGGACCTCATCGTCCAGTTCATCGCCAAGTCCAAGGAGAACACCAAGGTCTCCCGGTTCGTCCGGTACCAGATCGGGAAGTGAGCCGGCCATGCCCGCCCCGAAGCCGGCTTATGCGCGCATCCTGCTGAAGCTGTCGGGCGAATCCCTCCTGGGCAAGGACTCCCGCGGGATCGACTTTGCCACCACCTCCGCGATCGCCAAGGAGATCAAGGAGGTCTACGACCTCGGCGTCCAGATCGCCATCGTCATCGGCGGGGGGAACATCTTCCGCGGAAGCGAAGGCACGGCCGAAGGGCTCGACCGGGTCTCCGCCGACCAGATGGGCCTCCTGGCCACGGTCATCAACGGGATCGCCCTCCAGGACGCCCTGGAAAAGCAGGGCATCGTCACCCGGCACGTTTCGGCCATCGAGATCAAAGCCCTGGCCGAACCGTTCATCCGGCGGCGGGCCCTCCGGCACATGGAAAAGGGCCGGATCGTCATCTTCTCGGCCGGCCTGGGGAGCCCGTACTTCACCACGGACACCGCGGCCGCGCTCCGGGCCCTCGAGATCAAGGCCGAAGTCATCCTCAAGGCGACCAAGGTCGACGGGGTCTATACCTCGGATCCCATGAAGAACGCAGGGGCCAGGAGATTCAAGGCCATCCGCTACATCGACGTCCTCAAGCGCGGCCTCCGGGTGATGGACGCCACGGCCGTGTCGCTGTGCAAGGACAACACCCTCCCGATCGTCGTCTTCAACCTCCGCCGCCGCGGCAACATCAAGCGGGCCGTCATGGGCGAGGACATCGGGACCAAGGTCTATTGAGGGGGCTTCCATGGTCAAGGACATCCTGCGCGACCTCGAGAAGAAGTTCAAGGCTTCCCTGGACCATTTCCGCAAGGACATCAGCAAGCTCCGGACCGGGCGGGCCAACCTGAGCATCTTCGAAGACATCAAGGTCGATTACTACGGGGTCCCGACCCCGGTCAACCAGATGGCCAAGATCGGCATCCCCGACCCGAGCCTGATCACCGTCCAGACCTACGACGCCTCCTTCCTCGAGGCCGTGGACAAGGCGATCAAGGCGGCGGGACTCGGGCTCAACCCGATCAACGACGGCAAGGTCCTCAAGATCCCCATTCCGCCCCTGGACGAGGAGCGCCGGCGGGAGATCGTCAAACTGGTCAAGAAGATGCTCGAGGACGAGAAGACCGCCCTGCGCAACATGCGCCGCGAGACCAAGGAGTTCATCGAGGAGCTGGAGAAGGAAAAGGAGATCTCCGAGGACGACAAGTTCAAGGGCCTCGAGGATCTCCAGAAGCTCACCGACGAATACACCAAGAAGACCGAGGAAGTCGCGGCGGCCAAAGAACTCGATATCATGAAAATCTGACGGCGCCGCGCCGTCAACTACGGGGCTCCCGGGGCAAGGGTTCTCGGGCACGGTGGAATTAAGGTGACAGCCAACTTAATTCCCGAAGATGAAACCGATTTAATCAAGGCTATTCTCTTGGGAATTAAGATGACTGTCACCTTAATTCCGCCTTCGACTTCCGGCTCGCTCTTCCCGGCCTGCGGCCGTGAATCCATGCCCGCTCGCCTCCGTATGTCCCTCGAACCCTCACCCCTCGCGCCCCGATATAAAAAGCGCGCTTGCCGTCTGTCCTTACGTCGCCGCCCGCGAATCCCGCCGCCGACCTGCAGGAAGGACGCCTATATGCAGTCCTTCCCGAGTCGTAAGGGAGGCAAAAGAGGTGGATAATTTAAGATCAAAGTCCGAAAAGGCGTCCTGATCCGAATTGCTCGACACTCACGAGGCTGGTCCTTTTCGCGTATCACCCCCTGCCGACGAATTTTTCGGAATTTCTCCCGAAATTCGCCGTATGCGCGGTTTTGGGGGTGACCCGAAATTTGTAGAATCTCCCGACACTTGTATAATCCCCGCTGATGAACGATTCCCGCGCGACTAAATATAATATGGGCGAGTCATGAGAGAAGACGCGAAGCGGCGAAGCGCGGAGCGGGAGAAGCTCGGGGTGCTCATCCCCGGCCTCGGTTCCGTGACCACGACGCTGCTCGCCGGAGTCTTCGCCGCCCGGAAAGGCCTGGCCCGGCCGGTCGGATCGCTGACCCAGCTCGGCCGTATGCCCGGTCCCGCTGCGGGCCGACGGCAATCCCCGCTCATCAAGGACGCCCTCGACCTCGTTCCTCTCGACGACCTCGTCTTCGGCGCCTGGGACATTGTTCCGGACGCGGCGGACGCCGCGGCCGAGAAAGCGGGAGTCCTCCGGCCCGAGCATATCGCCGCGGTCCGGGAAGAGCTCGCCGCGATCGCGCCGATACCCGGCGTCTTCGATCCCAAGTTCGTCCGGAATCTCGAGCCGCGCCGGATCAAGAAAGGCCGGACGAAGATGGACCTGGCCGACCAGGTCAAGGAGGACATCGCGGCGTTCCGGACGCGCCACCACCTCAGCCGCCTGGTGATGTGCTGGGCAGGTTCGACCGAAGCCCACCGGACCGCCGGCCGCGTCCACGCGGGCCTCAAGGCTTTCGAATCCGGCCTGAAACGGAACGATCCCCGGATCAGCCCGAGCCAGATCTACGCTTATGCCGCGCTCGACATGGGTCTGCCCCACATCAACGGCTCGCCGCATCTGACCGCCGACTGCGCCGCGCTGGCGGAACTGGCCGCGGAAAGGAACCTCCCCGTCTGCGGCAAGGATTTCAAAACCGGCCAGACTCTTCTCAAGACCGCGCTCGCTCCGGCCCTTCGCGACCGCCGGCTCGGCGTCAGCGGCTGGTTCTCCATGAACATCCTGGGGAACCGGGACGGCGAGGTCCTCCGGGACCGGGGCTCCCTCCGCTCCAAGGAAGAATCCAAGCTCGGCGTCCTCGGCTCCATCCTCGACGCGGAAGAGGACCCCGGGCTCTACGGCGGCCTCGATCACCAGGTCAAGATCCATTATTATCCGCCCCGGGGCGACGACAAGGAGTCCTGGGACGCCGTTGATTTCTTCGGCTGGATGGACTATCCCATGCAGCTCAAGATCAACCTGCTCCTGCGGGATTCCATCCTGGCCGCGCCGATCATGCTCGACCTCATCCTCTTCTCCGAGCGGGCCCATCGCGCCGGGTGGAGCGGATCCCAGGATTGGCTGTCGTTCTACTTCAAATGCCCGATGACGCCGAACGGCGGCCGTCCCGAGAACGATCTCTTCGCCCAGAAAGCGCTCCTCGACGCCGCCCTCCTGGGATTATCAAAAAAATAAGAGGCTCTTCAGGCTTTTCCAATGGGTTCCCCTCTTTGAAAAAGAGGGGTCAGGGGAGATTTTTTAATCATAAAATCCCCCTTTTTCAAAGGGGGACAACATGAAGGAGCTTAAAAAATCACGATTTCGTCGGCGAAGATCCAGGCGGGTCCGCCCGCGCCCTTATGCCACGCGGGGCACTTGAGGAAGCTCTTCGTCCTCACCTTCACGTACCGGGCGCTCCGCGGCTCGAAAGCGTAGCGGAAATCCTCGACGACGACCCCAGCAGCTTTGACGGCCGAGCGGGGGAAGACGAGCCCGACGGGCTCGTAGTCGGCGCCGTTCGAAGAGAGGGAAAACTCCGCGGCGTGGGGCAGCCAGATCCAGGCGTTCGTTTCCTGGAGGAAACGGACCGAAACCGAGGCGATGGGCGTGTCCCGGCCGAGGTCGACGATCGCCTCCATTTCCTCGCCCTCGAAGCCCAGCCAATTGCAGTGATAATCCGCGGTGCCGCGCAGGCCGTCGGCGAGGGCCGCGGCGCCCCCGACGGGGTATTTAGGGCTCGGCCCGGCCGCGAGCCGGACGGAGCGCCCGAATCCCTTGTGGAGGCTCATCCCTTCGGAGAAGAACCTCTCCATCTCTTCCCCGTAGGCGGCCGGCGCCGTCCCCATCTCGTCCAGGTGGGAGGCGCCGACGGCTTTGGCGCCGGCAACGAAGGCCTCGAGCCTTCGCTTCATCGCCGGGTTCACCGAAAGCGTTTCGCCGGAGCGGCCGAAGATCGAAAGCCGGGGCTCGGGATTCCGCTTGGAGATCTCGAGGACGGCGAAATCGAGCGGAAGGCGGGCGAACGTGACCCGGTCGCGGTATTCCGGACGCCGGGCCACGGCTTTCTCGGCCCGGGCGAAGAGCTTCTCGTATTTCGCGATCAGCCGGGGCGTGAGGAAAGTCTTGAATCCGTCCCAGGGGAAGCCGTAGATCCCGAGGTCCCCTCCGGAAGCGTCGAGGGAATCGTGGAGGAGCCCGATGTATTTCCCGATCCAGGGAGCGGCCGGACCGTAGAATCCCTTCAGGAAATCCGCGGTCAGCGCGGCGACGGCGGCGTCGGGATCGCGGAGGAGCTTGGCGAGGAGATAGGTTCTCAGCTCGTGGAATTCGCTCCGCGTTGAGGAGCTTCCCTGCTCGAACATCATTTGGATCCCGTTCGCCCGGAAAAAGCGGAGATTCGGCCCGAGCACCCGCAGGTTGGGGAAGGGATCGATGTAGTTCCGGAACTGGACGACGTAGTCCCAGAGGATGATGTTCTTGGTCAGGCGGCTCCAGTCCGTGATGTCCTTGACGAAGGAGGCGTTGGCCGGGTCCGTTTCGATCGGCCGGCTGCGGTTGCACTCGATCGTGCAGAGCATGATGTTGACGTTCGGCTCGGGGGTGATCCCGGCCGGCGCCTGCCGCGAATACTGGTAGGCCAGGGTCGAGATGACCTTGTCGGGGAA
>Ga0105106_10002580_pt1 | contig 13000 bp, 8 predicted proteins | sample PPLLaktember2015_5_FD_79109 | JGI IMG/M metagenome (GOLD analysis project Ga0105106, IMG submission 79109) | Freshwater sediment microbial communities from Prairie Pothole Lake near Jamestown, North Dakota, USA - PPLs Lake P8 Core (1) Depth... | ecosystem: Environmental > Aquatic > Freshwater >...
AAGTCTGGCATACAAGACCGTACCATTCAAAGAGACTTCCCTGAAAATCGGCGGGGGATCATTAAAAGTGTACAATTCAAGTTACGATCCACCATCATCCGATCCATCAACCTTCACAATCAGTGACTCTGCAAATATCTACGTTGATAAATTCAATGCCGGCGAGCTGCGCTATGAATCAGTCAGTGCCCAGATGGATATTTCTCTCCAGAATGGTGCTGTTGTCATGCGTCCGCGGATTGCACAGGGATCTACCATGCTTGCCGAGCCCCGCTGGTTCTATGATCAGAATACAAAAACGATGGTGATCAATCTCGTCAATATAACGAGCATCAATCTTATGGCAAAAGAGGGCATTGGTACAGTGCAGATGACGCTTGGAGAAACAAATTATACATATATATCTCCAGTCAGCAGCCCTGTTTCTGTGAAATATGAATACGATCCAAATTTTGATCAGGACTATTCAGTAGCCTGGAATAATTATTTCACCAATACCCTGGGGATGACACAAAACGGACCGGATAATTATGAACAGGCTGATGTCAATACACTCGTTATTAAAAAATATGAAGTCCAGATAAAAAATATCTGATGTTGATCTATTATCTCTCTTTTTCTTAAATCACTGCGGATTATTTGTGGAAAAAGAGAATATTGCGTCTTTATCCCCTTCGCCAATATCACTTCTGAAAAATGCGCCGGAAATTACTTTTATAGTCATGCAACTGGCGGAATGAAAAAACCCGTTATGATGTTCTTGTCGAACATTTTCCAGAGGCTGCATATAGATAAGGTATATATCAGTTCTCTAAAAATACGTGCTCTAAAAAGTTTTCCTGCATAGATATTACCGATCCGATACAGGGGCAATTATGATATGTTCCCCCTAAATGACGGTTAATCGGTATCAACAGAGTTTATCTCGAGTCAGATATCCTGATAGAGAACGGACAAATACCGGTATCATCGTAATTCCATTAAAAGAACGGGCGGATCCAAAATAAAAATTATTTGAGTCTGATAAATGTTTTTCCTTCCGTGCTGTAGATATATGGGCCGCACGTTGGCGATGACGTCGATGTAGCTCCGGAAGTATATGCGTGGACCAGAATTTTGTAACTTCCCGGCGCCACTTTCCTCATATCGAAGTCAGCATTGTGGGGGGTTGTGGAGTCTCCCAGGACAGAGAAGCTCGTCTGGTAGACCGGTACCTGGGCACCGGATTCACTGATATATCTGACCTCTTCGAATATATCTGTTGGACCACCGGTGTAGGTCGTTGTCCAAACTACGGGTAAAATAGGCGTCTCATTCAGAACCGGCGCCGGACAGACGAGGTCAACACTAATCGTCGGGACTGTGAGGTTAGTTGATTCTGTCAGGGCAGTCAGGAACGAGAGATTCTGGAGTGTCAATTCAGATTCCACGCCATTGGAATCCTTGAAATTGACGGTTGATCCCGGACTGAACAGTAGTATTGTTCCCTCTTTCAGGACCCTGAGCCGGAAATTCGTCTCCCACGTATCACCGAGTTTGACAAGACCGATATTGAAATTCAGCGACCTGTTGGCAATCCAGTCAGGTGTCTGGTTAACTATCAGGGGACCAATTTGTGCGAAATCGGGACCGGGAATATGATTCGTGGTTGCATTGTATTTAGCGACCATGGTTGAACCGGGTGCATTCGCAGCGGAATTCCAGGGGTTGATCCCCGGGGTTGTGGGATCTCCCACATAGCCGAACATGGCATTGCCGGGAGCTGAAGTATCTATTAAAGAGTCATCCACGATGAGATGGCCGAAGTCCATATCCGCTGTCGTATCGACACCTGCATCTTCCTGGAGCTGGGTGGCGATCGTCGCATAAAGGTCTTCCAGGGCGTCAGCATCCGGAGCATGCTGGTAAAATCCTTGCTTATCGATATCCCCGGTACTCGTTGTCAGGATTGTCAATGCTGTCTGGACAGCCGGGCTGGGCAGATCAACAAAACTAAGTGCATACAAACGGACATCATTTTCTATTGCATATACAGACATATTTTGCGAGGTGGATATCGCATGATAATGTAATCTGCTTCGGGAGACATAATCTGCAACGTATTTACTCCCATCCCAGTGACTGCCATATGGAACAAGAACTGAATGCGTATGAGAAGACCCGCCGCCTAAGTCACTATAATATTCGTAACAATCAAAGTTGGGAACATTTCCGGGCCATACAAGGTCAGCCGTTGTACCGGGGAATCCATTCCCTACTCCAAGCGGCGATCCATCATAGTTCCAGTCTCCGTCGGTTAGCAGGACGACCGCCTTGACAGCTTCAGCACGCCCATTATCATCGAGATCCGATATTGCTTCATACAATGCACGCCTTATCTGGGTGGCCCCGTTTGCGTTTAGGTTATTAATTTTTGTTTTAACAGTGCTAAATGAATTTGTAAGACTCTGGTCTTTCGTTGTATCGGATGCAAAAGACACGAGTCCCACCCGGTTATTCACATTGTCGCTCATTTCGTCAACGAACGTATTTGCGGCGGCTTTTGCGCTGGATATTCTCGTTGGGCTGCCATAGCTCATACTCCCGGATCGATCTATGACCAGGACTACATCGATCGGTTTTCTTGCCAGGTTCCACCCATCCCCGTTAAGTTTGAGGTTGACATCAACCGTGTCACCGACTTTTACCTGCGGAGGGGCGACCGTGAGCACAGCGCTCAGGTAGGCATAGTTTTTCCATGCGACATCGACAACTTTTGGAATGCCATTCCAGGTCGCTGTTATCTGACCATTTCCGGTCGCTGTCTGGGAGTATGTCGGACCGGATGTCACGAATGCACCTGGATAGAACTGAGCAGTAGCAATCCCATCCAGACCGGTAGTAGCAGTAAAGGTGGTTATGGTACTGGACGGCGAGAATGAGGGTTGCAAAGTGTTGCCAACCGTAGACGGGGAATAAGTTATACCACTCAGTGTGAATGTTACGGTTTCTCCAGGAACCCCATTACCGACCTCGTCTATAACCTTTGCCGAAATATTCGAATATATATCCGCCTTCACATCACGGCTTGGCATCGTCTGGGGATTTGCCAGTACATTATGGCTCGTGGCTGTTGCATTGTAGAATTTTACAATCTGGGAAATGGTGACCGTGCTATTACTCACCGAAGTTGCGGTGACCGTATATGAGCCGGTAATTAACTCCTCATAAGTACCCTGTATATTGCCATTGTCCTGGGATATCACCTGCAGGCTTTTTCCGGACGTTGTATTGATCCAGACATTCTGGCCTCCAGAAGGATTTCTGAACTTATCGTAGAGGGTATAGAAAAACCCGAATGAACCTCCTGCGGGCAGCTCCGGTGGCGATCCTGACGGGCTCCAGGCTTGTTCAATGTAGAAAGGTATTCCTGGTATTGCATTGATAACCTTCGGCGGAGGATTGAGAGTAAATGCCTCCATCGAAACATAGTTGGGCCCGGTCACCGTGGTTAATTTTATCGTTACGGGAACATTTCCTTTTGAATCAAGGGGAGCGCCAATAAGATCATGCCCGTATCCGATAAAATTGCAGTCGTCCGGGAAAGGACCGTGAACATGAAGGGTGACTGCATGTATTTCGTTGGGATTTATTGTATTATCGATGGGATTTCCCCAGAAATCAGTAAATGATGTATTGAAAGCGACGGTCGTCCCGACAGTCCCTTCATAAGGCGGGATAAATATTACTTTACTTGGTTTGTCATGGTCAATCTTTTGTACAAAGGTCTGGTTCGATGTTGCATTCAGATACGTTGCTATTACCCCAAGAGTTGCGGTACCACTTTTCGTACCTGCTATGAAATTATTATTAACATTACCACCAGAATCCGTGAAGATCCCTCCCGTATTCTGGAAGGCCCCCAATGATGGATCGTCAACACTGAACGTCACTAACGCCCCACCAACATTTGCACCTGAAGTACTATTCTTTACATTAACACTGATAACCGCCTGGTTGTCGGTGTAACCCGCAATCAGGTAAGTCTTGCTGCTCGTAATCGTTATGGTAAACGGGCCAGCTGCCGCAACCGTTCCTACTAACAACAGCAAGCAAATAATTATGAAAATCCCAGCTTTCGCTCTCATATACATCCTCTCGACGGAAAGATTATCTCTTAAGATATATAAAGTTTTATATTTTTTTTAAACACCAGATTTTTGTTTGATTGGGAATTTTTAGATTTTATGGGCGGATTCTGCATTGCCGAGGAATTTTTCATGAGTCCCTGAAGGGATGTCAACTGCGTTTGGAACGGGCAGTTGATCCTGACACTTGCACATGAATGACGCCATTAACGGCATATTCATTTATATTTACTCGGTTGATATTTAATTCATGCAATGCAATGATGCATGGCACCGAAGTACTTTTTTGTTTCTGCGACAAAAATACGTGCCCTGAAGATTTCCATCATTTCTTTTCATGGTATCGGAGATCTCTTACAACTTAACGACCTTCAGATTAAGGCAAATTTGAATACTCGAGATTGTACTCATTAAAATTATTCGGAAAAAAGTTTTCATAAAAAGATGACATAAATTTTTTTAGAATCAGCTCATATTTTAATTCGAACGAAAGACTGTGAAGCAAAAAAAACCCTAAAGGAAATGCATTTTTTATTCAACTCAATTATCAACCCGCAAAGATATCCCCCGGGGATTATACCGGATCATTAATTTTGGCTCCATTTCCCCTAGGGGGCAAATATCCGGATAGCTGGTTTGGATTATTGGAAAAAGAAAAAAAATTATCCTGGTGTTCAAAAAAATTTCTGGTACCATTGATGATGACAACCCCCACTGATCCTCGATTCTGCCCCCGGTTTGTTCTCAACTCCTGTCAGAATAACTTTAGAGATAATTATTACGCCGCAACCACTCGACCTGCGGGCCGGTATACCGGTAGATAATATCGCATTTTTCATCCTGGAAGTTCCACGGGATAACAATAAGAATGTCTCCTTCGCGAATCCAGACTTTCTTTTTAATTTTTCCCTTGATTCTCCCCATTCTCGTTACGCCATCAAAACAGCGGACACGTATGTGGTTTGCACCCATCATCAGTTCAGCGCTCCCGAACATCTCCCGGTTTCGTTTCTGGGGCAGCTTTACCCTGATGATCTCATCACCCGGAGGTGATCCCGGTTTCTTGTCTGTCAGTACAACCTCTCCTCTCGTTTTCTCCGGCCTTTGGAAGTCAGAATTACGTGCTCAATTTTTAGCGTAAGAGAAAATATAATTATTCCTTCTCCGGACAAGCAGTGTGAAGTGCAAATGAGGAGGAATTGACGAGAAATTTTTCGGAATCGGAAAAATCCGTTTTTGTTCGACAGGGAAGGATCATGCAGGATTTTTTCATTGCTGGAGAAAACTCATACAATCAAAGATTATCTGCCCGGTAACATCGCTATTACAAGGAGGAGAAGCATGCCGGCACCAAAACAGGAAATAAACATTCCTGATATACGGTTGATCAATCCCAGGTTTTTCCCGCTGATTCGGGTACGAACCGTTCCAATCGATCCGCAGAGGAGGACCCACCAGACCACGGACCCGAAAAATACTCCTGAAACAAATTCAACAGCCGACAGAATAGAATTCCCGTGAATAACAACTCCAAATCCTGGGACAATGACCATAAAAAAAAGAAGGGTCAGCGGGTTTGCTATCGCTATGGCAATCGTAGACAGAAAATCTTTCAGATACGTTTCATGCCCTGCCTGAGCACCGGGGACTGTTGGAATAGAAAGAAAAACCCGTATGCCTACGAAGATCAGGACTATCCCGGCAAGGGAACGAAAGAGATCCTGCTGGGCTAAGATGAGTCCGGAGATGATGGTAAGGCCAAGGAAGGAAACAGCGGCATAGAATGAATCGGCGGATGCGACACCAATACCAGATACAATCCCGTGAAGTCGTCCATCCGTCACTGAACGGTGGATACACAGGAGTGAGATCGGCCCCACCGGTACGGCAAGGGTCAGGCCAATAATGATTCCCTGGATAAACAGATTCCCATCCAATGATACACCTGCACGGATGATTGTTTTGTCAGACCGCCACCTGAGTCGGATTGTTCAGTCCCCGATTATTGTTGTGTCTCTATAACTAACGAAGAGATGACCCTCACATACCTTTTGATTGTTACCTGTCTTCAATGTTCCACACGTATTTTGAAAGATATTGATCTTCGTTCGCCATCACCGCGTCTTATATCATTTTCTGAAATGTATCACGTCTCCTTATCGGTTTTGAGGAGCAAGTCCTTATTCAGTATATGGAAATACTATAGTGTGCCAGCTCCCATTGTAGGACGAAAATTCGGTGTCGGGGACATTGCTCCTCCTTACCGTGAAAAAATTAAAGGGATCAAGGTTGCAGGCATATCCGGATCGAGCCACCAGCAGGTGGGAATGTCCATATCATAGCGGTTGTTGATGAAAGCCCTTTCCCATTATGAGGAATTTGGTTGCGACACTACATTTCTCAGGCTCAAGGACCTCAGAATCTATGATTGTGAAGGGAATTATTCAGAAGATCCTTCATATGCACTTATCCGTGCCAGTCAACAATGAAGTATCCGGACGATGAGATGCAGAATGTGTACGATGCGGTTCTGGCCTGTGATATTCTAATCCTTGCTACCCCGATCCGATGGTTCAGAAGTTGTTGAAAGGATGAACAGCATAGAAAACCAGTTTTTATGGTATGGCAACCGGATGATCAGAAACAAGGTTGTCGGCCTGATCGTCATCAGCCATGTTGACGGGATGCAGCACGTTGCCGGAAACCTGCTGAACTTCTTCGCATGGCTGGGATTCCAAAGTCCGGAGGTTTCAATTGCTGCATGGGTTGGGGAAAATGATGAGGATACGACTAAGGACTGGGACCAGATCCTGGCCAACAAATACACGCAGGAGGACCTGGATAATCTTGTAACCAGTTCCCTTAAGCTGGCTTATCATCTCAAACATGCTGAGCAATGAACGGGGAGAGCCGATATAGTGAAGACACAGATATTGTTGATACCGGGAAAGAGGCAAATTCATAGGGGAGCAGTTCAGAGACAGGAAAAGGTCGGATTTTCCGGATGAGGAGAAAGAACGGGAAAAGATTATTCGAATGAGGCAATGTGATTCTCAAAAGAGGGGGTTTGAGGAGTAACGAGATGGAGGATGCAAAGAAAAAAAAGAAGTCTCATTATATACGATGCGGAAAATGATCGCACCATCCCGCTTTCGGGAATAATCATTGCCAATCGGAGCCCGAATCAGATCTGGAAAAGATCATCTTTCAAAACAGGTCCAAAACGTGCCCAGATCCTGCAGTTGTCTAATGGTTATTGGTGCAAGCTCCCAAGTGGTCGATACTGGTGTTCTGTTGGCAAACCAGTAGCCAGGGTCGGTCAGACTCGGGATCCGCCATCAAAAAGTGTACATTAGCGTATATTTTCGGGCGATAATCTGCCGTATTTTGGCATTAAAGCCTCAAATATGACGCTGTTTTAAAAGATATGTACGAATGGCCCATTTTTTGCACAAAATTCAAACTGCTGATCTATTTGTGAGTCAACTAAGAAGAATGTTACCATCGGAGAATCGGGAACTGCGGTACCATAAAAAGACATCCTGTTCTCAAGTCTCCCTTCCCTCCTGTACTCGGTGTGTCCGACGTTTCCCATACCGGATTCCTGTCGGTTCATGCCCTGACATGATTAACCCTAAATTCTGAACGTCTGTTTCTCAGAGCTTCCCGAAGGTGCCCCGGATCAACCTTATTGCCTCCGACGGAACAGAACTCGTTGTGATCTTAATGATGTGGCTGAAAATACTGATGTTCTTTTTAAGACCTTATCGTACTTCATGTACGTAAAAAGGCTTAAAACGGGAATCGGGGTTCAATGCGGGCGTATTTGATTTTCTTCCGGTTCCGGGTGACCGGTCTTATTGGGGCACTTTTGATCACCTTTTCCCGGATAACTGATATATAGGATTAGATTCGGAAACAGCCGATTTTACCTGGAGAGAAACCGGCCTTTATATTCCCTATTGGCTGGCAAATCTAGTTTCAAACGGGTTAAAGTAGGAAGGATCAGGAAGAGTCTGTTATGAATATTGCAAAGTTTTTGGTTACACCATACCTCGATGGAATGCAGAATGAAAAGGGAGGTAAAAACGGGATAATGTGCATCGTTCGACAGTGAATCCAAATTTTTCGGGCAGACCCAAAAGACAATAGTGGTGTTCTTTTCCCTTATCGGTAGTAATGGTCGATCATCCATGATATCTGCCTCCCAAAAGGGTCTGTTAGGGCACATTTTCGGGCGATATTATGCCATATTTTGGCATTAAAGCCTCAAATCGGGCACTGTTAAAAAATGTGTGTAAAAATGCACAGTTTTTTGCACGAAATTCGAACTGCTGAATCTATTTGTCAGTCAACCGAGGAGAATGTTATCGTCGGAGAATCGGAACTTACGTACCAGAAAAAGATATCCTGTTCTCAGGTCTCCTCCCCTCCAGTACCTGGAGTGTCCGATGTTTCCCCCTACCGGATTCCTGTCGGTTCCGGTTCATGCCCTGACATGATTAACCCTGAATTCTGAACGCCTGTTCCCGAAAATCACCGGAAGAGAGTCCGGATCAATCCTTGTTGCCTGCGACGGAACAGAACATCCGGGGTGATATTACTACTATGGCTGAAAAATACTGACATCCTTTTTTGGACCTTATCGCACCTCACGTACGTAAAAAGGCTTAAAATGGGAATTGGGGTTCAATCTGGACATATTCGATTTTTTCCCGGTTCCGGGTAACCGGCCTTATTGGGGCTCTTTTGATCGCCTTTTTCCGGATATCTGATTTACGGGATTGGATTTGAAAATAACCGATTTTACCGGGAGAAAAACCGGCCTTATTATTCCCTATTGGGTGGCAGATCGTCGTTCAGATGGGCTTAAGTCTGTGGAACAGGAAAGGGTCTGTTTTGATATTCCAAAGATTTTTCTTACACCGTACCCCGATGGAATGCAGAACGTAGTGGAAGGCTGAGACGGCATTGCGTTTACCTTTTCCCGGGATGATCTCTTCTTCAGGTTCGAGATAGAGGGAGATCGCCTTTTTGACATTTTCTTTCGCTTCCTTGATTGTTCTCCCCTGAGAGATGCAACCGGGAAGAGGGGGAACGGTAACGACATCCCAGCCATCATTACAACCCGTCAAAGTATTTTCAAAAAACGTGAAGGAAGAGTGCGAGAAGCAGGAGTCGAACCTGCGAACCCCTACGGGAACGGATCTTGAGTCCGCCTCTGTTGACCACTTAGATATTCTCGCTTAGAATAATGTTAGTTCTGAAACTAAAATGCTTTGAGTTTTGATAAACGTGCTCTTTTACTAAACTTGGTCAATAAATCTTGAGTCGATCACCGTTGACCACTTGGTTATTCTCGCTCAGCATACTATTGGTTGCCGGATAGTAAAAGGCTTTGAGTTTTATGGACTTATGCCAGAGATGACTGATAAATCCTGACTCTGATCATTGGCCGGCATGGATATCCATTCAGCTTGATTATACTGTGAGCGTCATTAACACGATGCGATTAAAGGAAAATTACAACCCCCTCATGACTTTGCCGGGTAGTTCTCCCCCTCATGTCAGCTCGTCATATGTCGTTTTTCACGATTGAACAGTCTTTGCACTCTTCACATTCAAATTCCAGCGTCGAATGACGGATTTGGTATTTTTCAAGGCGCTTTTTGATCTCCTTCTTAATCTCTTCAATTCCTGTTGCTTCCCGCTCGCAGGAATAGATGTGAGCATCCAGCACGTGAATGTCAGAACTGAGACTCCAGAGATGGACGTGATGCACTCCGGCAACACCCCTGACAGAAGTCATGTCAGCTACAACCGCATCAAAATCTACGGTTCGTGGAGTGAACTGGAGCAGTATTGCGATAGTTTCACGGAGAATCCCCGTTGCTGAAACGAGGATTATTACAGCGATAAAGCCGGAAAGGATGAGATCGGCTATGACCTGCCCAGTGATGGCAATCCAGAGAGCTGCTGCAATAACAGCGACTGATGAGACCGTGTCTCCGATGACATGCAGGAAGGCACTCCGCACGTTCAGGTTATGGCTTCCGTGAAGAAGAAAAGCAACAACGATGTTAGAAATAAGTCCGAACACTGCAACCGCGCCCATGAGTCCGCTCTGGATCGGTGCAGGATTCAGCGATCTAAGGTAAGCTTCCCAAAGGATTACCATGCTTACAGCTATAAGCAGCAGGGAATTGATAAACGCAGCAAATATCTCCGCCCGATGGAGGCCATAGGTTCGCTCTTTTGTTGGAAGATGTGATGCGAGCGTAATCGCTCCCAGAGAAAGAATGAGTGCAAGGACATCACTGAACATATGCCCGGCGTCACTGACAAGCGCGAGCGAACCCGAGATCAGGCCACCGGCCAGCTCTACCAGCAGAAAAAGGGTAGTGATGACAAGCGCGATTTTCAGGGATTTTTTGAAATCACGGTATCCGGAGGTCATGGATGCGCCTGAATAATTATTTATAATGTATATAAAAAGAATCGCAGAAGCGGTATGCAGGATTCCAATTATTTCTGCCGATCGACTAAGACACGTAATCAGATATCGATGACATTTATTCCTAGTCGATTCGGATTACATAAAATCTGCTAGCCCGAGCTGTTGCTGTTTCTCCTCACCGAAAGTAGAGGTGATCGCAAGGTCAAGCACCTCGACACGTTGCTTCGTATATTCTGAAACCTTGTATTTCCTGCAGATCTCCCTGGACATTTCCAGGTACTTTTTTACGGATCCTTCATGCACGGTCGGTATGATATTGCCGTTGCATATGCCCTTTCCCCTAAACCTCGTGCATTTCCCGGCAAGGGGCATCCGCCGGTAGCTCGTATTGCACCTGGTGCACCTGAACTTCTGCTTGGAGAATGCAGAGAGGTTGCCCATCAGGTCGCGGATAAAGTGCGTGGTCAGGACCCGCTCAGCAACATCATCTGCATCGACAGCACGTATTTTTTCTGCCAGGACAAGTTCGGCTTCGAGCTTGTCGGTCATTGTTTTGAGCTGGGTATACATGGATTCAATCGGTCCTGCCGAGATATCCGAAGTGTCATGAGTGAACCGGAATCCTTCGAGCTGTGCAGGGGTGCCAATCCTTTGTTCAACACGATCGATGAGCCTGGTAATCATCTTCGGTTCGGTGTAAGTGAGCGCGCCTGTATAGAGTTCCAGGGGATAATGATCACAGACATCGATGTTGAGAGATTCCTTGTCGATTTCCGCAGGGTCGATTCTGCTTGTGAGTACCAGAGGGGCATCCATCGAACCGCCCCGGTTCTGAGGAAGAAATGACCGTGAGAAATTAATCAGACCATCAAGGAGTAGCATGATGCAATCCTCATCACCATCGCACTGGACGGTGAAGATCCCGTTTGCAACAAGCGTATGGTCATCTGCAACTGTAAGACAGTATACCCTCTCTTCCGGGGATGGTACGACTTCAACAGACCGGATATGGTCGGCAATTACGTTGGCACCTTCAAGCACCGGGACGGCGTCACCGGCTTTAAGTTCCATCGCTCTGAGCTTCCGGAGATATGTTGTGTCCCATACAAGCATCGCGTGATCCGGAGTAACCGCGATCTCCTTTCCAAGTGCAGTAGATACCTTGAGAAGTGTTGCCGGTGACCGGTGGATCGACACCGAGGTGATCCTGCGTAAATGCATTATCCCCTCGGTATCAACCGTCCGGGTGAAATACGGTTGTGCCGGATCGGAATAATAGGTACCCAGACGGTCTATGCCCGGTCGGCTGACATCAAAATTTTCAAGGACAAATCTCCGTACGGGTGATTTCTTCCAGTGCTTTCCATCGTATACTTCAACCTCTGTTTCACCGTAGAAACAGTTCCGCCTCTTTGCGGCATGGAAGAACGGGTGGGCATACCCGACATTTGCCCGGGTGAAACCGACGATCCGGGCAAGGACACCGGCGCTTGTGTGGGGCGCAAGCCCGATGACCAGGTGCCCTACAAGGTCATCGGGTTTATTGACATTATAGAAGGGTTCCAGTCCATAGCATTTCACCAGAAGGTCGTCCATGAACCGTGCAACGTCCACCATATATTTAGCGCAGGAGTCAGAGACGAGCAGGTCCTGCGGGCGCAACTCCACGATTTGAGAACCGTTCTGGAGATCATATCCAAGATAGTCTTTCACATAACCGAGCGAGCGAAGTTTTTCCACAGGAACCCTCACTTCATCCGGACGGATGTGTGTCAGCGGCAGGTCGATCATGTCAAAACGAGTGGTCCCGTCCTTGAAAACGAAAATTTCCCGGATGGCTCGCAGGATTCCCTTCTCCATCGCCTCCACGGTTTTTTCCCGGGAGATTACACCTTTTACACCTTTCACGAGGGCAACACTGTCGGGTTTGAGCCCCAGTCGTTCCATTGCTTTTGCGTACTCTCCTTTCACATTCAAAGTTACCCGCTGGCTGCAGGTTGTCGGGACATCACACCCGGGACAGCGCTCCATCAGCGTTTCTCTTCCGCATTTGGGGCAGGTTGTGATAGCAACTGTGTGCGCCCCGCATTTCTCACACCGGTTGGTGTAGGTGATCTCCTGACATTCCGTGCACCTTCGTCTCCCGACCTCGATCTCAATTATCCCGCCTTCCTTCTGGAAATCGATATCAGTGATATTAGAATCGACTTCCGCAGTATGATTTGATGCAGACTGGAATGACCGGCGGGATCCCCCGGAGTCACCGAGCGGGAAAAGCACATGGGGTGGCGGGTTCATTTTCCGCGGTTTGGATTTTCCCGGCCTGCCCATCCGCCCGCCTATCCGTGTACCTGCGCGTGACCGGAGTTTTATTCCGGAAAGATGCATGACAAGACCGAGAGGAGTGTCGAACGGT
>Ga0105106_10002583_pt1 | contig 12994 bp, 10 predicted proteins | sample PPLLaktember2015_5_FD_79109 | JGI IMG/M metagenome (GOLD analysis project Ga0105106, IMG submission 79109) | Freshwater sediment microbial communities from Prairie Pothole Lake near Jamestown, North Dakota, USA - PPLs Lake P8 Core (1) Depth... | ecosystem: Environmental > Aquatic > Freshwater >...
AGCAGTTACTTATAATTTATGTGTTCTTTGTGGTACCTTTGTGCTTTTTGTGTTGATGTTTTATCATTAATCAATTCAGGAGGTCAATATGTCAGAAAAGAAAATCTCCCGCCAGGGCGGCCTGTGGGACAGCCCGATCACCCCGATCAGCCTGGGGCGCGGGATCACATTCAGCGATGTGCAGTGGGACCAGAGCGGAGCGCTCGTCTGGCGTGAAGGTCGCTCAGACCGGGGCGTGCTGGTAGTCCAACCGCCGGATGGGCAGGCGCCGCGTGACCTGAACAGCGATTATGGCGTGCGCGCCCGGGTTGGGTACGGTGGTGGGGATTTCACCGTCAGTAACGGGCATGTTTATTTTGCCGAAGCGGAGTCAGGACGCCTGTACCGGCAGCCGCTGGCCGATGGATCAGCGCGCCCGATCATGCCGGCCTTTGGCGCAGCGGGCGCACCCAGCCTCTCCCCCGATGGGCATTGGCTGCTCTTTGTGCACACCTACGAGGGGCAGGACGCATTGGCGATTGTGGATGCTGAAGGGCAGCACTGGCCTGCCCAATTGGTGAGCGGCGAGGATTTTTACATGCAACCCTGCTGGCATCCAAAAGGAACCCAGGTCGCCTGGATTGCCTGGAACCATCCCAACATGCCCTGGGATGGCACCTGGCTGCACCTGGGCAAGCTGACCCCGGCGAAGGCCGGATTTCCGACCCTGTCTGATGTGATCACCGTGGCGGGAGACGCAAACACCGCCATCATCCAACCGCAGTTCTCGCCAGATGGACGTTGGCTGGCTTACGTCTCGGATGAGAGTGGGTGGTGGCAGCTCTACCTCTACGACCTGACGAAGAACAAGTCTCGCAGGCTGACGCAGGAAGCGGCCGAGCATGGCGAGCCAGCCTGGGTGCAGGGCGTGCGCACCTACTGCTTCTCATCGAACGGCAAGCAGATATTTTTTATTCGCAACCAGGCTGGGGTGAACAGCCTGTGGCAGTTTGAGCTGGCAAACGGTGCAGAGACGCCTATCCCGCTGGCGGGCTATACAGCCTTGTTCCAACCAGCGGTCGCCCCGGACGGCAAACAGCTGGCGTTGCTGGCTTCGGGCGGGAACATCCCCATCCGAGTGATCACCTGTGATGTGAAAGGGGATGCGCACATCTGGCGGCGCTCTCTGGCCGAGGAACTTTCCACAGCCACATACGCAGTACCGCAGCATATCAGCTGGCAGGGGATGGATGGTGAGTTGGCTTACGGTTTGTTCTACCTGCCACAAAGCGAGAGCTACGCGGGCGTTGGGCTGCCTCCACTGGTGGTGAATGTTCACGGTGGACCTACCAGCCAGCGCGTGGCATCCTTCAATGGGGGCGTGCAGTTCTTCACCAGCCGTGGTTATGCGGTACTGGACGTCAATCATCGCGGCAGCACCGGTTATGGGCGTGAGTACCGCAACAAGCTGCGCCGCGCGTGGGGGATCTTTGACGTACAGGATTCAGTCAGTGGAGCGCGGACGTTGGTGGAGCAGAAGAAAGTGGACGGCGCCAGGCTGGTGATCATGGGCGGCAGTGCCGGTGGTTTCACCGTGCTGAAGGCGCTGGAGGACTTCCCCGGTTTCTTCAAGGCAGGCGTCTGTTTATACGGTGTCTCCAATCAGTTCACACTGGCAAGTGATACGCATAAATTCGAGGCACGCTATTCGGATACGCTGCTTGGGCCGCTGCCTGAAGCGGCTGATGTGTGGCGCGAGCGATCGCCGATCTTCTTCGTGGACAAGATCTGCGACCCGCTGATTCTCTTCCAGGGCGAGATCGACAACGTGGTGCCACGCGCCCAATCCGATGAGGTCGTGGAATCACTCAAGCGGCGTGGCGTGCCGCATGAGTACCATCTGTACCCTGGTGAGGGGCACGGCTTCCGCAAGACGGAGAACATCACCCACATGTACCAGGCGATCGACAAATTCTTGCGTCAGTACGTTGTTTATACATAATCCCACGGATTTATTTCCACCCATGCTCTCCGCGCAGGGGAACGAAAGCGACAGGCAGGATATGTTCCTGGTCGTATGTGGCTCCCTGACGGCGCCAGAGTTCGAGGATCTGGCTACCGGTGCTGCCCGTCGGGATGACCAGTCGTCCGCTGTCCGCTAGCTGCTCCAGCAAGGGCGGGGGGACTCCCGGCGCGGCAGCGGTGACAATGATTGCCTGGTAGGGGGCGTTTTCGGGCAGGCCCAGCGTGCCATCGCCCACGTGGACACGCACGTTCAATAGTTCTAGCTCGTGTATGATCGTTTCAGCCTGTTCAGCCAGGGCGGCGTGTCGCTCGATGGTATGGACGGTTTTTGCCAAGTACGATAGCACGGCTGCCTGGTATCCTGAACCGGTGCCGATCTCAAGCACGGTTTCATCGCCTTGCAGGTCAAGTAGCTCGGTCATCAATGCCACGATGTACGGCTGCGAGATGGTCTGGCCCTGCCCGATGGGCAACGGTCCATCGCTGTAAGCCATGTCGGCGTATTCGGATGGGGTGAAGCGGTGGCGCGGCACCTGGCGCATTGCCTCCAGCACGCGTGGGTCGCACACCCCACGCCGCATGATCTGTTCGCTGACCATGCGCTGGCGCTGCTGGAGGAAATGGGAGTCGGTGGTCATGGGAAGAGATGGCCTTCTGGTGTTGGTGAAGGCAACCGTTCTGATTGGAGCGCCAGGATGGCTAACCCAACAATGCCCAAGCGAGTCTTGTTCATTTCCTTGACATCTAACTGATCAGATACGCCACCACCCACTGTGTGGTCGCCACCAGCGCTTCCAGATGGGTGCGTTCATAATTGTGCGAGGCATCCACACCGGGGCCGATGAGTGCCACGGCAATATCGCCGCCGGCACGCCAGTAAGCTTCGCCATCCGAACCGTAGTAGGGATAGATATCCACCATGTAGGGGATGCCGTACTGATCGGCGATCTGGCGCAGACGCTGGCTAAGGCTGTGGTGGTACGGTCCGCCCGAGTCCTTGACGCACAGGGTGGTGTGATATTCATCGGAGGTCTGCCCGTCGCCCACCGCAGCCATGTCTACTGCCACCAGCTCGGTCGCCTCGGCGGGGATGCCTGCGGCAGCGCCATGTCCGACTTCTTCGTAATTGCTGATCAGAAGGGTGGTGGTTTGGGCAGGCTGCATCCCGGCGTCACTTAGCGCTTTGACGGCCGCCAGCAGACAGGCTACGCTGGCTTTATCGTCCAGGTGGCGCGAGCGGACGAAGTTGTTGGTGATCTCCACCCGCGGGTCGAAGGCCACATAATCACCTACTCGGATGCCCAGCGCTTCGCTATCTTCCTTGTTCACCGTTTGGGCGTCCAGGCGGACTTCCATGTTCTCGTCATTGCGTACCAGCTCGCCGACCTCCTTGCCGTAGACGTGGGTCGAGGCTTTGGTCAGCAAGAAGGAACCGCGCACCGGCTCGCCTTTGGCGGCGAAGACGGTGCAGCCCTCGCCTTCGACCGTGTTCCAGGCGAAGCTGCCGATCTTGGTCAGCAAGAGCCGCCCGCTGGACTTGATCTCTTTTACCATGCCACCCAGGGTGTCCACGTGGGCGGTCAGGGCGCGCGGGACGTCAGAGCGCTGACCGGACCTAGTGGCAACCAGGGCACCTTTGCGGGTGCGGCTCAGGCGCAGGGCTGGGAAAGCCCGGAGCGCATTTTCGGTGAAGTCAACTGCCTGGTGAGCGAAACCGGTCGGGCTGGGGGTGTTGAGCAGACCAGCCAGGAAATTCAGCAGGTAGTCGTGGTCAATGACTGGGAAGGTCATGGGGAGTCTCCTTAGGATGATTATACCGCCGTTCTTTTTAGGAACATTTATTATCATTTCGCCGTCTACAGGCCAGGTGCAACGCACATTAAAAGTGCGCTGCACCTGATAGGGTATAATGGTGCGCATGAAATCGAACAACCTTGATGAAACCCTCCCCACCCCGGTGAAACCGGAAGCCGAGGAACTGCAAGATACACTACCTACCCCGGTCGAGTCCGAGCCTGCATCGGAAGACCTGGATGATACCCTGCCCAGGCTGGTTGATCCTTCCGCAGAGCAGGTCCAAACCGACTTGTACAGCTCGGAAGAAGCCGAGCCGCCTGATCTGGAACCGCCCGCTGATCTATCGGAACCGCTTTGGAAAGGCAACCGGCGCTGGCTGTTGTGGGCCTTGCTGGGGGTTCTGCTGCTTGCACTGATCGCTACCGGCAGCGGCTTCGCTGGATATAACTCCGCCATCCAGGACCGCACCGCGCACGAGGGGACGCTGGTTTCGGGTGAGACTCAGGTGCAGTTTGACCTGGCGCTGCAGGATATGGCGGCTGGCAATTATGAGCGCGCTCGCCAGCGGCTTGAATACGTGATCCAGCTCGATCCGGGTTTTCCGAATGCTCAGGATCAGTTGACGAGCGTGCTGATCGAGCTGCGCATCACAGCTACGCCCACTGTTGCTCCCACTCCTACCTTAACCCCCACACCCGATTACCGCGGCCGCGATGAGCTGTATTCTCAGGCGCAAGGCTTCTTGATCGGGCGAGAATGGACCAACGCCATCGACACGCTGCTCACGCTGCGAAAACGCTACCCTGATTTCAACGCTGTGCAGGTGGATGGCATGTTGTATGTGGCGCTGCGCAACCGCGGTATTGACCGGATCTCCCTCCAGGCTGATCTGGAAGGTGGTACCTATGACCTGGCGCTGGCCGAGCGTTTCGGTCCACTGGATACCGAGGCCAACAATTACCGCGAATGGGCCGAGATGTACATCCGCGGGGCAAGCTTCTGGAATGTGGATTGGGCGCAAGCGGTAAATTACTTCTCTCAGCTGGCGGTTGCCGCGCCAAACTTAACTGACGCTTCAGGCTGGACCTCCAGCCAGCGCTACCTGAAGGCGCTGCTCGGGTATGGTGACTACCTGACGGCGCAGGGTGAATGGTGCCGCGCTCAGGATCAGTTTGATACTTATATGTCACTGATTGCCGACGCCCAGGTTGAGCCGACAGCAGTCTATGTGGCTGACCAGTGCGCTTCAGGCGCACTACCACCCGGGGAACCCACACCCACCCCGACGGTCGGAAGTACCCCCACCCCGACTGACGGAAGTACCCCCACCCCGACCCCCTCAGAGACCCCTGGAACTCCTGCGCCGCCATTGGGTACGCCCTATCCATGAGCATGCCCGATTGGGGGCTGACGATCGCCTACTGGCTGCACCTGCTCGCCACGGTGGTGTGGATCGGCGGGCTGTCAGCACTGGCGATCTTTGTCCTGCCAGCTGCCAGCCGCTCCCTGGACCAACCGGCCTTTGGACGCCTGCTGGCAGCTATCCAGAAGCGGTTGGAACCGCTGAGCTGGTTCTGCCTGGCGGTGCTGGTTGGCACTGGTATGTTCCAGATGAGCGCCAGCCCGCAGTACCAGGGCTTTTTGCAGATCGACAGCACCTGGGGACTGGCGATCCTGGTCAAACATATCCTGTTCGCGGGGATGACTGCCCTGAGCGCCTATCTGACCTGGGGACTGCTGCCAGCCATGCGGCGGGCGGTGCTGCGTCAGGCTAAAGACCCGGTGGAAGCCAGGCGGCTGGAGCGGCGCAATCTAGCCCTGCTGCGGCTGAACCTGATTTTATCGTTCATCATTCTGGCACTGACAGCACTAGCGCGCGTTTCTTAAAATAGTCAAAAAATACCCTTTTCTGAAATTTTTTTATGGCTTTGCCTCGGACAGCAGCTCGAACGGTTGGCGGTTGGGATAGTAGTGATACACTGTCCGGTCTGGGAACTCGGTACTTAGCGCACCGTCACGGGTAGGATTGGTGCTCCAGGCGAAGATGAAGGGGGAGGTCAGGGCAGGATTCTCGAGGTCAAGTAGTGCACCATACTCCATCCAGCGCCCGGAATGGACAATTACCAGGGCGGGTGCCAATGCCTCCACTTCCGCCTGGCGGAAAGGCGCCTGGTCAGAGGCGGAGATGCTGTACAGATCTTGCATCCCACTGAGGCGGATGGGGGTGTACAGGGTAAGGTTGATGCCTACCAATAAGCCCACCAGCCAGACGACCAGCAAAGGCCGCAATTTACGCCAGCCGGCTGCCGGTATATGTTTGGCATTTTGGGTGAGTGGCCAGCCTGCCAACCAGGCGATCCCTGCAGCACTCAAAAGGGTCAGGCTGAACAGGCTTTCGTAATAATAGCGCGGACCGAACAGGGTGGCACCGATCCAGTACGCCAGGTAGACACCCAGCAGACTGATAAAGACGCCTGCCAGCAGCAGTGCCGGGATGTTGCGCCGGGCGGCCCACAATCCGAATGGCAAGAACAGCCAGGAAAACACACCCCAGCCAAACAGATCATAGCTGCCAGCGTGTAGGCTGATCTGAGCATTGTCCAGCGCATTACCCAGGATGTGGCCGGTTTCGGTCACGCCGAAACCCGGCCCAAAGCCGATCTTGTCATAGTCCCACCACAGGGTGTAGGGATTGAGGAAGGCATCGCCGGTCAGAGAATATTGCCACAGCAGGTACAGCCCTACACCGACCAGTCCGGCCAGGGCGACGCTCAGCAGGCGCCAGCGCCGCTCCCAGGGGCTATGCAGCAGCAACACCAATCCGTGCAGGGCAAAAGGCAGCGCCACCGCCGCGGCAGTGATCGGGCGGGTGAGTAGTAGGGCGATCAGTAGAAAACCTGCCATCAGGGTCGGCAGCCAGGGCCGGGAATATGGTTGGGGGCCAAAAGCAGCCAACCAGGCCCAGGCAAAGCCTGTCGAGAGGACCAGGCCTAGCGGGTGTGAGAGCAGTGAGCCAGAATTCATCAGGAAGAATGGTGAGGTTACCGTCAGACCAGCCGCCAGCAAGCCTACCCCGGGATTGAAGACCCGGCACCCAAGGCGGTAGGTCAGCCAGACGCCCAGACCGGCCAGCAGCGGGTTGACCCAGGCGCGCAGCCCGAACAGCACACCAACAGCCAGCACCGCTGGCCAGCCTGGCGGGTACTTGCCAAAACGTAAACCCTCATGGTCCACCACGAAGGGTACCAGGAAGCTCTTGGGATAAGCAGGTGAGGGGGTGGTTAGCTGCCCGTCGGTCAGCAGGTTCGCCTGCCAGACGTAGGCTATTTCATCTTCGATGTGCGGGACAGCCTCGAAATAATGCCAGGTGACCCAGGCGGCAGCCAGGAAACCAGCCAGGCTGAGCACCAGCGCCAGCCAGTCGACCAGCTGTGGGGAAAGCCGTAGTCGACCTGTGCTCATACTTTGTGCGCTCTCAGTGCCTGCAGGGCAGTTTCGTGCAGCCAGCCGTTGGAGACCAGCGTGCCACGGTTGTGCAGCAGGGTGGGTCCGGTGGTGTAATCCAGTTCCTGCCCATCCAGGTCGGTGACCCTGCCGCCCGCTTCTTCGACCACCAGCGCACCGGCGGCGACATCCCAGATGTTCCCCAGGTAATCTGGATTGTCAGCGGGCAGCAGGCGGAAGAACACATCGGCTGCACCGGCAGCCAGCAGGGCATACTTGACCTGGCTGTCAATGCGCACTGGGGGCGTCTGGGTACCCAGATCGGCTGCCAGGGCGTCCACCAGGGCGACGTTGGTATGCTCGGCGGCGTATGAGCGCACCAGGCGAGCCTGCTGGGCCTCCTGGCAGTCTGAGACATGTAAGAGGCGGACACTGCCCCCCTCAGCCCACGGGGTGATCCAGGTGCCCAGGCCGCGTAATGCGGCAACCAGCACGCCCGGCTCGCTCTGCCTAGGTTGGGCGGGGTCTGCCAGCGCCGGGCAGCCCAGCACGCCGAGCTGCACCTGCCCGCCTTCCAGCAAGGCTAATGCTACGGCATACTGTCCGCCGCGCAGAAAGCCCTTGGTGCCGTCGATCGGATCGCAGGTCCAGAAACGCTCGCCTGAGCTGCCCTGGCCGCCATCGATCCAGGCGCACACCGACACCGGATCAGCGTTGGAGATGATTGTGGACACATAGCGAGTCACCTGGCTCAAGATATCTGCAGCGCCAGGCTCTTGCAACGCCTGGGAGGTCTCTTCGGCGATAAGTGGGTCCCCAGGAAAGACCTGTGCCAGGCGGGACCCCAGCATTGCCTGGACGGAGAAGTCCGCTACCGTCACCGGTGAGTTGTCATCCTTGGTAAGAGCGGGTAGAGCCAGCTCAACCTGGATCTGACGCGCCAGGCGCGCTGCCTGCCCGACGACCCGCACGGCGAAGTCAAATTCGGCCATATATTTTTCAGACATCACGGGGGATTATACCGCCTGTTTTTCGTCTTTTGATAAAATATGTTTTATGTTAGACTTGACACAGGGAAAGGAGTATATGGATGATCGCCCGCGTCTTGTTGTTCGCTGTCCAGTACGAACCCTTGCTGCAATCTGAAGAAGTGGAAAAATTCCCCTGGTGGCTGGTCTTGCTGATCCTAGCGATTGTACTCATCGTCGTCATCTGGGCACTGACCCGCAATACCTCTTACACCGCGACCCCGTATGTGGAGCATGATTACGATGAATACGAACCGGCCCACGTCGAGGTGCCTGCTGCCGTGGTGCATGTGGAGCACGAAAACCATGCAGTCGAATCGGCCCACATCGATGTGCCTTTTGCCGAGGTGTATGTGGAGCCTGCTCCCATCCAGCCGCCGCTGGTAGAGGAAATGAATGTTATTAAGACGATCCCTGCACCTGTTGAAACACCGGCTCTCGCTCTTCCAGAAGATCTCCAGCTGATCGAGGGGATCGATCCCAAGATCGCCGAAGTGCTGAATAATACTGGAATACTTACCTTCGCGCAGCTGGCAGATACCCCGGTGTCAACCCTGCAGGCGATCCTGGATCAGGCTGGTCTGCACCTGGGCGACCCGGCCTCCTGGCCCGAACAGGCTCACCTGGCGGAGATAGGCGACCTGGAAGGCCTGCAGGCCTTGCAAGACTCGCTAAAGGGCGGGCGTAATGAGTAAATATTGGGGACTTAGGAATACAATTCCGGGTTTTTGAATGGCACCAGCGCCAGAATGACTGCCTGCTCGTACAGGGCGGGCACGGTTGTGAGCACCCTGCAGCGTTTCATCGGACGAGAGCGGCTGGCTGCGCACCCCAGAAGGAACTGCCACCTTTTGCAGTGTGTATTGCGCGCCGGGGAACATGCGCCGAAAGCCGTTCAGGGCAGCCTAAGCCTTGACCGGATTGTGCGACGCCAGGACGATCGATTTCATGGCAGGAAAGCGTAATAGAGCAAATTGCCGATCGCCAGGAAGATGTAGCGATCGGGACTGACGGCAAAGGCGGTCGCCTGTCCCGTGGGCAGGTCATTGATCGCCCGGTACTGGGTCTGATAGTTGAACAACACGCTGAAGTAGAAGATAGCCTGGTTCTGCGGATCGAGCATATACATCGAACGGTCAGGGAAGGAAACGTAGCTGACCTGGCTGAAAAGCGAATCAGGGATCACCGGGCCGCTCTCGCGGCCGGGGCGACCATCCTTATAAGGGAAGGCATCATTACAGGTGGTAGGGGATTCTTCCAGACGACTGTAGATACACTGGGTGAGGTGACCGTCGGAATGCAGCAGGTATAACTCGTCGTTATAAACGGCCAGGTCGAGTACATCCTGCATCGGCGGGATCTCGTCGCCGAAGAACAAGCGCGGCGCCTGACGGACATCCAATCCTTCATAGATCCACACTGCGTTGACCTTGGGATCCAACACATATAGATCGCCCTGGTCGATGGTCAGGGCGATCGGCTCGCCCATACCGGTAGGAGATGGCGTCAGTGAATTGGCCAGTGGTTGCCCGGATATAGAACAGTAAACCAGGTTGCCGGCTGCGTCCATGCCCAACAGCAGCGCATCTTCGACTGTACCCATCGGCAGCTCGACAATATCTACTAGCGGGCCGACTGTCACCGGTCCATAGGTGGGACCGCACTGAAAGTTTGGGTTGATCTCGTATCCCTGGGGGGTCAGGATACCATGCAATACCGAACCCTGGCTGGCGTTCAACATGAATAGATTGATATCGGTAACTGCCATGCGGGTGATATGCACTGCATCATCCAGACCGCCGATGATAGCGGATCGGAAGTCCAGACGCTGGACCCCATCCAGCCCATCCAGAACGGCAATCGCCTGCGAGCGCAGCGACTGCGAATCACTGGTGACGTTATAAGTTTCGGCATTGTTCAGTTCCTCCAGCACCCGGTTCCATCCTTCACGCTGCAGGCCCGGATCGGACATTGTAGCAGCTTGCTGGGATAATAGTACAGCCTCCTGGTAGTAGACCTGGTGCTGTTGGGATTTACCGCGTTGGATGAAAACCATCCCGCCGATGGTCGCCAGGACCAAAGGTACCGCCAGGGCAAAGAAGATCATCACTGAAGCTGGCAGGCGGAATGTACCTTCATCAGGCATCAGGTTTTTGAGCAAGCGAGCCAGGCCGCGCAGCAGCATGCCAAAAAATCGGCTGAGCGCTTCTCCGACTTTACCCAGCGCAGTGCGTATCCCTGCCATCGCCGGGCTTGGCGGGCGAGGGATTCGAAGATTGGGGCTCCCTACCGGTTTGCGCGGCGGGGCAACCGGGGGTGGTGTAGATTCCAGGGGCTGCGCCAGGCTGGAGCGGCGCACATTCGGGCTGGAAGCAGTCTCGGTCGGACGAGGGGGCTGCGGAGCTGTCGAGGGTACCGAGATAGGCGCCGGAACAGGCACAGCGATTGCCTCCGGTAGCTCGCTCACCGTGGCTTCGGGCGGTTCATCGCCTGCTGCGGCGGCCTCGAGCGGATGGGCCATGTCGGGCACGCCGGGTTTACGGCGCAATAGGCGCAGCCGCCCGGTACCTGGCTGAGCCTGGATCAGGACGGCGTTCATATCTGGCGTAGCATGATCCAGGAGTTGGCGGCGCATGCCATCCATTCCCTGACGCTGGGCGTGCAGAGCTGTCACCGTCCAGCCGGGAGCCGGATGCGATGCTAATACCAGGCTGTCGCCATCCGCCAGTTGTGCCTGGACAAACCGCACTGAGGTGGTCCGGCTGAGTCCCAGGCCGCGCCCCGCGCTCTGCAGGTCGTGCAGGGCGAGCGTTTCGCCGGGCTTGATCAGGATGGCGTGTACCGGGCCGCAGTGGGCCATATAGAACGTATCGGCGCGCCAGACGCCTAAAATTAGCAGCCCAATACCTTGTCGCCCGCCACTGGTGCTGCGCAGGTTGCGGTCCAGCAGGTACAGATTGAGCGACTCGGCCACCGACCGCATGGCGGCAGTAACGCTGCCGGTGATCTTGTAATATTTTTGTGCCAGGCGGGTAAGCAGTTGGGTGTGCTGCTCGGGGGAGAGCGGGGCGTTGCCGGTCAGGCTGAGGTAGATGACCAGACTGTCAGTCTCGCGGCCGTGCGCCGGGTGGCGTGGTGGCATCACGGCGTACAGGTCGGGTAGTTCAGGTAGGTCTTGCCCGTTTTTGCGGGCCATCGGGAGCAGGTTAAGATCGAGCGAGGTGGTCATAGGTTGGGCGATCCCGTGATTGGAGGTGGGCTTATTTGCCATTATACTGGTAAAATGCGAGTTGTGTGGGTCTTGGCAGGTGTAGATAGCCAATGGTGGATAGCTGATAGCGAATAGATGAGCTGGTAGTTGATCCAGTATCCGATCTGTACGCAGCAAAGCAACGCACAAAAATTGAGAGAGGGTAAGTGGGTGAGGACATGAAAATCGAGGTCATCAGAGATCTGGTCAGATTAATGCCGCTGGCAGCCGAATGGAATGCCTTACTACAAGAGAGTGCAAGTGCCGTGCCGTTTCTGCGCCACGAATACCAGACGACCTGGTGGCAGACATTGGGTGGGGAGGAGTGGCCGCGCGGCGAGCTGCACGTGGTCCTTGCCCACCGAGATGATGGCAGCCTGCTGGGGATCGCCCCGCTGTTCCTGACCGATGATCAGCAGGGCTTGCCTGCGTTGATGCTGTTGGGCAGCATTGAGATCTCGGATTACCTGGACGTGATCGCCCGTCCGGCGGATCTGCCCGCTTTTTTGGAGGCACTGCTGGAGCACCTGACGGAGCCGGATTCCCCCTCCTGGCAGGTGCTTGACTTATACAACCTGCTGGACAGCTCGCCCACCTTGCCCGCGCTGGTGGAGGCCGCCGCAAAACGCGGCTGGAAGGTAGCGCTTGAGACGCTGCAGCACTGTCCGTACATCCCGCTGCCCGGCGACTGGGAAACCTACCTGGCGGAACAGGTGGACAAGAAGCAGCGCCACGAGATCCGGCGCAAGATGCGGCGCATTGAAGAATTGAACGCCCGCTCTGACCCACAGCACCAGCCGGTGCGCTGGTATATTGTTCAGGATGCAGCCAGCCTGGATATGGAGATCGGCAAATTCCTGCAATTGATGGCCAACGACCCCGAAAAAGCACACTTCCTCACCGAGCCCATGCGGGCGGCGATGGGCGGGGTGATGCGGGTAGCCTTTGACGCCGGCTGGCTGCAGCTTGCCTTTTTGGAGGTTAATGGGGAGAAGGCGGCAGGCTATCTGAACTTCGATTACGACGATCACATCTGGGTATACAACTCGGGATTAGACTTCCGCTTCCGCGAGTACTCGCCTGGCTGGGTGTTGCTGGGTTACCTGCTGCAGTGGGCTAACCAAAATCAACGTAGCATCTTCGACTTCATGCGCGGCGACGAGCAGTATAAGTATAAGTTTGGGGCGGTCGATCGCCGGGTGATGCGATTGACGCTGACCCACCCGTAGAGACGAACTATTTTGCATCTCTACACGGAATCGATTTAGATTCTCCGCGGCATTCCCCATCCCCCGAGCTGAACCTCTTCTGGTTTGTCCGTCCACACCCCGGCGACCGGGGTACCGCATTTGGGACAGGTGCCCTGGGCGGTCAGGCTGTAGCTGCGCAGGCTATAACCGGTGCGCTGGATCAGGGGTGCCTTACAGTGGGGGCAATACGTGTTCTCGTAATCTTTGGTGCGCCCGGGGAT
>Ga0105106_10002586_pt1 | contig 12982 bp, 8 predicted proteins | sample PPLLaktember2015_5_FD_79109 | JGI IMG/M metagenome (GOLD analysis project Ga0105106, IMG submission 79109) | Freshwater sediment microbial communities from Prairie Pothole Lake near Jamestown, North Dakota, USA - PPLs Lake P8 Core (1) Depth... | ecosystem: Environmental > Aquatic > Freshwater >...
AGCACGCTGGCAGCGAATCCCAATCGCCGCATCGAAGCCATCGTATGTGTCATGGTCGGAGGCTAGCAACTACACCGTGAGTGGCGCAAGCGCGCCCGTGATTGCGGTGCACGCTCCTCGAATCGCGGGCATGCAACCACTGCTTCCACTTCCATCGACACCTCGATATCCACGTCAGTTCCAGCGGCGAGGAAGAAGACAGGCACGTGACTGACTGCATACCTCACAGAAAGACCACCGTGCGCGCGATCGGTCACCGGCCTGATACCCACGACGACGGTTACGCGTCTTCTCGGGGTGAAACTCCTCGTACTGAACTGGCACGAGGCCTGGGTGCATCAGCTCGGTGTCCTCGGTGCAGAGCTCGATATTGTCACAGGGCTGTCCGGCCGCTCCACCAAGGAGTGGGACCTGCGCGTGCGACCTATCCCGGCCAACACGCGAACGCTGGAGCTGGATGACGCCTTGCGAGGTCCCGCCCGCTACGACTGCGTCATCAGCCATAGCATCTCAGACCTCCTCGACACGCGTGCCGTCGACTCCGCCAAGCTCCTGGTGCTCCACGACACGCTCGAGGGGTGGATGCGGCAGCAACGAGCCGGAGGAGAAGCGCGGGAGATGCGCGCGACACTCAACACGTACCTGGCCTCGGTCGGTGGGCATGCAATCGCCATTTCGCGCACCAAGGCGAAGTCGTGGGGGGTGACTCACACCGTGGTGCACGACAGTGCTGACCCTGAAGCATATCTCCCCCACGTCGGCGACCTCGCCTGTGGCATGAGGCTGGCCAACCACATCTCGGCAAAGCGACCGCTCCTGGCGTGGGACTTCCACGCGGCGGCTCTGGATGGCCTCCCCGTGCGAATTGTGGGGGAGAACCCCGACATGCAAGGGGTGCGCCCGGCGGACGATTGGGAACACCTCAAGCGAATGCTCGCCGCCCACCGCTTTCTCGTTCACACCGCCGATCCCCGGTACGAAGACGGGTACAACATGGGGGTCCTCGAGGGCATGGCGGCCGGCCTGCCGGTCTTGACCAATGCGCACCCAACGACGCTGGTCCTTCACGGTGTGACGGGATTCGTTGCGGCGACGCCAGCAGACCTGCGCCATTTCGCGCAGCAGTTGCTCCAGGATGAAGCACTGGCCCATCGAATGGGTCAGCAAGCCCGCGCTTACGTCGCCCGGAATTTCGCGCCTGAGCGGTTCAAGGTCGATTTCGGGCGCGCCATTCAGGAAGCCCGAAAGAAGTGGCAGCGAAGGGCCGGCCTTCGGCAGCCCTCGGCGTGAGGACGCTGGCGACACGGTTGGCGCCGGGAGCGTGACGCTCGCGTGACGGGGCAGGAGAGATTGGCATCAAATCCCCGACCGTGGCCGCCGCCCTGATGGTGGTCGCCGTAGCCGTTTACCGCACGGGTCTGACAGTCGTCCAGTTCTGGAATGAAATCCCCTCCACCACGCTCGGCGGGGCTGGTACTGCTTTTCTTCGGCGCTTGTACCGCTCGATCCCCCCAGGTCCAGAAAGTCGCCGCGGCTCCCCTGCCGGCGGGCGTCGCCGTTGCGTCATTCGATTCCGCGTGGGCACGAATCAGGGCGACGTACTACGACACGACCTTTCAAGGCAACGACTGGGCGGCCGTGCGGGATTCGCTCCGCCCACTCGCGGAACGGGCGCGAAGCCAGTCCGACCTTCGCCATGCGATCGAATCGCTCTTCGTGAGGCTTGGGGAATCCCACTTTTCGATCATCCCGCGTGAGATCGCGTCATCGATCGAGCCGGGTTCGACGAGCGAGGAAAAGGGCACGCCGGGATACCTCGGCATCACCCTCAGGCTAATCGATGACCGCGTTGTCATCAGCAGAGTGGGTGAAGGGTCATCCGCCGAAGGGGCAGGGATCCAGGCGGGGTGGGAAGTTCTCCGGGTCGATGCGCTCGACATGGCGGCTCTCGTCAGTGCGAGCCACGCCGCGGACGATCGACGCGTCCGGCGCGCGGCGCGACTCCAGGTTGTCCTGCGCGCCACGGCGGCGACGTTCGGTGAGGCGGGCGAAAAGGCCACGCTGGTCGTCCTGGACCACCGTGGCCAGCAGCGCTCGATGGAGATCCCGCGGGGGGAGTGGCGTGGCCAGATCGTCCGCTACGGACCCCTCCCACCCCAATACTTCGAGTTCGAGCACCGGCGCTACACCGACGACGCAGGCTGCACGGGAATGGTCCGCTTCTCCGTGTGGATGACGCCCCTGCTCCCGCACCTCGAGCGCGCGATGGAGGATCTTCAGCACTGCCGCGGAGTCATCCTCGATCTTCGAGGCAACACCGGTGGGATCGCGGCGCTGGTCATGGGCGCGTCGGGATTCTTCGTGACGGAGCCCGTCTCGTTAGGGTCCATGACGACGCGCGCCGGGACCCTGCGCTATCGGGCCAACCCGCGGCGGTCCAACCGGAAGGGCGAGGTGACCGTCCCGTATGCAGGCAAGCTCGCGATCCTCATCGACGACGCGTCGGCGAGCACCACAGAGATCTTCGCGGAGGGGATGCGTGACATCGGTCGTGCGCGACTCTTTGGCGACACCACCGCGGGGCAGGCGCTCCCGGCCACGCTCTCCAGGCTTCCAAACGGGGACCTGCTGCTCCACGTCATTGCGGACTTCCACTCCCCGAAGGGGACCCGCCTCGAGGCGACGGGGGTCATTCCGGACGCCGTTATCCCTCTCCGCCGGTCGGAGCTCCTCAATGGGGTAGATGGGCCCCTCGTGGCGGCTTTCCATTGGATCAGGAAGGCAGGGCACCGAACGAGCTCAGGTGGAACGCTCGTGCCACCCCAGCCGTAGGATCACCCGGAACTCGCTGAGCCGTTCTGTCACTAGATTGGGTTGTACGTCGGGAGGCAGTTCCGCCCCCTCACTTTGGAGACCCCAATGAACGCTCGTATTTCACTGGCTTCGGTGTCGCGCCGGGCGGCCGCCAGTGTATCGCTCTTCGTCTTCGCCACAGCCGCCGATGCGCAGTCGCTGCCGGATGCCAAGGACCTGATTCAGAAGTGGGCGACGGCGACTAATGCCGGCGCCTGGAAGGGTCACAAGTCCGCGCGCACCACGGCGGCGTTCGATCTTCCCGCCATGGGGATGAGCGCCAAGATGGAGACGGCGCAACAGTTCGAGCCAACGATGTCCGTGTCGCGGATCGACATCCCGGCCATGGGCGAGATGCGGCAGGGCTACGACGGGACGGTGGCATGGATGTCCAATCCCATGCAGGGGGCCTCGCTGATCACTGGCCCGCAGTTCGACGCACAGCGCGAGGAGTCCAACCCGGACAACTACTCGCGTATGACTCCCTCGATCGTCACGTCAGAGACTGTAGAGAAGACGACGCTCAACAACAAGGAGTGCTACAAGGTCAAGCACACCTGGAAGAGCGGCCGGATCTCACACGACTGCTTTGGCGTGGCCGACGGGATGATCGTGTGGACGCAAACCAAGACGCCGACCCAGATGGGGGAGATCGAAATCACGACGACATTCGATGGCTACAAGGACTTCGGCGGGATCAAGCGCGCGACGACTACGACCATGGATCAGGGTGGCACGCAGATCATCATCACGCTCCAGAGCTGGGAGTGGGACACGGTCGACCCGAAGGAGTTCGAGCTGCCTCCGGAAATCAAGGCGCTGGTCGAAAAGAAGCCGTGATGACGGTTCGCCAACGGACCCGAATCGTGCCGAACGAGTGATTCACCGTGTCCCGAGGAAACTGAAGCAAGCCTGGCGGTGTCCGAGATCAATGGGGCGAATGGCGAGCAATCGGCATTCGCCCCATCCTGCTAACAACGTCCGCTCCACCCCCCTCTCCCACCGGTAGCGCCGTGCTCGTCCCCAAGGCCCGGTTTTTCTGGCCGCTCTCCTTTCTCCTCATGTTCACCGACTGCGGCACCAAGCAGCTGGCGGTCGAGGAGCTGGCCATCGAGCACGTTCCGCGCGAGGTACTGGGCGATGCGGTCCGGTTTACCCTCACCTACAATCCCGGCGCTGCGTTCTCCCTGTCATTGGGTGAGCATTCGCGGATCATCATCTCGGTGCTGGCGACGCTCGTCATCATCATCCTCTGGCACATGTATTTGCGTGCCGAATCGCACGACCGGGTCCTCGGCGCCGCCCTCGGGATGATCACCGGCGGGGCGGTGGGCAACTTGACGGATCGATTGCGGTCCCCACGAGGCGTCGTGGACTTCATCGACATGGGCCTTGGCGACTATCGTTTCTGGACCTTCAACGTGGCCGACGTCGGCGTGACGGTCGGTGCGGCAATCCTCCTCTATACCCTGCTGCGTCGATCGCGGCAGGAAGAGCCCGAACCCACATGATCGACCTGCTCGCTCTCTCGTTTGCGACTGCCGCGGCCTGTCTTGCCGGCCCGGACACGGCTCCCTCGTCCATGTTGGCGGTCATCGACTCCTCCTATCGCCGGACGTTCGAGGGGGGCGTGACCTTCGCGGCTTTCCTCGAGCGCGCGGAGCGCCGCAAGGAGCAGTGGCACGCGAACTATCAGAACACGGTCGTGCCCGACGCGCTGGTGACGCGGGCACGCGCCACGGGGGGGCCCTGGAAGCTGCTCGTCGTGGCCGTCGACGGTTGCTCGGATTCCGTCAACACCATCCCCTACATCGCGAAGCTGGCCGAGTTGGTGCCCGGCATCGAGCTGCGCATCGTGGACAACGAGGTGGGGAAGGCGATCATGGAGTCGCACCGAACCGCCGACGGGCGCGCGGCTACGCCGACGGTCCTCCTCCTCGACGGCACCTTTGCGGAACGCGGCTGCTTCATCGAGCGGCCCGCCGCGCTGCGCCAGTGGATGGCCGACACGAAGGAAAAATCAGGCGAAGGGGGCCTGTTCACGGGCAAGATGCAGTGGTACGACGACGACAAGGGAATGCACACGATGTCCGACATCGTGGGGATCCTCGAGTCCGCTGCTCGTGGCGAGCAGACCTGCGGCTGAGGCGAATGGCGGCGCGCGGCGCCTCGTCAGCGGCCGAGCGAGCCCCGCGAGTCCATGACTCGCGGGGCGCTGCTTACCCGCCCCATCCCGGAAAGGAAATCCAGGGCCACGCCGCCTAACGCCTTGATCCCGGGCACGAGGGCACCCTCGTCGGCGAAGAACTTCGGTGAGTGGTTCGGCGCAACCGTCGCCGGGTCGGCACCCTCGGGTGTAATGCCGAGGAAGAAGAACATCCCCGGCACTTTCTGCTGGTAGCGGGAGAAGTCCTCGGCGGTCGTCGTCACCCGGCCCTCGACGACGTTGTCCTTGCCCAGCGAGCGCTGGAGCGACGGCACCATGCGGGCCACCAGCGACGGATCGTTGTAGGTGACGGGATTGCCGCGCTCGATCTCCACCAGCGCCGTGGCGCCGGAAGCAGTCGCAAGGTTCTTCGCCAGTCTCGTCAGGCGGACGTGAATCGAATCACGTGTCGGCTCGTCGAAGGTGCGAATCGTCCCTCCCATCTCCACCGAGTCGGGGATGATGTTGGTGCGCACGCCACCGCGGATGTAGCCTGTAGTGAGGATCGCCGGTGTGAGCGTGAGATCCGTCTGGCGGCTGATGATGGATTGCATGCTGGTCACCAGCTGCGCGGCGATGGTGATCGGATCCACGCCGTTCCACGGCAGCGCGCCGTGCGTCTGCCGCCCCCGGATCACCACCCGCCAGTTGTCGCTGCTCGCCATCTGGCTCCCCGCGCGCCACGACACCTTTCCCACGTCGAAGGGAAAAACGTGGAGACCGAACACGGCATCCACCTTCGGGTTGTCGAGCACGCCCTGCTCGATCATCATCTGCGCGCCACCGGTCTCGCCGGTCGGCACTCCTTCCTCGGCCGGCTGGAAGATGAACTTCACCGTGCCGGGGATGCTGGCCTTCATGCCGGCAAAGATCTCGGCGACTCCCATCAGGATTGCCATATGGTTGTCGTGCCCGCAGGCGTGCATGACACCAACGTCCTGTCCGTTGTACGTGGACCGGACTGTCGACTTGAAAGGCAGGTCGACCTCCTCCACGACCGGGAGGGCGTCCATGTCCGACCGCAGCGCGACGACCGGACCTGGCCGTCCGCCGCGCAGGATGCCGACGACGCCCGTGTGCGCGACCCCTGTCTTCACTTCCATGCCGAGCCGCTGCAAGTGCTCGGCGATGACCTTCGACGTGCGCTGCTCGCGGTTGGAGAGCTCGGGGTGCTGATGAAAGTCGCGTCGCCAGGCGACCACCTTGGGTTCGATTTCCTTCGCCCGTCGGTCGAGGATGGCCGACAGGTTGGCATCCTGCGCGGAAAGAAGAGCCGGGAACAACAGGGCGAGAGCCAGCAACGGGCGCGTCATGCCACTCTGGGTTTCGGGGATCGACGATCGTGCGACTTCGTGCATACTCTCCCCGTGCACCATGGCCGTAAAGGGGAACGCGCGGCCGGATCCGCGCGTGTGCTCCCTCTAGTCGCCGGCTGATGCCGGGATGGGGCCGGCCATCACCGGTGGAGCCGCCCGGTGGCGGCGACCGACGAGCATCGTGGGCACCACGAACATCGCGCCGAGCGTGCCGGCGACGGTCCCTCCTGCGGTCGCGAGGGCGATGGCGCCGAACAGGGATGTGGTCTCGGTTCCGATCGCCAGCGGGAGCAGGGACGCCAGTGAGGTCAGGGTAACGAGGACAACCATCCCCGATCGATCGAGCGCCGAGCGAAGCACCTGGCCGCGTCCGAGACCGGGGGCGTCGCCGGCCGCCACGCGCCGCCGCCGTCGCTCGAGCGCGGCGTCCACCACGAGGATCGCCTGATTGGCGGAGTGCCCGATGACGAGGATGACGCCGACGGCAGCCTCGCGGGTGAACGCAGCGCCGGCGAGCCAGAAGGCCAGCATGACGCCGCCTAACGACAGCGGCAGTGACAGGAACACGATACCCGATCCCCAGGACGAGTCGAACACGATGGCGACCGCGAGGATGACGAGGGCGATCCCGATCGCGAACACGAGCCAGAGTCCCTTTTCACTCTCGTCGGGCTGGAAGAAGCCGAACCCCGCGTCGGCCACGGAGTAACCGGCGGGCACCGCGATCGATTTCATGAAGGCGTCGTGGGTGCGCTGGGCGAGCTTGTTGGGGCCGCGGAACTCGTACGCAACGAAGCGCACGTATTGCTGGTCCTCACGGCTGATGGCGCTCAATCCCTCGCGCTCGCTCAGGGTGGACAGGGCGCTCAGGCGAACCGGGCTCCCCAATGGGGTGGGAATGAAGGCGTCCCGCAGCTCGTCCAGGGATCGCTCATTGGCGCCTTCCACCTGCACCGTCACGGGGAGCTCCTCATCCCCGATCTCGAGTCGGATCGATCCCGACTGGGAGCGCATCTCCCGCGCGGCCGCCGTCGCGAAATCGCGCAAGGTAATGCCAAATCGCGCCAGAGCCTCGCGATCGGGCTCGATCGTCACCGTGTTGGTCTTGTCGCGGCCGAAGAACGACGAGGTGTTGATGTCGACGTCGCGCACGCGCGGGATGCGCTCCAGGCGGTCCTTGAGGTCGAGCGCCAGGCGCTCGACACCGGCGAACGAGAAGCCCAGGACGCGAATGCGGAAGGTGGCGATGCTGGCGCCTCCCATGCCCGAGGCGAAACCCGGCCCCTGTCCGCGCACCGACACTGATGCCCCTCCGATGAACACCGCGCGCTGTGTCAGGGCTTCTTCCAGCTGGAGGGGGAGCGCCGACAGCTCGTCTGCACGCCCGAAGAGCACCTGCATGCCCGCGCCAAAGGCCCCGTAGCTGCGGACCGTGACGCGCTCGACTCCCGGATGCCCGACCGCCACGTTCTCGAGCTCTCGCATCGCGGCGTCGAGAGAGGCAGGGTCCGATCCCCGCGGGAACGAGATGAACGCCTGGATCACGGTCCGCTGCCCGCCGCCGAACCCGCCGAAGGCAAATCGTGGGACCTTCTTGATGAACACATAGGTCATCGCGCCCAGCGCGGCCACGACGAGGAAGAGGGTGACCCACCGGAAGCGGACGAGCGGGCGCAGCAGGCGCATGTACAGCCGGCGGGCGCGGGGCCAGTTCGCCTCGTGGATCCGATGCCCGGAGGCCAGCGCGGGGATCATCAGCACGCCCGTGACGATCGACCAGCCTAGCGCGATGAGGAACGCGGCGGCGAATGGCACGAATGCGGCGCGGGCATCGCCCTGCAGATACAGGAATGGGAACAGCACGACCGCCGTGGTGAGCGTGGCGCCAACGACGGCTGGGGCGATGCGGCGGGCGGCACTGGCGCGCCCTTCCATTGTGTCCGGCGCTGTGCCCAGTCGCTCGGCCACGATCAGCCCGTTCTGCACGAGAATCCCGATCCCCATCGCCAGCCCGGCCAGCGTGAGCATGTTGGCCGGGATCTCGAAGATGTAGAGTCCGAGCGCGGTGCCCGCGATCGCCAGCAGCGCGCTCAGCATCACCAGCCCGGTCGCCCGCATGTCGCGCAGAAAGAACAGCAGGACGAGGATCACGGACACGAAAGCGATCCCACCGCGCATGAGCAGATCGCGCAGTTGTTTGTTCAGGTCTTCCGACTCATCGGCTGCAATGCGGAGCTGCACGCCGGTGGGAAGCGTCGGCTCGAGCTGATCGAGGGCGGAGCGGATGGCCCGGGCGGTCTTGATCGCATCGGCATCGGGGAGCCGGGAGATCGACACCGAGATGGCGGGTTGGCCATCGATACGGTAGAAGCGGCCGCGCTGGTCCTCCTCCGGGCGGACGGTGGCGAGGTCCGAGACGCGGAACACACGGTTGCCGGGCGCGGGCACGGGAAGGTCGCCGAGCTGCGCCACTGCCGTCGGCTGGTCGCGCAGGGACACGGGCCGCTCCGTCGCCCCATGCTCCTCACGACCTAACGACTGCACGGCCCGGGCGCGCGTGATGGCCAGGCTGATCGACGCCGGATCGATGCCCAGCTGCCGCAGCCGTTGCGGATCATACGAGACCGACACGCCGAATTCGGCGCCGCCTTCCACGGAGTATCCGGCCACCCCGGGAACGGCCGACAGCCGGGGACCGAGCACCTCGTCCGCCAGCTTCTGCAGCGCCCCCGCGGTGTAGGGGCCGCCCAGAGTCAGCATCAGGAGTGGCTCCTCCTGCAGGGATTCGGGCACGAAGTTCGAGACGCGCGGGGGCGTGACGCCGGGGGGAAAGTCCCGGCGAAGCAGCTCGAGGCGCTCCAGTATCGACAGCCGGGCCAGCTGCACATCGGTTGTCGGATCGAGCTCCACGGTGAGCTGCACGCCGTCATCGTTGGACTCGCTCCGGGTCTTGCGGACCCCACGCACGCTCTGGATCGCCGCCTCGATCGGCGAGGCCACGTACATTTCATTCAGCTCGGCGGACGCGCCGGACCAGCTCGCCCGCACCTGCAGTCGCGGCAGCTCCACGGTCGTGCGCGTCGCCAACGCCAGCCGTGTGAACGCCATCGCCCCCGCGAGCAGGAGGGCAACGCTCGCGGCCCACACGACGGCGGGACGCCGGACGGCCCAGCCGATCATCGCTCCGTCCTCCGCTCCATCACGGCGTAGGCCGTCGGCAGAAGAAAGAACGTCACGAGGAGCGCCGAAATGGAGCCGCCGATGACACCTGCTGCCAAGGGTTGGTAGAGGGAGCCACCGCTCCCCCATCCGAAGACCAGCGGAAGGACGCCGGTGATCGTCGTCAGGTTCGTCAGGGCGATCGCCCGGAGGCGCTGGTGTCCGCCAAGGACGATCGCCTCATCCACCGAATGGCCCGCTTCACGGAAGCGGCGGATGGCGTCGAGCTTGACCACCGCCTCATTGTCGGCCATGCCGATCATCACGACGATGCCGATGAGCGACACGGCGTTGATCGTCTGCCCCGTCATCCACAGGAAGAGGATCCCGCCGGCCGCCGCCAGCGGTACCGTGAGCATGACGACGAGGGGAATTCGAAACGACCCGAACTCCCCGGCCAGCACGAGAAAGACGAGGGCCACCGAGAGCAGCGCGACCAGCGACAGCTCACTCGTGGTGCGTCGCTGTTCGGCGTCGGCCCCGGTCACCGCCCAGCTCACCCCCGCGGGGAACGCCATGCCCTGCATCGCCTCGGTGACGTCACGCGTGGCCCCACTCGTGCCGCCTTCCGCCACCAGTCCCTCCACGGCGACGACGGGCCGCTGACCGACGCGCACGATCTCCACGGGAGCGCTCGTTTCCCTCGGCGCCACGAACTCGCCCACCGGCGTGTTGCTCACGACCGTGGCCAGCGCGGCGTTGAGATCCTCGTTCGCGCCGCCCGAATAGCGCACCGTGATCGGAGTACGCCGGTCGGTTTCACGAAGCTCCGTGGCCTCGACTCCGCCCAGTCCGCCAGCCAGGGCGTTGGAGACGGCGTCGATCGACACGCCACGCTCCGCCATCCTCCTGCGCTCGAGCCCCACTTCGATGACCGGTTGCGACCCTTGTTGCGCGCTTCGGATATCGGCCACCGAGGACAGCGTGCCGAGCCTCGCGCGGACCGAGTCGGCCCACCGGGATGCTTCGGCGACACTGCGCGCGCTGACTTCCACGCGGACCGTGCGCCCTTCGCGGCCGATCAGGGAGCCGAACTCCGACTGACCTGCCAGGTCGATGGCAAGGGCGCCCTGCGCGAGGTCGGGGACACCGGCACGCAGCCGTTCGGCGAACGCCTGCGCATTTCCCGCCTCGGGAATGGGCAGGATCATCTGCGCCGTGGCCGACGACCCCGGAGGGGCACCGGCGAGGACCTCCTCGTCCGTCGCTATGCCGATCCGGCTATAGATGTTCGTGGCGCCTAACGTGCGGGCCAGGTCCTCGAGTCGCGCGGCCTGGCGCGTGGTCTCCTCGATGGCCGTGCCCTCGGCAAGCTGGAGCTGTGCCACGGCAACGCGCTCATCGACTGCGGGCAGGATCTCGCGCGGCAGACGCATGGCAACCCACGCGGTGAACGCGGTGGCAACGATCGTGATGCCGAACACGAGTCCGGGGTTGGCGAGGGACCAGCGCATCCCGCGCTCGTACGCATCCGTGAGGCGCCCCCCGAATCGCGTGAGGCGGGTGGAGACCGGCTCGGGCCGGGGGCTCGCCGGTGCGGTCATTCGACGCCGCCGGCCCACGATGAGCACCGGCATCAGCGTGAGTGCGAGGATCAGTGATGCCCCCACCGACATCACGACCGACAGCGACAGGTCGCGGAAAAGGGCGGCCGCCAAACCGCGGACGAAGATGATGGGCCCGAAGACGAGGAGCGTCGTGAGCGTGCCGGCGATCAGCGGTCCGGCAACCTCCTCGGTCGCCTCGATCGTGGCCTGTCGCAGGGGGAGTCCCTCATCATGCTTCCGCGCCGACGCTTCGGCGACGACGATGGCATTGTCCACCAGAAGTCCCACACCGAGGGCGAGGCCACCTAACGAGAGGACGTTGATGGACACGTCGAGCAGCTGCAGAAGCACGAGCGCGACCAGGATCGACAGCGGCACCATGATCCCGATCGCCAGCGACATTCGCCAGTTGCGGAGGAAAACAATGATGAGGAGGAGGGAAATCACCCCGCCGGCGATGATCTCCTGCCCAAGGTTGGACAGGGCGTCGACGACGAAGTCGGCCTGCGCCGCGACGATGGTGAGGGTGATCGCGGGGAATTCACTGGCCAGTGCGTCGACCGTACTCCGGAGCTCGCGTGTCACCGCCACGGTATTCGATCCGGCGTCCTTGTAGATCACGAGCCCCACGGCGCGCTTGCTGTCGAGCCGCGTCAACGTCTTCGGGTCCGCTGTCGTCACGGACACGGTGGCCACGTCCCGCACCCGGATGCCGCTCCCCACCGGGCCGATCGGGACGTCGAGCACCTCGTCCGGTTCCCTGAACTCGGTCAGGGTACGGACGGCGAACCGAAACTGGCCCCGTCGAATCGTGCCGCTGGCACCGGTGGGATTGGCGTCGGAAATCGCCGTGGCCAGATCGTTAGGCGTGAGGCCGAGCGCCCGCAATCGCGCCGGGTCGGCCTCCACACGGATCTCGTCCTCCGGCGCGCCGACCACGGCGACACTGGCGACCCCCGCGATCTGCTCCAGCCGCCTCGCATACACCTCTTCGGCCGTCCGCGAGAGCTGCCGCAGGTCACCGCTGGTGCCGAGGGCCAGGACGGCGATCGGCCGCTCACCCGGGTCGCTGGTCAGCAGGGTCGGTCGCTCGGCACGCTCGGGGAGGAGGCCGCGGGCATTGTCGAGCCGCTCTCGAATGTTGAGCACCGTGGTCTGCATGTTCGTGCCCCACGCAAACCTGACGATGGTCGTGGCTTCACCTGTTCGGCTGACCGAGCGCAACTCGACCAGGCCGGGGGTCGCGGCGATGGACTCCTCGATTGGCTCGGCAATGAAACGCGAGACTTCCGTCGCTGCAGCCCCCGGGTAGAGCGTCCGGATCGTGAGGACCGGCAGCGTGACGTCCGGTAGGAGCGAGACGGGGAGCCTGGTCAGTGACACGGAGCCCAGGAGCACGATCGCGAGGGTGGCGGCGACCGTGGAAACGGGCTTTTTGACGGCAAGTGATGATAGAGACAAGTGTCCGGGGGTCAGTCTGCCGGGATTAGGAACGTGGAGACGCGGCCGGGTTTACCCGGGCTGCATTTTTCCTTCACCGCCGGTGCTGAGGATGCAGAACGCTGCAGGCCGGGACAAGGATGGTGGTGGATCAGCTAAGTTGTGAGTCCCGCTCCTTCGATCGTGACCGACTCCTCCCGATCCCTCCCGCTCCTGCGCGCCATGGTCGATGCCGTCGACCATGACCTGCTGCAACTCATTGCGCGCCGGATGGCACTCGTGGGTGAGATTGCGGCCGCCAAGCGCGAGCAGGGGCTCCGTATCCGGGATGTGCAGCGCGAGCGCGAGGTCCTCGAGGACCGGGCCCGTCTCGCCGGGGAGCTCGGCCTCCCGCAGGGCGA
>Ga0105106_10002589_pt1 | contig 12978 bp, 17 predicted proteins | sample PPLLaktember2015_5_FD_79109 | JGI IMG/M metagenome (GOLD analysis project Ga0105106, IMG submission 79109) | Freshwater sediment microbial communities from Prairie Pothole Lake near Jamestown, North Dakota, USA - PPLs Lake P8 Core (1) Depth... | ecosystem: Environmental > Aquatic > Freshwater >...
AATGTGTGAATTATGTAATTTATTCTCAAAATTATGTAACGGTTCCAAGAATAGAGAGACATAACTTTGTTTCAAACAAACTTAAAATTGCTACAGGTGAATATTATTTCCGGCAAAAAATATAAATCAAATATTATCACAGTTATGTTGGATCTCTTAATAATTAAAATCAATTAACATGAAAAAAATCGTTTTTTGTTTACTTGTAGCATGCTTGTCATTTACATTCCTGCCGCTTCAATCAAATGCTGCAACTATTGCTGAACCTTCAACTTTAGTTGATCCAAAACCTGCAGAATCAGCAGAAGCTAAAACCTTACTGCTCAGGTTAGACGAGATAAACTCGATGGATAAGAAAAACTTGAATACGACAGAAAAGAAAAATTTACGAAAAGAAGTACGGTCCATCAAGGACAGGCTTAGAGACATTGGTCCTGGCATTTATCTTTCAGGAGCTGCATTAATCATTATTGTGATTCTACTGATCGTTTTATTGTAACCAATTAAAATTAAAAATCATGGGAAATCTACTTTATGTAGTTGCAGTTGTTCTTCTCATACTTTGGGCAATCGGATTCGTAGGATTCCATGCCGGAGGTATCATACATATTCTGCTTGTTATTGCAATTATTGCAGTAATACTTAGAGTTATTCAGGGGAGGAAAATCTTTTAAGGTTATCACTTTAATAAAATAAATGAGTCCGCTCCAATAAGTCATTGCGAAGTTACGAAGGGAATGGAGTTTGCAGGAGAAACAGGTTCGGAATGACATCTGTCGATTCAGGGTATCTCGATTCAGGGTTTTAGGAGTGGACTCATTATTTAAGAATTAAATTATGAGTTCAGGAAAAGTATTATTAGGTGTACTGGCTGGCTTAGCTGCCGGTGCATTAGTGGGGATTTTAATCGCCCCGGAAAAAGGATCAGTTACCCGGAAAAAAATGTCTAAAAAGGCGGAAGACTATGCAGAGGGGTTAAAAGAAAAATTCGACGAATTTCTTGACAGTATCTCTGAAAAATTTGAAGAGGTGAAAGAAGAAGTTTCCGACCTGACTGAACAGAGTGAGGTCAAACCAGGAAAAACTAAAAAGACGTAAAAACTGCCACAGGCTGAAGCCATGGAAGACAATGAGAAGTTGATTGAATCGCTGCTGGAAAGAGCAACTGAGTACGGAAAAACAACTTATGAGTTAGTAAAACTTAAAGCTCTCGACAAAACATCTGAAGTTGTTTCCTCATTCATCCCTCATACTATTGTCATTCTCTTAATTGTCTCATTCATGCTTTTTTTAAACCTGGGATTAGCTATCTGGCTCGGCGGAATCCTTGGTAAAACCTTTTACGGATTCTTCGCGGTAGCTGCTTTTTATGGTCTTATAGGAATTGTTGTACATTTCTTTATGCATAAATGGCTTAAAAAGCTTGTTTCCAATTATATCATTAAACATATGCTTAAATAAAACCGCATGCAAAATATAACTTCCGCCACCGGGCTTAAAAATGCAATTCAATTATTAGAAGCTGAACAGGCCGACAAGGAACAGCAGTTGAAAGAACAACTCTACGTTACCGTTGAGAGTTTAAAGCCTGTTAACCTTCTCAGGAACACTTTGGATGATGTAGCCTCATCACCATTCCTGATCGATAACATTATTGGTACAGCCGTTGGTTTAACTTCCGGTTTTCTTTCAAAAAAAATATTTATAGGAGCATCAGGCGGTAAAATCAGAAAGCTCATCGGTTATATTTTGCAGTTTGGTGTTACAAACTTTGTTGCTCAACACCATGACACTATTAAATTATTAAGTCAATCTGCCTTTAAATATTTTCTCCGTAAAAAGCAACGAACTCTAAAAGACCGTGACAGATGATAAATTAAAATTACCATCTTACGCAAAGGCAACCATTTTTCTTGTAGGTTTATTTGCTTTACTATCGATGTTGTACATTGCAAAGAGCATTATTGTTCCTCTTGTTTTCGCAACCATTTTTGCAATAGTACTACATCCTGTTGTAAATTTTTTTGTACGGATAAAAATTAACAGGGTTGTTGCTATTGTAATTACCTTATTACTTACCTTTATAGTTATTGCCGCGTTTGGTCTTCTTTTTATTTCGCAGGCAAGCCGGTTTACCGAATCATTGCCGCTACTGGCCGAAAAATTTACTGCAATATTCAACCAGACAATCACCTGGGCTGCCGGTTATTTCGATATAAACGCACAAAAGATACATGAATGGTTTACAAATATCAAAGATGCTTTCATCAATACCAGCAGTGCTTCACTCGGAAAAACACTTGTCTCTGTAGGCAACCTGGTAGTGATATTGTTTTTACTGCCTGTTTACATCTTTATGTTATTATTTTATCACCCCATCTTACTTGAGTTTATTCACAGGTTCTTTGGCGTAAGCAACGAAAGTCAGGTAAGCCAAATAATTACCCAGACTAAATCTGTTATTCAGCGTTATCTTATAGGCCTGGTTATTGAAGCTGCCATTGTGGCGACACTGAATTCCATTGCCCTGCTAATACTTGGAATTGAATACGCTATTCTGCTTGGTATAATAGGGGCATTACTCAATATCATACCATACATAGGAGGAATGATCGGAGTGATACTCTTCATTGTAGTTACATTGGTTACCAAATCATCTGTATACATAATTTATGTTATAATTATTTATTCACTTATCCAATTCGTCGATAATAACTATATCGTTCCCAAAATAGTTGCCTCAAAAGTAAAAATCAATGCGCTGTTTGCTATAGTGGTGGTAATTGCAGGTAGTGCTTTATGGGGCATACCCGGTATGTTTATTTCCATTCCAATTCTTGCAATTATAAAACTTATTTGCGACCATATCGACTCCTTAAAACACTGGGGATTTTTATTAGGGGATACTATGCCTCCCTTATTTAAAATTAAACCGATTCACCTGATTAAAATTAAACCGATTCACCTGAAGAGGATAAAAAATAAACCCGGATGACAGCGATAAAAAAGAAAAAGAAATTACTGCCCAAAATTCGAAATGACCATTATGGGTTAATTAAATATGGTGAATTAACATCTATGCAATTAATATAATCATATAAAGATAAAATTATGAATACAAAAAGAAACACTACAGCTGTCTATTATGTTCTCGCGATTGTGGCTATAATAGTGATTTTTCTGCTATTGGACGGCGGGCCGTGGTTAAAAGGAATGATGCATGGAAGCGGCTCAACAGGTATGGCCCAATTGAACTGGGTACAGATTCTGGTTAGTTTAGGTCTCGGTTTCCTGCTCGGTATATTAGTCGCCAGGAGAAAATGGTGATCGGATGTGTGAATTCATTCTGTGCAAATGTGGCTCAAAAATATTTTCATATTTTTTCTTGTTTCATTTCCAATAAGTGATCTTACATTTGCACAGCAAGATTCTGTCAGGGCAGATTCAACCCGCCTTTATGGGAATATTGAATCCTATTCGAAACGAAGTAAGTTTACTAAGTTTATATACCGTTTAGTTTTTAAACCGGTTGTTCCCGGCTCAAAAGTTAGTGAAGCAAAAAAAAAAGGGCTTAAAGAACTTTCACAAAAACCATACAGCGACTTTGAAGGAAAAATCATCCGGAATATCGACATTATTACCCTGGATCCTTTTGGCTACTCAGCCACTGATTCGACTGTTGCCACACATAATTTTTTAAATCAGGCCGGGAATTGGATGCATATTAAAACACAAAGTACCACGGTCCGAAACCTGTTGCTTATCCGTAAAAATAAACCATTTAATTCTTTACTTGTAAAAGAATCAGAGCGTTTAATCCGCAACCAAAAATATGTTCATGAGGTTTCATTTTACGTTGTGGATGCAGCGGGAAAATCCGATTCAGTGGATATTTTTATTCGTGAACTGGATAAATGGAGCATCATTCCTACAGGATCCATTTCGCCTTCAGGTATTATGGTAGATTTAACCGATAAAAATTTTTTAGGATATGGTCATGAGTTACAAGATGCTTTTAGCAGAAATTTTACTACCGGGATTAATACTTTTAATACAAATTATTCCATCCCAAACATTCGGAACACCTACATCAGTGCAGCGTTTCATTTTGGAGTTGACGGATACAAAAATTTCACCAGGAGTCTGATTGTAGACCGTCCGTTTTATTCTCCGGTAGCAAAGTGGGCAGCAGGTACATTTATCGCTTCTCAATTTAAAAAAGATTCAATAGAGGATTTAAATTCGGTTTATATCCCAATAAATTTGAAATTTAACACGCAGGATTATTGGGCAGGCAAAGCACAACAGATTTTCAAAGGTACCACGGAAGAGGAATTTATTACCAACTTAATTCTGGCAGCACGTTATCTGCGTATCCGGTATTTTGAAAAACCAACTGAACTTAAAGACCCGTTTCATATTTACTCAAACGAAGATTTTTATGCAGCCTCAATTGGAATTTCCACCAGGAAATATGTTCAGGATAAAAATGTCTTTAAATATGGGGTCATAGAAGATGTACCGGTTGGGAAAGTATATGGATTAACTGGTGGTTATCAGGTTAGAAATAATTCCGGGCGGCTTTATCTGGGTTTGCGGTTTTCCTTCGGTAACTATATTAAATGGGGGTACCTGAGTTCCAATGTCGAATACGGAACTTTCTTTCGTTCCTCACATACTGAAGAGGGTACTTTTACCGCAGGTGTCAATTACTTTACCGGATTATTTGAAATTGGAAAATGGAAATTCAGGCAATTTGTAAAACCTCAGGTTGCTATTGGCTTAAACCGGGCCTCTTACGATAGTTTAACCCTCAATGACGGTTATGGCCTGGATGGATTTAAAAGTCCGGAATTATCAGGTAACAGCCGCCTGATATTTACGTTGCAAACACAATCATACGCCCCCTGGAATTTAATCGGATTCCATTTTGGGCCCTATCTTGCTTGTTCTCTTGGCATGCTTGGAAGTGCAGAAGCAGGATTTAAAAACAGCAAAGTATATTCACAAATAGGGTTGGGAGTATTAATTAAAAATGAAAACCTGGTTTTTAATGCATTTCAAATATCTATTTCATTTTATCCGTTAATTCCCGGAATTGGATATGATGTTTTTAAATTTAACTCATTTAGAACAACTGATTTCGGCTTCAGAGATTTCGAAATTGGTAAACCGGCAACATTGATATATCAATGAAATGAAAACATAATACTCATATTTAATCCATCCGCCGTCACTTTATGACCTTTGAATTATGTCAGAAGATAATCCCTAATCCCTTATTAAGAAAAAGACCGTCTGCATTTGTTAAAGACGGTCCTTTTGCATTTAAAAACCGACGTTAAAACCGATATCCGATTGAAAGACCGAAACCTGTATTTTTAACTGCTGATTTATCACTATAAACTGGTACAGTCCGGTTATCTTCGGGATTAATTTTTAGCATCCCGATCTGTGTATCCAGCTGGAGAAATATACCGCTTGCCAACTCGTATCCCGCAAATATGTTGCCACCTGCATCCAATGCTTTTAAATAAAATACCGATGTGGGATCACCTGTCTCTACCACGTTCTTGAATTCAATATCGGTTGCAGAACCGCTTTCAGGTTTTACCTTGCCCCCGATTGCATAACCGATATAAGGTCCGAATCCAAGCATGAAATTCCCGTTACCAACCAGGGCTTTATAAACCAGATTCAAAGGCAATTCAACATAAGAAAGCTTTATTGAACTATTAGTATATTTAGCTCCTTTTGTTGAAAAAAGTAACCCGGGTTGAAAATAGAACATGGGAACAAGGGGTATCTGAACATTTACTCCTGCGTGATAACCAAGGGTCATATCATTTTCAAGTTTGTCTCCATTAAAGTCTTTTCCATTCAGATTCTGGAAACTAACGCCGCCAAGGACAGCAAATGACATTTTTGAATTACCAGTATTCTGAGCAATTGCTAAAGGAACTGATAGTATAAGGATCAATACAAAAGAAATTAGTCTTGTTTTCATTTTTAATAATATTAAGTTTTGATGTACGATTTATTTAGCTGCTTCTTTTTTAGCTTCGGCGATCATTTTTTCATTTGCAGAGATCAGGAACTCAACTCTGCGGTTCTCTGTGCGTCCGTCTGCAGTCGCATTGTCATATTTTGGTACAGTTTCACCAAATCCTTTGATTGTAACGCGGCTGGTATTTATATTTTTATCGGATAGGTAACCTGACACGACATTAGCCCGTCTTTCAGATAAGGATTGATTATATGATACACTCCCTTTACTGTCAGTATGTCCCTGCACTTCAATGTTAGTGTCAGGATAACTGTTAAGGACTTTAACAAGTTTATCAAGACTGATTTTAGCATCATCCGACAGATTCGATTTGTCAAATGCAAAAAGAACATTGCTGCTGAATTCCACAACGATTCCTTCACCAACCCGTTCTACCTTTGCATCAGGCACAGTTTTCTTTATTTCCTCAGCCTGTTTGTCCATCTGGTGACCAATTATAGCACCTGCCCCGCCTCCAACAGCAGCTCCGATAATTGCACCCAGAGCCGTATTACCTGCAGCCCTGCCAATTACCGCACCCATTGCACCACCGGCTGCTGTTCCGACAACTGCTCCTTTCTGTGATTTGTTCCATGAAGCGCAGCCCGATAATACCAAAACTGCACTTAAAATGATGATTAAACTTATTCTCAACTTTTTCATAACAGATGTATTTAAATGTTAAATATTATTGTACTGGTTATAACTAAATCATTGCGGGAAAGTTAGGTTAATTTGGAATTAAAAATGTTACATAAATTTCGGTAAGAGTTACATAATTCACACATTTTGGGTGTAAAAATTAAGTTATATTTCAAATAACACCGGACCATTCCATACTGTTCAATAGCGTTGCCGGGAATGTGTGAATGATATAACTCTTTCTCAAAGTTATGTAACATATAATCCGGTATATGGTTGTACATTTAAACAGCAAAATATCACTTCACAAAAAAAACAATGAAAATTCTGATAATTGGATTTCTTGTGCTTTCAGGCTGGGCAGCATTATCAACCCATATCTATGTATGTAAGATAAAAGGATTGTGCAATGAACCGGAGACTATCGAGACAGGTGCGGTCAACCCTCCGGATGTCATTGCTGGAGACACCTTGCCTAAGACTTCAGTGCGTGAACAGGCAGTAATCCCTGGAAACCTGATAATCTATTTTGCATTTGACAAATCTGAATTCAATTCTGATGCAAAGACAGAAAAGTACTTTGATGAATCAAATGCGTATTTGAATCAAAACTCACAGGCCAGGCTAGGTATCACAGGCCACACCGATGCAATTGGATCTGATGAGTATAATCAGGCTCTGGGTTATAGGCGGGCTCAGAGTATGCAGCATTATTTTGAAAGCAAGGGCATACCTGCAAATCAGATCATAACAGAATCCAGGGGCGAGAAAGAGCCTGCAGATGGTAATAATACAACAACAGGAAGAGCAAATAACAGGCGGACAGCAATAACCATAATAAACTAAAATCATGAGCACGTTAATAATTCTTTTAGCACAAACAAAAAGCGGAGCAGCCATTGAAATACTTTCTTTATTACTGGTCGCGGCAATCATAGGGTATGTAACTGCATGGCTTTTTTATAAGTCGGTTTATGTAAGGAGAATTAAAGCTATTGAATCCGAAAAGGATGAATTGAATAACCATATTGTCAACCTTAACGGGGATATAAGTGATCTGCAGAAAAGTCTTGGTGAAAAGGACATTGAAATAGAACATCTTCATATTACACAACGCAAGCACTTTCTGGATTACAAAAGTTTTGGAACAGCCACAGAGTCAGAAAAGGATGACCTGAAAATGATCAGCGGTATAGGTCCTGTTATTGAGGAAAGACTGCATGTAATAGACATTTATACTTTCAGACAGATCAGTAAATTCACTGCTCAGGATATTGATACGATCAATGATGCTATTATTTATTTTTCAGGCAGGATTGAAAGGGACCAATGGGTTGCACAAGCCAGGGAACTTGTTCATGACAAAGATAATAGAACGGAGTTGCTTAAACGGATCAGCGAAAGAAAGGAACGCATTTACTACAATAGAATAGGAATAGCAAGTAAAGATGAAGCGGATGATTTAACCATCATCAATGGTATTGGTGGATGGATTAAGGAAAAACTCAATGTGCTGGATATTTATACGTTTCGACAGATCAGTAATTTTACGGCAGAAGATGTTCAACTGGTTACTGATGTTATTGAATACTTTCCCGGTAGAATTGAAAGAGATGAATGGATAATGCAGGCACGGGAACTTGTCCGGATCGCAGGTAAAAAGTCAGAACTCCTTAAGCGCATCAGGGAAAGGAAGGGAAGGATTTATTACGACAGGTTAGGGATTGCCCGTAAACATGAGGCTAATAATCTAACCCTGATTGACGGACTTGGGTTATGGGTTGAGGAACGGTTAAACATGCTTGATATATATACTTTTGATCAAATCAGTAAGCTCACACAAACAGATATAGAAGCCATTACTGAGGTCCTGGAAATTATTCCAGGTCGTATCGAAAAGGACGACTGGGTTGGTCAGGCCCGTGAACTTGTAAAAAAACAGCAAAAAAAGGAAATAATTTAAGAACTCAGATTTCTGATGTGGGCGAAGGAAGGCCTGTTTAGCTCAAATATGTGAAATATATAATTCTTTTCCGGAATTTTGTAACACTCCCCGGAATTAATATGCCGACCTTTGGAATGTAAAAACGTTTTCACTATTAAAAATCTCCAAATTATGAAAACAACAAAATTAAATATCCTGACAAAAACTTTGTTTTTAGGGATTTTGGCGACAATGATGATATTTTCATTTAGTTCATGTGCCCAAAAAGTACTCTTTTTAACATCCTCAGTTGTTCCTGCCGCGCAAGGTGATGTAAGTGTAAAAAAGGACAAAAACAATAATTATGCTATTAAAATGCAAATATCAAATCTGGCGGAAATCGATAGACTGCAACCACCGAAAAATAGTTATGTAGTCTGGATGGAAGCAGAACGGGGTCTTACGAGAAATATAGGACGAATAACCAGCTCAAATAATTTAAATGTATCTTTTGAGACAGTAGCCACCCTCAGACCGGCCAGAATATTTATTACAGCCGAAGAAGACGAAAGTGTTCAATACCCTGGTTCAATGGTTGTTTTAACAACTGGCAGATTTTAAGATTAATCATAAGAACTCTGAATCATTAACTCTTATACTTAATCTTACTGAAGTTGTCTGATCGGGCTTGTGTTCATGATTGATCTGCCAGGACCTGAGGTAAAAACTTCCATACAAAAAACAAAATCCACCAGAATTACATTTATAATGATTACCGGCAACCACAAGAACACTACGTTCACTATTGCTCTTGAACCTGGAATGGCGAGTGTTAAGAATTTTATTTGGATATATTCAACCCTTTTAAAGTGAAGAAAATTAGTCCTGTTATCGGGAAAATTTTAAAACTAGAGGTCGTAAAAAAGCATGTTATTAAGCTTAGTGAGAAAACTATTGAAAAAACTCAAAAAGCAAATCTTTTCTTGTCGGAACTAGCTGATTTTACTTTGTTTCTTACGCGCACGACTAAGGAGGCTTTTTCCCTCGATTTTGAGTTTAAAGAATTCTTCCGCCAATGTTTTAAAATTGGAAATAAAACTTTACCGCTAATTTCAATAACCGGCATCATTGTAGGGTTAGTGCTTACAATTCAATCGCGACCCGCTCTGGTGGATTTTGGTGCAGTATTCATGCTTCCCGGAATGGTAGCTTTATCAATCATCAGAGAAATGGGCCCGGTTTTTACGGCATTGATTTGCGCAGGAAAAATCGGTTCAGGCATGGGAGCCGAGTTAGGTTCAATGAAAGTTTCTGAGCAAATTGACGCTATGGAAGTATCATCGACAAATCCGATACGTTTTTTGGTTGTTACCAGAGTGCTGGCAGCCACACTGATGATACCCATATTGGTTTTATATGCCGATGCACTCGGGATCCTGGGAAGCTGGGCCGGAGCAAATATTAAAGGAGACGTAACTTTCGTGTTGTTCTTTACTCAGGCAATCAGTTACATTAATTTTATGGATTTTTTCCCTGCTTTTATTAAAACGTTCTTTTTTGGTGCCGCGATAGGGTTTGTCGGATGTTATAAGGGATATACAGCAGGGAGCGGAACGGAAAGCGTGGGCAAAGCGGCCAATTCGGCAGTAGTGATTTCCTCGCTGCTCGTGATAGTTATAGATTTGATTGCAGTGCAAATAACAGATATGCTTTAATATTGAAAAAATGATGAATATGGTCAAGGCTGAAACTGTTGCACCGGATAATACAAAAAAAAGTGAACCGGTTATTGAAATTGATAACCTCAGTAAAGGCTTTGAAAATGAGGAAGTTTTAAAGAATTTATCGTTAAAACTTTTTACCGGTGAAAATCTGGTAGTTCTCGGAAAATCAGGCTCAGGAAAATCCGTACTGATTCAATGTATTGTCCGTTTGTTAAATCCCGACCAGGGGACCATTAAGGTACTTGGTGAAAATGTGAATAAATTAAACAGGAAGGATTTGGCAGAGTTGAGGAAAAAAATTGGTTTTCTTTTTCAGAGCGGTGCACTGTATGATTCAATGACAATAAAACAAAATCTTGAATTCCCATTGAAGAGAATAAAAAAGAACCTTACAAGAAAAGAAATTAACGAAAAAGTGGAAGAAGTTTTGGAAAATGTGGGACTGGCTGACACTTTAAATAAAATGCCATCCCAACTTTCAGGTGGGATGCGGAAGAGGGCCAGTTTGGCGCGTACTATTGTTGTCGATCCCATGATCATGTTGTATGATGAACCAACAACCGGACTCGACCCGGTAACGTCCGATGAAATAAGCTCGCTGATCAATTATGTACAGGAAAAATACAAAACATCATCCATCATCATCACGCACGATATTGAATGTGCGCGCGCTACTGCTAACCGGGTTATCATGTTGCAGGATGGCGAAGTTTATATGGAAGGTAACCTCAAAGAGTTTGAAAATTCAACTGATGCGTTAATCAGATCCTTTTTCAAAAAACAAAAGTAATATGTATTAAAACTAAAAATATAAAAAAATGGATAACCACACTCCAGGGTTTAAAACACGCTTAGGATTGTTTATTGCAGGCGGATTGACACTTTTTATAGTTGCAATTTTCTTTATAGGGAAGCAGCAGAATTTATTTAATCCTGTTTTTAAAGTTACTGCCAATTTTTATAATGTAAGCGGCCTGCAGGTTGGGAATAATATCAGGTTCTCAGGTATAAATGTTGGAATTGTTGATAACATTAAGATTATTAATGATTCAACGGTAAAGGTTGACATGCTGATCAGAAAAGATGTGCAACAGTTTATAAAAGCTGATAGTGAAGCAGGTATTGCTTCTGAAGGAATTATTGGGGAACGTGTTTTAATTATTACCCAGGGTAGCAATGATGCACCAATTGCGAAAGACGGACAACATATTTTGTCGAAAGAGCCGGTTGAAACCGACGATATTATAATTAGTTTGCAGACCTCTGCAGTTAATGCCGAAGTTGTTACGCGACAACTCGCTGAAATAATGATTAATATCAATAGTGGGCAAGGTGCTTTGGGCAGGTTAATTCGAGATTCAACCTTTGCAGAAAATGTAAATCAGACCATTGCAAACTTCAAAAAAAGTTCCGAAGGTTTCGATGAAACCATAGACGTTACTAAACAAAAAATATTTGATTTTATGCAGAAATTGCTGCTGACAGCGGGTAAAACTGAAATTGCTTCGAATCAACTGGGAGAGATCATGGTGAAGATAAACAGCGGCGAGGGAACGCTTGGCCTGTTAATCCAGGATACGACCTTCGCCGGCAATCTGAATCAGACCATTATTAACCTCCAACAAAGTTCCAAAGGACTGGATGAAAACATGGAAGCACTCAAACACAATTTCCTTTTCAGAGGTTATTATAAACGAAAAGCTAAAGAGGAACTAATAAAGAAGAACTAATAAGGTGATAAAAAATATCACCCTCAATCATTTATCCGGACTTTTTTGAAGGCTGGATTGAATTCCTGACAGAATTGATCTGAAGCAATAATGAAAAAGAAATCTTTCCGGATCTCTTTGGAAATCAATAATTCCTTCTCTCACGTCTTTATCCCTAACCGGGTTTGAGTCCAGAATCCTTTTATTGGCAATTAATGAAATAAATCTCTCTCTAAAAGCTGTTGTATCATCCGTTTGTTTATTTTTAACGGCGATATACAACCCATGATAAAGCAGGGTCATTTTTCCGGTTGCTCTGGTGCTATTTGCCGTAAAGCTGAAATTCATTTCATCTATTTTACCGGAAGTAGCATAAATAAAAGCGCTCTTTTCAAGGATAGGATTCAATTCATTTGCTTCCAGGTCTGAGAGTGTTCCATCCAAAGTAAATGTATTTTGGATGTCAAATAATCTGCTTTTTAAAAAAATGGTCATCCTGCCTTTTCCCATCAACAAGGCATCTCCTTTAAGCTCTAAAAAAGCACTTTTTGTTTTGTAAATAGTGTTATTGGTTATATTGTAGATTTTAGCATTGATTTCATTAAAGCTGATACTTCCCGGCTCGTTTGCTTCCTCAGCGTGATCAGTATAAGTGATATTCCCGTTTATAAGACCGATTGAATCAATATGGATATTGCCCGGATAGTCGTAAATCACATCCTGGAATGCACGCATGTTCGCATGCCGTAATTCTTTTCTCTTATCACGAAAAACTTTCATATCCATCCTCCCGATTTCGGTCCATGAGCTTATCAGGCTCCCTGATCTGAGATAATCTGCAATATTAAAATCGTAGACGTGAATATTGCTGAAGTCGGCTTCAATACGACTTCTTTGGTATTCGTATCGCGATGTGAATTCGTAATCTGTGTA
>Ga0105106_10002592_pt1 | contig 12972 bp, 14 predicted proteins | sample PPLLaktember2015_5_FD_79109 | JGI IMG/M metagenome (GOLD analysis project Ga0105106, IMG submission 79109) | Freshwater sediment microbial communities from Prairie Pothole Lake near Jamestown, North Dakota, USA - PPLs Lake P8 Core (1) Depth... | ecosystem: Environmental > Aquatic > Freshwater >...
CAGCCGAAGCAACTCTCTGTAATACACACAAAAAATAATGAAGACATAGAACGTGTTGTTGAGCCGGGAGATTTTATGATTTCAGCGGGAGGTTTGCAGCCGAACTCAAAAGCTCCGACTACTGAATACATTCAGAGAAAAATAAAGGTAGCAGGTGATCCATTTATTATTAAATAGTTGTGGATACCTGAATATTTTCAGAAAATATATAGTCTATCAAAAAATTGATAGAAACTCTCTTCATTTCTATTGCTATTTAGGTAGTTAACCGGAATATTTCTGCGGCACATGCTTTGGGCAGAGTAGGGGAATGCAAATCCCACATGTTTCAAGAAAACCGTAAAAATCTGTTCATATTAGAATGGAATAACAGTTCTTTATAAAAAAGGAGGAGCTTTCTAATGAAGAAAATAATTTCCTTTCTTTTCTGTATTATCCTTTTTTTCTTTGGCTGTGAAGAAACCATTATAGAGCATGAAATCCCCAAAGAATTTACAAATGATCTTCTGCATGCAGACCTTATCGGGAAGGTTATTCAAAAGGACAGCAAAGCAGTGGTTATTATCAGTCAAGTTGAATCGATTGATTCAGTTGAAATCAATCCTGCCGATGGGTCTTTTGAGTTCAGGGATCTCCGAATCGGCAATTACAACGTAACTATCGTTGCGGAAAATTACCGCGTTTTTCAAAAAACAAATCTGATGCTGACAGGCGGCAGCATTACATATCTCGGCGAAGTAACTCTTTCAACCGTTCCGGATCTGGTAGAATCATTTTACCCGGAAGACAGGGGGGAAATAGTGTATGACTGGAGATACGGAAGAATTACAGTTTCAATTATGTTTACACAGCCGATGGATAGAGAAAGTGTTGAAAAAGCTTTTTCAGTAGATCCCCCGGCTGAAGGAATTTTCTCCTGGGGAAATTATACCCAAGCTCCTATGTACGGTATGTTCTCATCTGCAGAGGGTTTTGATAGAAGTGCCACTATTACAACTTATAGTAAAGTTTCCTCCATGAGTTATGCATTTTCAAAAAAAGATTCATATTCCGATACATCATATACTGTAACAATAGGTACTACTGCAAAAGATACAGCCGGAAATTTTATGCGTTTTCCGCTTCAGTTTAAATTCAGAACTGTCCAGTCATATACATCGCAAAACGGTATTTTAACCGATCCTGTGCATGGTGATATAGATGTTTCTCCTTTAAACTACAGCTATAACGGGATTACTGTTACTTTCCCAAGGAGAATGGATATAAACTCAGTTGAGCTGTTAACTAGCGTTACACCCCCGATGAATACAATATTTCTTTGGCCGGAAGAGAATATATTGCGCATCTATACAGGAGGTCCGTTTTTATCCGATACAACAATTACCGTTTCAATTGATAAATCTGCGAAGGATAAAGATGGGAACGAAATTGGACATACATTCACATTTTCATTTAGAACAGCCCCGCTTAACGTTTCCGGCACCTATCCTTCAAATGGGCAATTATTTGTATCTCCTTCAGAGCCGATTCAAATAAGTTTTAACAATTATGTTACTTTATCAACTGCTCAAGCATCATTTTCAATATCACCTGCGGTAGGCGGCTCGATAACATACGGAGGTTCATATCCGTACGAGCAGATGAATCAGATTAAGTTTACACCGTATACTCCGCTGCAGCCTAACACCAAGTATACGGTTACCATTGGAACTACCATCAGTGATATGCATGGAAGCAGGATGAAATCCCCGTATTCATTTTCATTTGTAAGCAGGCCGAATTGAAAAAAAATCCCTCGGGGTTTTTATAAACCTCGAGGGATAAAATTCAGATGAGTTACATAATTACCAGAGATTTTTTACTCGTTCAAAACCCTTGTCGATTCCCTGATAATAAATTCAGTGTCGAGTACAACCCGTTCAATCGGAATTATTGTTGAAGATTCTATATTGCGTATTAAGATTTCAGCAGCTGTCTTGCCGATTTCCTCCTTTGGTGCTCTAATAGTTGTCAAAGGCACAGGGTATATTTTAGCGTAATAAATATCGTCGTTGCCGACAATGGATATATCCCCGGGTATATGAATACCCAGCTTCTTTAAAGCAGTAATTACTGCAAGAGCCTGCTGGTCGTTGAAGCATACTATTGCGGTAGGATAGTCTTTTTTGCTTTTATTCTTAAAGTATTTAAGAGTATTTCCAAAACTTTCTTCATATCGGGAACCGATCGAAACAATCATTTCATCGTTGAAAGCCAAAGTGCTTTCACTAAATGCATGTCTGAATCCCTCAATACGTTCCTTCGTATGGGAGGAAGCAGGCGGTCCGGCAAAGTGAACAATTTTAGTATGCCCGCTGTTGATTAAATATTTTACCGCTTTTTTTATCGCCTTAATATTATCTATTGCAACTACATTTGCCTGAATCCCTTTTACATCTTCCAGAAGAACAAAAGGGTAGTTGATCATTTTCAGTTTAAAAAGATGTTCAATCTCGGAAGTCCCTTCTATAATCGGTGCTATAATGGCGCCCTTTATATCTTTTGCTGAAAAAAGGTATGTAAATTTTTTCTCACATTCATGATCATTCTCAGAACTTGTAATTATTACGGAATATCCCTTGCTGTTGGCGTATTCTTCTACTCCCGAAGCAATTGAAGTATAGAACGCGTAGTTCAAATCTTTTATTATTATTCCGATGCTTTTATCTTCCTTGCCATTCTTTAAATTTCTTGCAACGCCTTTGGGACGGAAATGAAGTTCTTTCATTACATTTAAGATATGATCCCGGGTACCCGGTTTAACGGTATTTTTTGCATTTATTACCGCTGAAACCGTACCCTTTGAAACGCCGGCGCGTTTAGCAACATCAATAATAGTTATTCTTTTCATCTTAAAAGCCCCCGCCATTTAAAAGAAATTGAAACGGTTTATTTTTTTGAAAAATGCAAAAAAATATAAGAAATAGAAACGATAATAACAAAGAAACTTCAATTTGTGATTTTTATTTTAAAATCTAGGTTTCTCTTGATTAAATTTGTTTTCTGCTAAATTCCTATATTATTAATACTTAAAAAAGATTTATTAAAGAATCCGAAGCTTTTTTATTGAAAATAAACGGTAAAATAGTTTTAGCAATTATCATTATCAGTTCAATCCTTGGCTTAATTTTTAATCTGATTAATCCTAAAGGGGTTCCGCTGATTGCACAAGAAAAGGTTTTAAAATGGGAATCCGGTCCGTTATCGGTACCGTTAAATGCCGATGAACCTTATGCCGTAAACCTTGCCCAGGCGAAGGAATTGTATGAACAAAAAGAACTTTTCATCGATGCAAGAGAAAAGGAGGATTATTTATCCGGCCGTATTAAAGACGCGGTAAATATTCCATTTGATCACCTGGATGATTATATAACGGAGCTTGAGAAAATAAAAAAAGATCAAAGAATCGTTACTTATTGCGGCGGCACCGACTGCGATTTAAGCATACTCCTCGGGAATAAACTTTTTGAGATAGGATATAAAAACGTCTATATATTTTTCGGAGGCTGGAATAAATGGCTTAATGCCGGATATCCCGTGGAAGGTAATTCTGTAAACAAATGAAAAAAATTTTAAACAATAATTATTTTCTTTTTTTAATCAGATTCTTTATAGGATTTGTTTTTATTTATGCGGCAGTCGAAAAAATTAATGATCCGGGAAATTTTGCACTTTCCATTCACAACTATAAGCTGTTTCCTCTATTCACAGTGAATATCTTAGCGATTTTTCTTCCGTGGATTGAATTAACCGCAGGTATGCTGCTTGTTTTTGGGATTTCAGTCAGAGAAAGTTCTTTTTTAATAGGCGCTTTTTTGATAATCTTCATATTTGCAGTCTCAATTTCCCTCATACGCGGTCTAGACATAAACTGCGGCTGCTTCGGTACTGCCGGAGGATCAAAAATAGGAATACAAAAAATTTTGGAAAATACTTTTCTCCTTTTACTTTCATTTATTTTGTTTTATTCCGGCAGCGGAAATTTTACAATAATGCATATCAAATCCAAAGATTAATCAGATTAACCGTTCAGATTGAAACCTGCCGGCATCATTTCGATTAAATATTAGATTGTGTATATTATCGCCGGTTTTCTAAATGACGGCTGCTCAGTTCAATCGATTCTGATAAATAAATATTCATACAATAAAAATTTTTACAGTTATTAAATCGTTTCAATAAAGTTTAAATCATTTAGGGTATGGTTAATAACTTGGGAAATTTAAAAAGTAAATGAGCATAAAACTGCATTTTAATAATAATCATGCAGTAGTTGAACCTGGTTCTTTTCTGCACGAATATGCCGAAAAATTTGGGATACATGTCCCTACTTCCTGCAACAGACAAGGGAAGTGTAAAGAATGCCTTGTCGAAATCAATGAAGGTATGGAATTATTATCTGAACCCGCCCCGCAAGAGATGCATTTATTTAATAAAAGCGGTATTCCGGGAACGAATAATAAATTCCGACTTTCCTGCCGTACTAAGATTGTCAAAGATTCCGGGGTTTTAAGGTGCAGTACAATGCGCAGGGGAAATATGAGGATTGAAACCAAAGCACTGCAGCTTCCAGTATCCGGTTATGATTTAAAGCTTGATCCTGCTGTTGTAAGAAAAGGTGAGCACATCTTCTTAAATGATGCATTTATATCTTCAAGTAAAGATCCGATCTGCGGTATTGCAGTAGATCTCGGAACAACTACAATCGTGGTGTACCTTATTAATTTAGAAACAGGAGAAATTGTTGCCGATTCTGCGTTTGAAAATCCTCAGAGGTTCGGGGGATCCGATATAATGGCGAGAATTCAATACGATACCGAACATAAAGATAAACTTCTTCAGAGAACACTGGCCGGTTATTTAACTCATGCAATTGAAGAATTTCCCGTTGATCCTTCTTCCATTTACGAAGCCGTAATAGCCGGAAATTCTACAATGCGTGACCTTTTCTTCCGGCTGAATGTCTACTCAATCGGACAGAATCCTTACCGGTCCATAACAGAAATTGAAAAAGGAGAAGGTAAACGTATTAACACATGCCTGGTTGAATCACCAAAAAGGCTGAATTTACCGCTTAATCCGAAAGCACAGATTTATAGTCTTCCTATAATAAGCGGACATGTTGGAGCAGATGCAGCTGCATGTATGCTGGCAGTTAATATGGCCAGTGAAGAAAGATTAGTTGCTGTTATGGATATAGGCACTAACACTGAAATTATTTTAGGGAATAAAGAAAAAATTCTGGCTGCTTCATGTCCTGCCGGACCTGCATTTGAAGGAGGCAATATTTCATGCGGTATGCCGGCATTATCCGGTGCAATAGAAAAATTTCAAATCAATCATGATAGCACGAATTCATTTAAGGTTATAGATAATTCTGCGCCTCAAGGAATCTGCGGATCAGGTTTAATAGACCTACTCAGCGAACTTATCAGCCATGGTTTAATGAACAGCATGGGACGGTTTGTAAACGGAGAAAATGAATTTGTCGTTTACTCCGGAAACGATTCACATATTGAAATAACTGAAAAGGATATTAATGAACTTGCGCAGGCAAAAGGAGCTAATGTTGCCGGACTTCAAATTATATTTAAAAATTACGGAATTAACTTCAACGATATAGATGTCTTTTACATTGCCGGAGGTTTCGGGAGATATTTAGATATTGATTCGGCAAAAACTATAGGCCTAATACCCAATATAGAAAATTCAAAAATTCTGCAGATCGGAAATGCTTCAATAGAAGGAGCATCAATAGCTCTTCTGTCGAAAGCAAAACGAGTCGAGCTGGAAAAATTAGTCGAAAAAGTCATACATTGCCGGCTTGAAACCGATCCTTTGTTTTTCGACTATTTTGTAGAAGGATGCCAGTTTAATCCTCTTGAATCTTTAAAAGATGTAATATGAACCCGCTGAAAGAAGTAAAACCTGATGTAAATGTGAGAGAAGAGGAATACATCCGGCTGCTTGGTTATCCCAATAATCATAAACTTGAAGGTAAAGCCGGTGAACTTTCCGGATGGGCAAGGGAATGGTTCTGTAAAAACGGAAAGCCCTGGATCTACGCAATTTTACTGGACAAAGTTGAAATCGAAGATAATAATTTAAAAATTGAAAACGTTAAGCTTTCATCAAAGAATTTATCGAATCAATTCTCTCGAACAAAGACTGACAAAGCAGTTATTGCAGTAATAAGCGCCGGAAAAGAATGTGAAGAAAAAGCGCTGCAGCTTTGGAAAGAAAATAAACCTGATGAATATTTATTCCTTGAAATCTATGGCTCTGCAGTAGTAGAATATCTTGTATATAGCGTCGGTTTTTATTTATGCGATTGGGCAGAGCAAAATAATTCGGCAGTCCTTCCTCATTACAGTCCCGGTTATTCCGGATGGAAAATTGAAGATCAAAATCAACTCTGGAATTTAGTTAAGAATTGGGAAACGGATTTCCCGGGAGAAATAAGCATGCTTGAGAGCGGCATGCTCAAACCAAAAAAATCGATGCTGGCTTTATTTGGAATTACAAAGGATGCTGAGAAGGTCCGGAAATTTTCAGACTTTATTCCGTGCAGCACATGTTCATTTAGCCCATGCCAATACAGGCGTCTGCCGGCCAAAAAATGGAATACCCAGATTGAGGATGTGAGCATGTTAATGAAAAGAGATTTGTCAGATAAAAAGAACATAATTATCCGGAGCATTTAATAAATAAAAGATTTCATTTATATGCTGGATCAAAATGCAAAATATACCATCAGCATAAAGGCTTTGGAGAAATGGTCCGATGAACGCCTGAAATTAAAAATATCGGATGAAGGTACCATTGAAGGAAAATTCAGGTACGAAGGGACAACATGTTCCAATCTCGGACACAAGCTTGAATTTCAGTATGATATAAAGCTTAGTTCAGCAATTGAAGGATATCAAATAATTTCATTAAATTGCAATCCTTCGGATGAGGGATATAAATACATGTGCGGTTATTTTAAAGATTCGGAACAACTGTTGAGTGAAATCGGAAATGAAAAACCGCTGTTAGGCCGCAATCTCCAAGAGGTTTTAAAATGGGAACGACAATTCAGCCCGGAAGGCTGTTACTGCAATCCTGAAAGCCGCAGACACAAATGGGGGATTGTATTTGAAGTAATGCATTATGCTGTTGCAAAATATGAAAAACAGAAAATGAATGTTCGTCTAAGCTCTCAAACAATATTGGAGAATTAATTATTGATTAAAATCTGTGACATCGATAGATCTGCGAAAGACAAATTACCCCCTAATTTCAGCGACAAATCCGGTATAGGCGTCCATTATATAGATGCCTTTTTAAAACCAATGAATAAAACTCTCGAAGACGGGACAAGGATTTCATGCAAAAGAAAAGGATTAAAAATTAATTTAACAGTGGGAAACAGAAAAGGGGAAGGATTAATGAGGAGAATCGATGTGAGTCCGGATCCTGTAATTATGTTGGATACTGCGCTGCAGGAAGCAGCCCGTTCCGCGGGTGTAGAATTGAACATTACTGAAAACGAAATTTTTATTTCACCTTGAGAATAACTGGTAATAATGAATTTTGATATAGTTTTTTCCAACAAATCAATTAAAAAGGGAATAACATGAGACCTGAACAATGGGAGACTTTTAAAAAAGCAGCCCGATTAGAAAAAATGGATAAAATACCAATGGCTTTAATTATCGACAGCCCCTGGATACCGGGATATCTTGGAATAAGCCATATGGATTATTTCCTCGATCCCGAATTGTGGTTCCAGTCTAATTTAAAAATACATCAAGAGTACCCGGATATTATTTTTGTCCCATCATGGTGGATGGAATACGGCATGGCGGCAGAACCTTCTGCATTAGGTGCAAAAATTAAATTCTGGCAGAATAATACACCGAGTGAGTACCACACTTTATTTCATATTGAAGATGTTGATCTGCTGCCCGAATATGAAGTTGAAAGCGACTCATTCATGGGATTAACACTGCACAGAATTAAAATGATTAAGCAGCGCATTCTAGATCACGGTTATATCCTGCCTCTTGCTACATCGCGCGGGCCTCTCTGCACAGCGGGATTTGTAAGAAACACTACAGATTTCATGATTGATCTGGTTGAGAATCCTGATTATGCGCATAAATTAATAAGTTTATGTACAAACCTGATTATTGACTGGCTCAAGGCTCAGGCTAAAATAATGGGAAATACCGTTGAGGGCATTTTTATTTTAGACGATATAGTGGGATTTGTAAATGAAGATCATTATAAAGAATTTGCACATCCCTATCTGAAAAAAATCTGCGATGCATTCCCGAAAGATTGGATAAAAATCTATCATAACGATGCCGATGTAAATGCATGCCTGGAACATTTACCCGACTGCGGATTCAATGTACTTAACTGGGGCAAGCAGACAGACATTTCGGAAGTAAAAAGCCGTCTGGGGAATAGGATGTGCCTTATGGGTAATGTTAATCCGCTGGAAATCGGAGTCCGCGGAACACCTGAAGAAGTTTATAATGCTACTATGGATGTTTTAGAGAAAAGCGGCGGAGAAGGGATTATCCTTTCAGTCGGAGGCGGTACAAGTCCGGGAATGCCGAGAGAGAATATTCTGGCGATGCGGAAAGCTTTAAATGAGTATAATTCAAAACGCTGAGAAATCTTTTTTCGAATATTCTTTTGATCAATATATTTTTATAAGAAAAAATAATCACCCGATAAAATTAATCCTTAGAAAGAATTGTAAATGCCTGATTATGCTTTGATGAATCAATACCTGTACGAAGGTAAAGCAAAAGAAGTTGAACAAATGACTAAAGATGCCTTAGCCGAGGGAAGAAGCGTGCAGGAGGTATTGAATGAAGGATTAATTGCCGGAATGAGCGTAGTCGGTGAAGATTTTAAATATAACATTCTGTATGTACCTGAAGTATTGATTGCAGCCCGTGCAATGAAAGCAGGAATGGCAGTATTGAAACCTTTACTCTCTGCAAAAGATTCAAACACAGAACCGAAAGGCAGGCTGGTTATGGGAACAGTCCGCGGGGACCTTCACGATATCGGGAAAAATCTTGTCTGTATGATGGCTGAAGGAGCAGGTTTCGAAGTACATGATATCGGAGTGGATCAAAGCATTGAGAAATTTTTAGCGGCTGCGGAAAAATTTAAACCCGATATTATCGGAATGAGCGCCTTATTAACTACCACCATGACTTACATGAAAACCGTAATCGACGGATTTAAAGAGAAAGGTTTGGGCCAGATAAAAATGGCAATCGGCGGTGCACCTATCAGCCAAATGTATGCCGATGAGATCGGTGCCGACGGCTACGGGTCCGATGCAAGCAGTGCAGTTGATTTATTTTTACGGTTAGTAGGAAAGGAATAAATAATAAATTTTAGAGAATCAAAAAGATTAAATGGCATTATATCAGATACTATATTGGCAGGATATTCCGGCTCAAATAAAAGCATGGGATGATTTTGATGAAATCAAGATAGAATTGTCATCAAAGTTTATTGCAAAAATTGATCAGGCTGCAAAAGAACAGGGATTAATCTCTGAAGATGATTACCTCAGCCAGTGGAGATGGGGAGAAGAAATTAAATTTCACGGGAGTGCTCAAGAAGCAGCCGAATCGGTAAAGAATGAATTGGAAGAGAAAAAATAATTATCGACGATCTTTTCTGTAAATTAGCAGAGATTTATTTTAGATTTACTGAACATTAATTTTAATAATTTGCGATAGAAATGAATTCAATTCTTAGAGCTTTAGGAAACGGCAAAATTCTTATTTCCGACGGTGCATGGGGAACATTTCTTCACAAGCTTGGATTGGAAATAGGGGAATGCCCGGAAATTTGGAATATTACCCACAGAAACGAAGTATTGGGAATAGCAAAGAGCTATATTGATGCCGGTGCAGATATGATTTTAACCAACAGCTTCGGGGCTCACCCTGTAAGATTGGAACATTATGGTTTTCAAGACCGAGCTTTTGAAATCAACGAAGCTGCTGCTGCGATCTCTAGAGAAGCTGCCGGGAATGATCATTTTGTGCTCGGTTCAATCGGTCCCTCAGGTGCTATTGTAATGATGGGTGAAGTTCCTGAAGAAAAAGTATTCGACGGCTTCCGTGTTCAGGTTGAAGCTCTTCAAAAAGGCGGAGCCGATGCAGTGTGTATCGAAACAATGTCGGAAATTGCCGAAGCCTGCATGGCGATTAAAGCAGCTAAGGAATATACAGATCTCGAGGTTGTCTGCACATTTACTTATAATAAAACAGTTCACGGATATTACAGGACGATGATGGGGGTTTCACCGGAAGAGATGGTAGCTGCCGTTAAAGATGCCGGAGCCGATATAATAGGTGCAAACTGCGGAATCGGCTTCGACCAGATGATTGAAGTAATACAGGCCATCAGGGCAGCAGATAAAACTACGCCGGTTCTGATTCATGCAAATGCAGGAATGCCGGTAATCCAGGACGGTAAAACAGTTTTCCCGGAAACTCCGGAAATTATCCGCCCAAAAATAAAAGAGCTGATTAAAGCCGGGGCAAATATAGTAGGCGGATGCTGCGGAACAACCCCCGAGCATATCCGGGTAATTGTTAATGAAGTAAGGGGCTGATATTCAAAATTTAAATGAGTAAACCTGATTATCTTCCATTAATTGAATTGTAATCCTTTAGAATTGTGCGGAGAAAAGCGCGCGTAGTCATTGTTGAGCTAATTCCGATTTTCTTTTCCACTGCTGCTTTTACTTTTTTAAGAATCTGATCATACTTATTTAAATCTGTCAGCCTTGTGTTGTGTTCAAGTGCTTCTTTTACCAATTCAATTTCTCTATCCGATAAAGAAGTTACTTGTGGATATGCAGGCTGATAAGTTTCACTTACATTTGTAAAAATAGTCTGACTCAGACTCCCTTGATTTTTAATTTTTATTACAGTAGTGTTTGCGGCCAGATCGCCCAGCCGCTGTCCTTTGCCGTTGATAAGGATTGTAATTATTCCGACTGATCCGTAAGTAAAGAAAACATCAACCGTTTTTAAAATCCATCTTAAAAAATAGCTTATAAATGTCGGCTGGCTTCCATCAACTTTAACAACTTTTATTTTCCTGATTTTTTTCCCGAAAGATTGCCCATTTAAAAATGTTTCCAGTAAAAGGTCATAGAAGAAGACAGGAAGATATAAAATTATCCAGAATGCAATTCCGCCGAAGAATCCGCCTGCTGAATTTAATAAATACATTAACAGCACTAAACCGATTATGTAACCGGTAAGAATTAAAAAATCTAAAAGCTGAGCAACAACTCTGTCTCCTATGCTCGCAAGCTCGTATTCTATGGTTACATTTTGACTGGTTTCAATTTGGATCTTTTGCATAGCATTTTCAAATCAAACCGCGTGCCTTAAACTCTAGGTACTTATTAATTGTATTTACACTTAATTTTTCAGGCGGGGTTAAAATTGAATGAACCTTATACCGGTTAAGTTCCTTAACAATCTGTCTCTTTTCAAAAGCAAATTTTTCTCCGATTGTTTTCAAATAAATTTCTTCGGTATTCTTCGGTTTCATTTCAATCAAAGATCTTAGTTCGGTATTTTCAAAAAAGATAACTAAAACAAGATGGCCGGCCGAGAGTCTTCTTAAAAAGGGGAGCTGATTTTTTAATGCATCTATAGTTTCGAAATTTGTATATAAGATTATCAGACTTCTGTGAGTAATCTTCGCCAGCAGAGTCGAACATAAGCTTTCATAATCGGATTCTAAGAAATCCGTATTCTGCCTGTACAGAAGCTCAAGTATTTTGAACATCTGTGCGGAACGGTTATCCGCCGGCAATAGGGCATTTACTTTATTTGAAAAAGTTACAATCCCGGCTTTATCCTGTTTTTGAACGGCAATGTTGGAAATAACAAGACTGGTGTTTATTGCATAATCTAAAAGGCTTAATCCCTTGAACGGCATTTTCATAACTCTTCCCATATTGATCACGTTGTATACTTGCTGGGATTTTTCTTCATCATAATTATTAACCATAAGCTGATTTTTTCTTGCGGTAGCCTTCCAGTTGATTGATCTGAAATCGTCCCCGATTACATATTCTTTGATCTGTTCAAATTCAGTTGAATGACCTATTTTCCTTATTTTTTTTATACCGATATCTGTAAGGCGGCTGGAAATTGCGATAAGCTCATATTTTCTCATCTGTATGTAGGACGGGTAAACGGGAACAATTTTATCGCCGAAAAATTTATATCTTTTTGAAACTAATCTAAGCGGAGAGCTTGCATATACGTTTATAAACCCGAAGTTATACTCTCCTCTCTTTACAGGTCTTAAATTGTATGTTATAATTTTTTCTTCTCTGGGGAATAATTCAGATTCATATTTAAAATTTCTTATCTGAAACTGAAAAGGGATTTCATCGATTATTTTTACGCTGGTTTTAAATTTATAGAGATTTTCCAGATAAAGTTTTATTTCGTTTTCATCTCCATTCGACAGCCTGTTGGGAGTCTCTCTTCTTGCGAATATTCCTTTTTTATCTTTGAATAAAATGAAAGCATCGGCAAGAATTAAAATGAAGAAAACAACGAACAATACTTTGCCTGCGAATAAAAATAACGGGAAGAAATATCCCAGGATAAATATAAATACAATGCCCCAGATCCAGATAAAGAATAAAGAAGTTAAGTAGAGTGATTTAAAAAATTTCACTAACGCGGCACCTCTATTTTATCTAATATACTTTTTATTATCTCTTCAGGTGCAGAACCTTCCATCTCTTTTTCCGGCGTCAATAATATCCGGTGTCTTAATGCAGGGAAAACAACTTCACGTACGTCATCCGGTGTAATAAAATCCCGTCCTTTCATTGCCGCTGCAGCTTTTGCTCCTGATAATATTGAA
>Ga0105106_10002594_pt1 | contig 12969 bp, 9 predicted proteins | sample PPLLaktember2015_5_FD_79109 | JGI IMG/M metagenome (GOLD analysis project Ga0105106, IMG submission 79109) | Freshwater sediment microbial communities from Prairie Pothole Lake near Jamestown, North Dakota, USA - PPLs Lake P8 Core (1) Depth... | ecosystem: Environmental > Aquatic > Freshwater >...
CGCCTGCGCCGGCTGCGGCGAGACGCCCTATGTCAAGCTGGCCACCCAGCTCTACGGCGACCGGATGATCATCGCCAACGCCACGGGCTGCTCCTCCATCTACGGCGGCACGTTCCCGACCTCCCCCTATTGCATCACGGTCGAAGGCAAGGGCCCGGCCTGGGGCAACTCCCTCTTCGAGGATAACGCCGAATACGGCTTCGGCATGCGCCTGGCCGTCGACGCCAACAGGCGCCTTCTGGCCGCCTCGATGGACGCCGCGCTGGCCACCGGCACGACCCCGGCCCTGACAGAGGCCATGACCCGGATGAAAGCGGTCTGGACCGGGGTCGGCGATGAGGCCAAGGCCGCGGCCAAGGCCGTCCGGGCCGCCCTGCCGGGGGCCCTGGTTAAGGCCAACGGTTCCAAGCCCGTTCTGGCCAAGATCGACGAGCTCAAGGATTTCCTCGTCGAGAAGAGCGTCTGGTGCATCGGCGGCGACGGCTGGGCCTATGACATAGGCTACGGCGGCCTCGACCACGTCCTGGCCATGAATCGCAACGTCAACGTCCTCGTCCTCGACACCGAAGTCTATTCGAACACGGGCGGCCAGGCGTCCAAGGCGACGCCGACCGGCTCCGTGGCCAAGTTCGCGTCCTCGGGCAAAAGGACCTCCAAGAAGGACCTGGGCCGGATGGCCATGAGCTACGGCTACGTCTATGTCGCCTCGGTGGCCATGGGGGCCAACATGAACCAATGCCTCAGGGCCTTCCTCGAGGCGGAATCCTATCCCGGGCCCTCGATCATCATCGCGTACTCGCCTTGCATCAACCACGGCATCGACATGAGCAAGTCCCAGGCCGAGGAGAAGCTGGCCGTGGATACGGGCTACTGGACCCTCTACCGCTTCAATCCGCTTCTGGCTAAAGAAGGCAAGAATCCGTTCCAGCTCGATTCGAAGGAGCCCAAGATCGAATACGAGGCCTTCCTCAGGAACGAGGTCCGCTACAAGACGCTGACCCAGCAATTCCCCGAGATCGCCAAGGAGCTGTTCGCCCGGGCCGCCGCGGAATCCCGGAAGCGCTACGAGACCTATAAAAAGCTGGCCGAATAGACCCCGTCCCTAAGATCGCTCGTCAGCCCCGGAAGGCCCTCCTTCCGGGGCTTTTTTTGCTTACGGCCGCTTCCATTAGGGGGGCTTTAGGGCGATACCCATCGCCGCCCCGGAGTTGGCGGCCGGGGCTGTGGGTTTGACAAGTCCCGGGGCGGGGCGATATAAACGAGACGAACGACCGAACAGGAGGCATAACCATGAAGACGCGCCGTCGGAGCTTATCAGCCTTCGCGCTGGCCGCGGTCCTGGCCCTTTCGTCTTGCGCTGCCCTGGGCGATATGGCCTCGGTCCTGGCCAATCTGCAACGCCTGAAATTCAAGATCGGGAGCGTCCGGGACTTCCGGCTGCTCGGGATCGATCTCGGCAACAAAGCCAAGATCAGCGATTTCAGCGCTGCGGATATCTTGAAGATCGGCCAGTCCTATACATCGAAGAAGCTGCCCGTCGAGTTCGTCATGGACGTCCTGGCGATCAACCCGAACGACGGCACGGGCGGGACGACCCGCACGTCCAGCACGCTGACGGGGCTCGAATGCCGCTTGCTCATCGACGGCAAGCCGACGATCACCGGCAACATCGATGATCCGGTCGAGATCCCGGGCACCGGCCAGGAGTCGGTCATTCCGCTGCGTCTCTCGCTCGACCTGTTGGAGTTCTTCAGCGACCAGCGCTATGACGATATCCTCGGGCTGGCCCTGGCCATCGGCGGCCGGAGCGGCTCACCGGCCCGGCTCTCGCTCGACGCGCAGCCGACCGTGTCCACCCCTCTCGGGCCGATCACATATCCGGGGCGGGTCACGATCATCAGCACCGATTTCCGCTGACCTCAGAAGATCCGGTACCGGCCTTCCGCCATGAGGACCTCCGCCGGGCCTTCGGGGTAGCGCAGGACAACCGAGAAGACGGAGATCCGCGGCTGGGTCGCGGGGATGTAGATCCGGTCGATATGGACGACCTCCTCGGGCCGGGAGAAGGCCGAGGGCCCGGTCTGGCCGCCAAAGTGCTCGCTCCTTCCGAAAGCGACATGAAGCCCCAGCTTCTCGTCGAGAAGGATCTCCCCGACGGGCCCGATGCCGAAATCCCCTAGGACGCCGAAGCCGAGCTCGGCCATATTCCCATAGGCCGGCTCGCGGCGCAAATGCTCCGCTTCGTCCTTCCAGGCCGGGCCCAGCGTCGCGGCCGGACGGACGGCCAAGGCCCTGTTGGCCTCGACGGCGAAGACGAGGACCTCGCCGGCAAACTCCACGGGCAACTCTCCCCGGGTCCGACTGGCCGGGCCCTGCTCGCCCTCATACGGCACGATATAGGCCTCGCCACTGGGCAGATTCCCGGCGGTGCCTTTCTTGGGGAAACGGCCGCTGCTCTCGTGGGCGGTCCGGAAGCGGAGATCGAACACCATGCGATGGGGCTCGAGGCCGTCTTTGACGAATTCGATCTCGGCCTCTTCGGCCCTGTCCAGCCGGTCTTTGATCGCGGCGACGCGGCGGCCGACTTCTCCATAATCCACGCGCAGGGCGGGGATCATCGACTCGGAGAAACCGGGCATGGTGGCGGCCCGGAAAAGGTGCTTCAGAGCCGCGTTCTTGAGGGGGGCCGTTGTCGAGTATTCCGTCGGGGCGAGAAAGAGCGGGGTTTCCCGAAAGACCGTTTCGAACACGGAACCGGCAGCCCGGCCGGGGAGCCCTGACGCATCGGGGGGGAGTCCCGATTCGATGATGAAACACTCCTGCGGCAGATCGGCGTTGTTGGAGCCCACGTCGGGATAGCCGATGAGCCTGACCCGGTCGAGCGGGACGGATGAGGCAGCCTTCTTCAAGAGCGCTGCCCACTCCTCGGCCATGGCCCGGCGGGCCCTCCATCCGGCGTTGTCGCGGGCCGGGTCGCGGGGGAGGTCGATGAGGATGGCCAGGTCCCTGTCTTCGGGGTAGCCGGGGAAAACGGATCGAATTAAATTGGCAAGTTCGGGTTCGCTCAGTCCGGTCATCATTTTCCTCCTTGAGGACGGTCATTCGCGCCCGGCCCAACGGTCACCCGGACGGAGCGCTCGAGAGAAAGGGCCCCCCGGATGAAAGCGTTCATTTCATCGCGCGAGACCGCGCCCATCGCTTCGCAAATGCCGGCCGCGTGATCACGGCCGGACCCCAAGACTTCGAAAAGGCCCAATGTCCGTAACCGGGGATATTTCGCTTCCGTGGACATAAGAAAACGGGACCTGGCCATGGCCCGGGTCGCCTCCAGATCCTCGTCCGTGATGCCGCTGTCGCACAGAGCGCCGAGCTCCCGGTCGAGCGCCGCGGCCGCTTCCGGGGACTTGTCCCGGCCGGTCTCGAGATAAGCGATAAGCACCCCGGCGGTCTTCGTCCAAGTCAGGTCAGCGTCCACACTGTAAGCCAGCCTCTGGTCCACCCTCAGGCCCCACAAGCGGGAGCCGGGCCCTTTGCCGAGAAGGGTCTCGAGCAAGATCCCCCTGGCCATGTCCGGCAGGCCCGTCCGCGGCAGGGTGAAAGCCCGGCCGATGTAAGCCTGCTTGGTGTCCTTGTCCAGAAGGATGTTCCGGTCATCGGCAAGGAGAGGTTCCTGGCGAGGGATATCCGCCATGGGGCCTTCGGCGATCGAGTCGAAGGACTCCTCGAGAAGCCTGCGGAGCGGGTCCCTGTCGAGGTCGGTCTCGACGCAGAAGAAAACGGCGGGCTTGACGACGAAACGTCGGATGAAGGCGAGGACGTCCTTGCGGTCGATGGCCTCGAGGCTTTCCTCGGTCCCGTAGAGAGCCGATCCGTAGCCCCGGCCGGCGAAAAACGCTCGGAATACCGCGCTACGGGCGGCCGCGACGGCATCATCCGCCTCCGCTTTCAGGTTGGCGGTCATGAGATCCTTGGCCCGGCCTACCCGGAGCCCCGAGATGAGGGGATCCTGGATGATCTTCGCAGCCACTCTCAGGGCCTCGTCGAGGTTCTCTGTGAGACACTCGATGAGGACGATCGAGAAGTCCTCGACGCAGATATAGCTGAGGCGGGTTGCCTGGACCATGAGATCGCGGACCTTGCCTTCGTCCGGGATCTCGAGGAGGAGCCGCGTTGCGATGGCGGCCAGCCCGTCGAGCCCGGCCGGGACCGCCGACTTGCCGCCGGCGATGAAGAGACCCACGACCGTCGTGGCCGAAGCCGCATCTTTCTGATAGATGCAGGGAATGCCCGTTGCCAGCACGAATCGTTCCGGCGGGTTGGTCCACGGGCCCCCGGTCTGAACGGCCTCTCCGGTCCCCCCGGCCGGCCCGGCGAGCCACAAGGCGGCGGCAAGCAGCAGGAGAGGGAGGGTGGGTCCGCAGCGTTTCCGGAGCTCCTTCATCGGTCCTTCTTCGGTTGCGGCACGATGGAGACAGCGGCGTACCCGCCCCGCCCGAAATAGCGGGACGCGACCTTCCGGAGATCGCCGGAGTCGACCCGGGCGATCCCGTCGAGATAGCGGCCGGGGCTTTCCCGGGTGTTGAGGAGCATGTAGCGGACGAGCGACCCGGCTAGCTGGAGGCCGGATTCCCCGGCCCGCTCGGCCGCGAACCGGATCTGGTTCTTGGCCGTCTCGAGATAGTCGAAGGCGGCCATCTCCGCCTCGGCGCCCATGACGTCTTTGGCCGTATAGGTCACGCTGTTGGCCCGCCTGAGGAAGGACACGGCCGCGCGCTCGATGGCGGGGAGGTCTTCAGGATCGGCCTTGACTGACAACAGGGCGGCTCCGCCGAACCGAAAGGGCAGAAAGACCATGGAAACGCCCTGAACGGAATCCCGCTGCCCGTGCAGGTAGCCCGTGAGGAGGGGGTTGATGCCGCGGCCGAGGGCCTCGACCAGAACGTTCATGGCGTGCTGATCGGGGTGATTGTAGTCCGGCGCGAGAAAGCCGATGTACAGATAGCCTTCGCGGACGTCGCGCTCGAGGCGCCGGGAGCTGCTCTTCTTGAGAGGGGCGGCGGCCGGCAAGACCTGCGGCGTGAATCCCGACTTTGGCAGGGGCCCGAAGATCTCCCGGACCCGGCGCTCCATATCGGCCGTCCCGAAGTCCCCGACGATCGCCAGGGCGCAGTTGTCGGCCACGAAATACTTGCGGTAGAACGCGGCCAGCCCGTCGCGGGTCGCCGCGGCGATGACTTCCCGGCGCCCATAGACGGATCGTCCGTAAGGATGGCCGGGAAAAAGGGCCTGAAGAACGGCGTCGGCGGCGCTACGCTCCGGGTCGTCCTCCATCTGGCTGTACTCCTCGAGGATGATCTCTTTCTCCTGGTCGATCTCGTCCTGGCCAAGTTCGAGGCCGAAGAGGATGTCTTTCTGATTGCGAAGGGCGAAGTCGGCCTGGGCGGTCGGGAGCGAGATCTCGAACGCGGCCAGGTCCTGGCCGGTGTTGCCGTTGAAATAGGCGCCGTGACGCCGGATGTCCCGCCCCACCTCGGCGCCCGAACGCGTCGATGTCCCCCGGAAAAGGAGGCAGTGCTCGAGAAGGTGGACGAGGTCGCTCGTCTCCTCCGTTTCATCCTTGGACCCGACATTGAAGCCGGTGACGACATGGACGAGGGGAATGTCGCGCTTCTCGAGGAGGAAAACCCGGAGACCGTTGTCGAGGACGAAGTAACGGCTCGGTTCGGCGGCCGGGAGGGGCCCGGCGGCAAACCAGAGACCGGCGGCCAGAACGGCCCGCGCAACCGACGTTTTCAGGCGAGATCTGATCACGACTTGAACCAGCGCCAGTTTACCACAGAGCCGGCTGCCCCGCTAAAAGGGCCCGTCCCGCGTATCCCTTGCGGGGCAGTCCCGTCGGGCCGGTTACGGTCTTTGCCCCTGACGGGAAGAGTATGCTAGAATCCGTGGCAGAGGTCGGAACGACGATGAAATCCGAGAGGAAGGCCCGCATCCTGGTCATCGACGACGAGGAGAACATCCGCAAGTCGCTGAAGATGATCCTCGAGTACGAGGGTTACGAGTTCTTCGAGGCCGGGACCGGCGAGGACGGCCTGGAGATGCTGCGGGAGACGGTCGGCCTCGATCTCATCCTCCTGGACATCAAGATGCCGGGGAAGAGCGGCCTCGAGGTGCTGGCCGAGCTCCGGACGCGGCCATTCGTTCCCGAGGTCATCATGATCTCGGGGCAGGGGACCATCCAGGCGGCCGTCGAAGCGACCAAGCTCGGGGCCTTTGATTTCCTGGAAAAGCCCCTGCACCGCGAGCGCGTCCTCATCAGCATCCGCAACGCCCTCAATCAGACCCGCCTCAGCCGGGAGTGCCAGGACCTCAAGAAGAAGGCCGAGAAGCATTACGAGATCGTCGGCCGCCATCCCCTCATCCAGAACCTCTGGAAGGAGATCCTCAAGATCGCGCCGACGAACGCGACCGTGCTGATCTACGGAGAGAGCGGCACGGGCAAGGAGCTCGTCGCCCGGTCCATCCACGCCCATAGCCTCCGGGCCCGCGAGATGTTCGTCCAGGTCAACTGCGCCGCCATCCCCGAGGAGCTCATCGAATCGGAGCTCTTCGGCCACGAAAAGGGGTCCTTCACCGGGGCGACCGAGAAGAAGACGGGCAAGTTCGAGCAGGCCGATAGCGGGACCATCTTCCTCGACGAGGTCGGGGACATGAGCCTCCGGACGCAGTCCAAGGTCCTCCGCGTCCTCGAGGAGGGCGAGGTCCAGAAGGTCGGCTCGAGCAAGATCTCCAAGGTCGACGTCCGGGTCATCGCCGCCACCAACAAAGACCTCCGCAAGGAGATCCAGGAGGGACATTTCCGCGAGGACCTCTACTTCCGCCTGAACGTCGTCCCGCTGTACTCGCCGGCGCTGCGCGAGAGGCCCGAGGACATCGCCCTGCTCGTGGACTATTTCTCGCGGACCTTCGCCGAGGAGAACAACTTCAAGCCGCGGAAGTTCTCCCCGGAGGCGCTCGAGGCCATGACCCGCTACGCGTGGAAAGGCAACGTTCGCGAGCTCAAGAACATCGTCGAGCGGCTGCTGATCATGATCGACCGCGACACGATCGAGCGGAAGGACCTGCCGGAGCCGCTGCGCGAGAGCGCCGCGGCGGCTCTGCCCGACGCCGGCGGGGTCAAGACGCTCCGCGAGTTCCGGGACTTGGCCGAGCGCGATTTCCTCCTGGCCAAGCTCGAAGCCAACAACTGGAACATCTCCCAGACGGCCCGGGAGATCGACACGCCGCGATCGAACCTCTACAAAAAGCTCGAGCAATACGGTATAAAGATAACGGCCGGAGTGGGCGAGACGGTCGCCTCTCCTTCCCGCGAGGGGGGAGAGGAGGAAAGTCCGGACTCCGAAGGGCAGGATGGTCGCTAACAGCGACTCCGGGCGCAGGGCAAACCCCATCCGGAGCAAGGCCATACGAGCCCTATTTTAGGATGGCCGTACCGGTCTTCGATACGCAGGCCCTTCACGCCGCCGCGGCCTTCGAGTTCGCCCTGGGCTGATCGCACTCATCTTAGTCAGCGTTCGTTGACAAGCCGAGGGGGCCCGTCTCAGCGTTTCCTCTAATAAGCTTCCGGCACAGTGAACATCAGTTGACGTTCTCCCGCAAGAGGCGGGGCTTTTGCCCGTCCTGCTAAGCCAAGCGGGTTGTCAATTTCCGCGGAGCCAGATACAATCGCATCCTATTCCGCGGAGCGAGAGGAGGCGGCCCGGTGAGACAAGAGCTGGTTTCATTGCTCAGCCGACTGGTGGCGATCGATTCGGTCAATCCGTCCCTTGTGCCGGGCGCGGCGGGCGAAGCCGGGATCGCCGCTTTCGTGGCGAATGAGCTCGAGCGCCTCGGGGCGAACGTCGCGATCGTCCCCGCCGAAAAGGAAAACCGCCCCAGTGTCCTCGGCGTGATCGCGGGCACGGGCGGCGGGCGTTCTCTCTTGCTCTACTCGCACCTCGACACCGTCGGCGTGGAAGGCCTCGTCGATCCGCACCGGCCCACGGTCCAGGACGACAAATTCTTCGGCCGAGGTTCCCTGGACATGAAAGGCGGCCTCGCGTCCGTCCTGCTCGCCGCGAAGGCGCTCGCGCGCGCCAGGCCCGCGGGCGATGTGTACATCGCCGCCGTCTCGGACGAGGAAAGCGACAGCGCGGGGTTGGAAGCCGTGTTGCGCGACCTGGGGCGGCGACAGATCCATCCCGACGCCGCCATCGTCCCGGAACCGACGGGGATGGCTTTGTGCCTGGCGCATCGGGGCTTCGCCTGGATCACGATCACGACGCGCGGGCGCGCGGCGCATACGGCGCTCCGCGCCGACGGCGTGAATGCCATCGCGCACATGGGGCGCGTACTGGTGGCGCTCGAAGAGTACGATCGGGAGCTGTTGGAGCGACCCGCCCACCTGCTGCTGGGACACGGCGCGGCCACGGTTTCGCTGATTCAGGGCGGCAGCGAGCTCTATACCTATCCGGCGCATTGCCGGATCGATCTGGTGCGCCGCACCCTGCCCGGCGAAAACAGAGAAACAATCAGCCGCGAGTTCGACGCGCTGCTGGCCGTACCGGGTCGCACGGACCCCCGGTTTTCGGCGAAGTTCGAGATCAAGCTGCAGCGCGCGCCGCTCGAAACCCCCGCCGCATCGCCTATCGTCACGACGCTGGCGGCCGTGGCGCAAAACGAGCTGGGGCGCGCGCCGGGCATTATCGGCGCTCCCTACTGGACGGATGCGGGGCTGCTGGCGGAAGCCGGCATCCCGAGCGTGATATTCGGCCCTTCGGGCGAGGGGCCGCACGCGGACGTCGAATGGGTGAGCCTCTCGAGCGTCGAGGCGCTGACCCGGATCCTGATCGGGACGGCCCGAACATTTTGCTCGTAATGATCATTGTTAAGGAGACACCATGAATAAGATCGACCCCGCGACGCTGGCGGTCTGGGGCGGCGAGGAAGACTCCCTGGTCCAGGGAGCGACGCAGGTGCCCGTGGTCTACAGCGCGGCGTACGGCTATCCGGATGTGGACACCTGGCTGGATGTGGCGACCGGCCGCAAGCCCGGCCATATCTACAGCCGCAACACGAACCCCACGGTGCACGCCTTCGAAGAGAAAGTGCGCCTCCTGGAAAGCGCGGCGGCGGCAACAAGTTTCGCCACCGGCATGGCGGCGATCAGCAACACCCTTTTCACGCTGCTTTCTCCCGGCGACCGCGTCGTGTCGGTCAAGGACACGTACGGCGGCACGAACAAGATCTTCACCGAATTCCTGCCGCGCTTCAACATCCGGGTCACGCTGTGCGACACGACCGATCAGGCGCAGATCGAAGGGGCGATCGTCGAGGGCTGTCAGGTCGTCTACCTCGAATCGCCCACCAACCCGACGCTCAAAGTGATGGACATCGCGCGGCTCAGCGCGGCCGGCCACAGGGCGGGCGCGACCGTCGTGGCCGACAACACGTTCGCAACGCCCGTCAATCAGAATCCCCTCGCGCTCGGCGCGGACCTAGTGATCCACAGCGCTACGAAATTCCTCGGCGGCCACGCGGACGCGCTGGGCGGCATCGTGTGCGGCTCGCGCCCGCTGGTGGAGCAGATCTACCACTACCGCGAGATCACGGGCGCGACACTCGACCCGATGGCGGCCTTTCTGCTCATTCGCGGGCTCAAGACATTGCCCCTCCGCATCCTCCGGCAAAACGAGAGCGCGCTCAAGATCGCGCGCTGGCTCGTCGACCGGCCCCAGGTCGCGGCCGTGTTTTATCCGGGGCTGGAGTCGCACGCCGGTCACGACATCGCCCGGCGCCAGATGCGCGGTTATGGCGGCGTCTTGAGCTTCATGCTGCATGGCGGGTTCAGAGCCGTCAAAGGCGTCCTGCCGCGGCTGAAATTAGCGCGGCGGGCGGCGAACCTGGGCGCGGTCGAGACCATCGCCGGGCCGCCCGCCACGACCAGCCACGTCGAGTGCACGCCGGAAGAGCGCGCGGCGATGGGCATCCCGGAGGGGTTGATCCGGTACTCGGTCGGCATCGAAGACGCCGCGGACCTGATCGCCGACCTCGAGCAGGCCTTGCAGGCCGGCTGAGAGAAATTTGTCGTAACGGAAGGAGACAGCACATGAGACCCACGACCCGACCCGGCATCGTTCCGCGCGCCGCCGCGCTCCTCGTCGTCCTCGCCCTGTTCGCGGCCCTGGCCCCGCGCCTCGCGGCCCAGGCCCAGGACCCGGCCGTCGTCAAGAAGCTCGGCAACTTCGACGCTTACATGGCCAAGGTCCTCAAAGATTGGAACGTCCCGGGCATCGGCGTCGGCATCGTCAAGGGTGACAAGCTCGTCTTCGCCAAGGGCTACGGCTTCCGCGACTTCGGCCAGAAGCTGCCCTACACCCCGGCGACCCTGCAGCAGATCGCCTCGAACACCAAGCTCTTCACGGCCATCGCCGCGGGCCTGCTCGTCGAGGAGGGTAAGCTGACCTGGGACAAGCCGGTCCGCGAGTCCGTCCCGGCCATCAAGTTCTACAACAACGAGCTCGATAACACCGTTACCCTGCGCGACATGCTCTCGCATCGCACGGGCATCACCCGCCACGACACCATCTGGTACCAGTCCGACGACACCCGCGAGCAGCTCTTCGACAAGGTCAAGTACCTCGAGCCCCAGGAGCCCCTGCGCCAGACCTTCCTCTACAACAACCTGATGTACGCCGCGGCCGGCTACATCATCGAGCTGCAGTCCGGCCGGGCCTGGGAGGAGTTCGTGCGCGAACGGATCTTCAAGCCCCTGGAGATGACCTCGACGGTCTTTTCGATCGCCGACATGCTCAAGCAGGCCGAGCCCGGCGTGCCCTACACCGAGAAGCGCGACACCTTCGAGCTCTACAAGATCCCCTACTACGAAGACATCGGTGGCGTCGCCCCCTGCGGCGCCATCATCTCCAACATCCAGGACATGTCCCATTGGCTGGCCGCCCTGATGAACGACAGGGTCTACAAGGGGAAGCAGGTCCTGCCCCCGGCCGTGCTCAAGGCCACGCTCCAACCGGCCATCTCCATCCCCAACACCGCGGCCGAGGCGCGGGGCTATTGGGAAGCGCTCAACACCGCCTACGGGATGGGCCGCGAGACCGTCTCCTACCGGGGCCAGCTCCTGACCTTCCACGGCGGCGACCTGCCCGGTTTCCACTCGCAGGTCTCCTTCCTGCCCAAGGACAAGCTCGGCGTCCTGGTCTTCGTCATCGGCGACCACTGCGCCAGCCTCTACAACACGGTGAGCTACAACGTCTACGAGCGGCTTCTGGGGATGGACCAGACGCCCTGGAGCGAGCGCCTGCTCGACATCCGCCTCAAGGGCAAGAAGGCGGGCACCGAGGCTCGGGCCAAGGCCGGCGCGGACCGCGTCCCCGGCACCAAGCCGTCCCACGCTTTGGGTGACTTCGCCGGCGACTTCGAGCACCCGGCCTACGGCATCCTTAAGGTCGAGATGAAGGACGGCGGGCTGCACATGGACTTCCACAAGATCCGCTTGCCCCTGGCCCACTTCCACTACGACCGCTTCGAGACGCCCGACGACGAGACCTTCGGCCGGACGGCCATCAACTTCCAGACCAATCCCCAGGGAGACGTCGAAAAGGCCGTCGTCTCGCTCGACGAGGCCGAGGTCGTCTTCACGCGCAAGGCGGCGACCCTCGCCCCCGACCTCCTGAAGCGGCTGGCCGGGACATACGAGCTCCCGAACGGGATCAAGTTACAGGTCGTCCTCAAGGAGAGCGGCACACTCTTCCTGGCCGTCCCGGGACAGCTGGAACAGGAGCTCGTCCCTTATAAGGGCCTCCAGTTCAAGATCAAGCTGTTCGCCGACCTCACCTTCGAGTTCCTCATGGAGGGGGAGACGGTCAAGGCGCTGCGGCAGCGGGACCCGGGCGGGGAATACGTCTTCCCGAGGAAGTGAGCGCCGGCGACACTTCGCGCGTGCCTTCGAGGAGGGACGTCCGGGAGCCCCATAGCCTCTTTTACCGGAATTGTCTCGTCACACAGAACGGTTTTCCGAATGGTGATCGCGGCTCGATCGATGCCTTCGGAAGAGCTGGATAGCCGGCAACAGGGGAGTCCGGGGTCTTTACCGGGAAAAATCAACTGCTACATCGTCTGCATGAGCCGGAGTATCCTGGCATGAAACGTGCACTCACAAGAGTCGATCGAGGAGACTGCGACCCAAGGGGTCTACCTACCCGCATCTTCCCGAGGCGGAGCGGGAGACCTCGTGGGCCGGCTGACAAGGCTGGTGAATCGAAAGACAGGAGGTGATGATGGCGGCAAAAACGGATGCCAAAAAGTTAAGCGAAGCGCTGGAGCTTCTCGAAGAGGTGGCCAAGGACAAGAAGACAGATTTGCAGAATCTGGTTTCAGAAAAGTACGGCAACCTGAGATCGGTGCTCGGCGACGTGGCCCAGGGATTGCAGAAACAAGGGCGGGAAACCTACGAGCGGGGCCTCCAGAAGTTTAAAGACCTGGCCGCCAGATCGGACAAAAGCGTGCGCCGGCATCCTTGGCCGTATCTCGGCGCAACCGCTGTCGGCTTTCTCATCCTCGGCTTTTTCCTGAGCCGGCGAAAATCTACCTGAATTTCATCAATAAGACAGGAGGGTTGACCATGGATGCTACCGGTAAATCCGTCAAGAAGGGTTCCAGAAAGCTCGGTCAGGCAGCGGTCCGAGGCCTCGGCGGAGGCGCGAAGGCGGCCGCGGGAGGCGAGCTGCACCAGATCGCCGGAGGGAGCCATCCGCCGCTCACCACGAACCAGGGCCTGGTCGTTTCCGACAATCAGAACTCCCTCCGGGGCAATCCGCGCGGGCCGACCCTGCTGGAGGATTTCGTCCTGCGGGAGAAGATCACGCACTTCGATCACGAGCGGATCCCCGAGCGCATCGTCCACGCGCGAGC
>Ga0105106_10002596_pt1 | contig 12960 bp, 9 predicted proteins | sample PPLLaktember2015_5_FD_79109 | JGI IMG/M metagenome (GOLD analysis project Ga0105106, IMG submission 79109) | Freshwater sediment microbial communities from Prairie Pothole Lake near Jamestown, North Dakota, USA - PPLs Lake P8 Core (1) Depth... | ecosystem: Environmental > Aquatic > Freshwater >...
AGTATTTTTTTCATTGGAATATCATTTGCATTTAATATTTATAATCCACCCCTGGTCTTTCTAAGTAGGGAAGCTGCAAATGCCCTGAGCCCTGAGCCCTGAGCTTCCTTACCTACTCCACAAACTGCTTTGCATAATATTTTGCAGTCAGCTTTTCGCCGGTCGATTTCTCAATCATCTCATTCCATTTATACCTCGATCCGGGCATGAATATTTTTTGCTTCATGTAGGCCCCCACTGCCTTGTCACCCACAAACGATTGGTCCTGAGTGATATTGGTTGTTATGTAACTGTACCATTGCGATGCCAGCAGTTCCCCGAGCAGGTAATTGTGATAGTAACACGGGTAAAGTGCAACATGGATCTTTGTAGCCCAGTCGGGCATATTGCGTCCTTCAGGTTTTGCCAGCATCTGGTATTTCTCAACGGTGTTCCACCAGAGCTGGTTAAGGTCCTGGTCAGGGTTTTCATACATTGATTTTTCAAAACGGTACATAACCTGTGCCCACCGGCTGAAGACAAGCATCTGAAGCCTTAATGACTTCTTGCTTACTTCGGCGATTTTCTGGCTCTCGGCATCGTCGATGATTCCCATTTTCATCATCCACCGGGGGTCGGTGGCGAATCGTCCGAACATATTGGCCACGGCCTCAGTCGTAAACGTGTGTGCTGCATCCCTCAATACAAACGGAAGGTTCCTGTCATTGTACCAGGAATATACGCCATGTCCGAGTTCATGCAGTAAAGTGTTCATCCAGTAAGAGTCGGGTTTGACGTTGTCCAGTGTTCTGACATCGCCGGCACGGTCGATATCGGTGCTGAAAGCATGCTGGTTTTTTCCGGGTTTCTCGTACAGGTCACTGTTGGCAATAATCGGATCAACATTCAATCCGATGCCCTCATAAAAAGCTGCCACCAGTTTTACGGGATCCTGGTTTTCATAGTATTTATCGAAATCGACCGGGTAGATCTCAGGTGCTTCCTGGAAGTACCTGTTCTGATAGTGCCATGGGCGCAGATCAGCAATTCCGATTTTATACCGCTTTGCAAAATAGGCATCAATCTCATTCTTGAGCTCTGCAAAGTTGTTGCGTGTCAGGTTGTCGAGCTCATCAAATATCTCAGTGACTTCAGCAGGTTCCTGCCCGGAAAGCTTAAGGGTCATTTCGTGGTAGTTGCTGAAGCCAATCTCCCTGGCAATCTTATTGCGATGCTTAACAAGCGTGATGATATCTTCAGCGACAACTGGACCGATCATCTTGTGTCCTTCCCAGGCAGCCTGGAGTTCTTTGTTGCTTGTCGAATTCCTGAGGATTTCTTCTACCTGGTTATCGGTGAGCTCCGTCCCGTTTACAGTAGCTCTGAAATTTGAGTATTTCTTGCTTATTTCAGTCTCCATCCTGATCTGTTCAGCCAGCATTGAAGGATCGACCTGGCCTCCCAGGTAATAATCTGACAGCAGGTCAAGCTGTCGTGCCAGGATGGAATCTTTCACAAGTCCCGATTCTTTTATTTCCTTTAATTCTGCATAGGCAGCGCTGTCGGTATATACTTTTGCCAGTCCGAACGATGCTTTTTCGCTTATTGCCCAGTTTTCATCCGTACCGTTAACATTTGCATTCCATGAAGCAAGTGCCGCTTCACGGTAGAGGGGAACCACATTTGCTTCATAGTCGGAGATAAATTTCCTCAACCGGCTTTCCATTCTTTCCTGTTTTGAGGTGCATGACCAGAACACCGGGATTATTCCCAGAATTATCACTAAGGTTATCAGTCTTTTCATCATAATATAATTTTGATTTTAAAGGTATGATGGAACCACACATGATTGAAAATTATATTTTATTTGTGTCCATGATTTTGTCAATCATGTGGGTTTCATAAATAATAATTTGTTACATTGCTAAATTAGAAAAAAGATGGATAGGAACATCCAATAAAGAGCAGAGAAAGCTACTCTTCTGCTTATTCAAGTGAACCAACGGCTTTTTCAACCTCATGAAGGATCTCGCACGACTTTACAAGCTCCTTCATTGTAGTATGGTCAGGATATAGCGGGCGGTCAATGTCAAGGAATTCAACGTGTTTCCTGATGACATCTTTGGCTGTCTGTACTCCCTTCCCGAAATTGTATTCCTCCTTTCGGAAGTCAAGCGCCTGTGCTGCCGCCATAAACTCAATGCCCAGGATTCCATAGGCGCAATCAAGGATCTGGTTGTTCTTGATGGAGGTATTCATCCCCATTGAAACAAAATCCTCCTGGTCGGCAGCGGCCGGAATCGATTGAATCGATGCAGGCACTGAAAGGATCCTTTGCTCCACGATAAGGGTATCGGCCGTATACTGGCTCAGCATCATCCCCGAAAACATTCCTGCCCCCTTTGTAAGAAAATCAGGCAGACCTACACTGAGCGCCTGGTTGTTTAGCCGGTTCATCCGTCTTTCCGACATCACGCTTACCATTGTCATGCAGGCTCCGGCCATGTCCATCGGGACACATACGGGAGAACCCTGGAAATTGGCTCCCGAGAGCTGGATGTTTTTATCGGGGAAAAAGATCGGGTTATCGCCAACGCCGTTCAGCTCAATTTCCACCTGTGATCTTGCATATGCCAGCATATCGTGGGCTGATCCGATTACCTGCGGAGTTGAGCGCATGGAATAGGCATCCTGCACTTTTGATTTTACTTTTCCTTCCTTCAGATCACCGCCCGAGACGCATTTATTTATTGAATTGGCGCTCCTGACAGCTCCTTTGAATCCCCGTACCTCATGAAGCAGGGGAGTATATGGTTTCATGTTGGCTTTCAGGGCCTCCAGCGACATCGATGCGGCTATCTCGGCCTGTTTAAGCCAGTTGTTGGCATCAACCAGCCAGATGGCGCTCATTGCCGTAAGCATGTTCGATCCGTTTATTGTGGCCAGTCCGTCGCGTGCATGAAGTCCGGGAACCTCAATACCGGCACGTTTCATGGCTTCGGCTCCATCAAGGAGTTCACCCTTATAGTATGCTTTGCCCTCGCCGAGAAGGAGCAGGGCAATCTGCGACATCGGGGCAAGATCGCCGGAAGCGCCTACCGAGCCTTTCTGGCATACAAAGGGAGTAACTCCCAGGTTAAGCATCTTAACAAGCGTTTCGGTTATCTCCAACCGGTTTCCCGAGTTCCCGTGGGCATGTACATTTATCCTCCCGAGCATGGCGCCCCTAACGATTTCAAGAGGCGCAGGATCACCGATTCCTGCCGCATGGTTATAAACAAGGTATTTCTGAAAATCCTTTATCTGATCATCGTTAAGGACGATCTCGGAGAATTCACCGATGCCGGTATTAACACCGTACATTATTTCATGAGCAGCGATTTTCTTTTCAAGCATGGCCCTGCAGATGTTTATCCTGTTCCTTGCATCAGGATGCAGTTCAACTTTTTGTCCGTGGCGTGCTACATTTACAACATCATTCACAGCAAGGTTATTACCGGTTATTATAAGCTTTTCCATATGGATTATATTGATATTCTGGTGAATAACTAAAAACAGGGAATCAATCTTAAAGTAAAGATTGAAAAATGAAATTACAGGGGAGGTTATCCCGGAAAGAGTCAGCAGAGTCCTGACCTGTTGATTTTGATCTTATATTCAAGAACCCAGTTGAATTCCATGGTTTTGAATTGATACGTCAAAATTAGGATATTTTATCCGATTTTCAATACAGCGGAATGTGTACATATTATCCTGCAGAAGATTAAGGTAATGACTCCGGGATTTGTGATAGTCATCAACCACTCTCTATACACATTTTTCTGCAGATAAGTTTTCATTGGATGTCATTGTATGATCTATATCTTTTATAATCAGGAACCAGGGGCGGGAAATGGCTGGTTTATTAAAAAGTAGTTTTCCCCGGAAAGACTTTTAGCCAATATATTAAGAGGTCCCTCGCTTCGCTTCGGGATGACACGTTGTTGTATTGGTTTTGGGGAAGAAACGGCGATTCGCATACAGAATTTTCATCGTTATCCGTAAATTTGTGCGAATCGCCGTTTCTTCTCCTAAAATCCTGATTATGAATGTCATCCCGAGCACCAGCGAGGGATCTCCTCGTTCCATAAGCAAAACCTTTTAAAAACATATATACGCGAATAAAATACGTATTATAATACATATTTTATTTTATATAAATATGTATTATAATACGTATTTCTTTCATTTATATCTATTTATATCTATTTCCATTTATTTCTTTTTATATTGGCCTATTTCAATATTCTTCCTTCCTACCCCTAAACTATCCACAGTATCAGACAATAAAACAGTTACTCTTTTGTTTCTAATACAAACAAATTTCTTTCATTTTAACCTGAAAAACCGGCTATTTTTCTATTTTTATATAAAAAAAGAAGATGGAAAAATCAAACCTGAACAATCGTCGTGAATTCCTTCAGAAATTAATTGCAGCAGCTGCAATGACGGGATTCTATCCATATCTTGAAACCAATGCCGGGACGCCGGGTCTGAAGAAGCAGAAAAGTAAGCTTCCCCTCAGGCCGCTGGGTAAGACCGGTCAAATGGTGGGCATCTACAGTCTGGGCGGACAGGCTTCCATTGAGACTCCCGGGAAAGAGGACATTTCGGTGGCCATAATAAACAGGGCAATTGACCTTGGAATTAATTATATAGATACTGCTGCTGCCTACGGCCGCGCCTCAGCAACCATCACAAAGGAGAATGCAATGGGCACAAGCGAGCGCAATATGGGTCAGGTTATGAAGTACCGGCGCAAAGAGGTCTTCCTTGCTTCAAAGACCCACGACAGGACTTATGACGGCTCCATGAAGCTGCTTGAGAAGTCATTGAAAAATCTCCAGACCGATCACCTCGATCTGTGGCAGATTCATAATGTAAGAGCCTCAGAACTTGAAAACCTTGATAAGCTGTTTGCCGCCGATGGTGTGGTAAAGGCAATGGAAAAAGCCCGCGATCAGAAAATTGTACGATTCATTGGCTTCACCGGACATGAAAATCCCGATGTCCTGAAGGCCATGGCCGAAAGATATCAGTTTGACAATGTGCTTGTTGCACTGAATGCTGCCGATAAACACTATGACCCCTTCATTGAAAAATTCCTTCCGGCAGCCGTTGAAAAAAAGATGGGTATTGTCGGAATGAAAATACCTGCCCGCGACAGGATCTTTGCTCACGGAGGTATCATAACTATCAGGGAAGCCATGGAATACGTCATGACCCTTCCTGTAAGTACGATAATCATCGGGATAGATGATATTCCACAGCTCGAGGAGAATATTAATATTGCGCTTGATTTCAAGCCTCTGACCGCCGAACGGATGCTTGCGATTGAGGAAAAGACCAAACCTTATTATAAAGAACTGCAATTCTTTAAAAACCTTTCAGAATGGCCTCCGGAATGGTAACCAGATTATTTATCTTATTGGTTTTGGCAGCTTCCCTTACCGGCTGCCCGCGGAGAGGTCATATACGGCAACAGGCACTGACCGGCGATTCCGTCCCGGAACAGGGTACCGACAGCAGTTATCTGTTTGACGGGAAAACGCTTAACGGGTGGGAAATCACAAACTTTGGTCCGCAGGGACCGGTCCATGTTTCAGACGGCGCTATTATCCTTGGCATGGGTGACGGATGTACCGGCGTTACCTGGAAAAATGAGTTTCCGGTTTCGGGGTTTGAGGTCACCCTTGATGCAAAACGGGTTGACGGCAATGATTTTTTCTGCGGAATGACTTTCCCCGTTGGAAAGGACCCGTGTACGCTGATTGTAGGCGGATGGGGCGGAACAGTTGTAGGCCTGAGCAGTATTGACGGATACGATGCCTCTGAAAACGAAACCTCGATCCTGATGGGATTCACCAGGGACGTCTGGTATCATATAAGGTTGAGGGTTGCAAACGACAGTATAAAGGCATGGATTGACAATACCATAGTGGTTGATTTTTCCACAAGCGGAAGAAGTATCTCGATCCGTCCTGAGGTGGAACTGTCAAGGCCATTTGGTATCGCATCATGGAGGACTACCAGTGCGATAAGGAATATACGGCTGAAAAGGGTGGGAGGATAGAAAAAGCGATGGGGAGATGGGGAGATGGGGAGAGACGAAGGGATGAAGGGACGAAGGGACTAAGGGACGAAGGGACTAAGTGACTAAGTGACTAAGGGAACTGCAAGACAAGAAGACCAAAATATTGATTAACCAACCAATAGCTATGATTAAGTACCTTTTGATTATCCTGATTGCAGCTGTTTTTGCTTCCTGCAAGACAAATGAGCTGTATATTAATGTTTTACAACCGGCTCCGGTGACGCTGCCTTCGTATATCAAGAAGGTCGGGGTCATAAACAGGAGCATTCCGACTGATGAAACAAAACTTGTTGATGTAATAGACAAGGTCCTTTCGCTCGAGGGAGCCGACCTCGACAGGGACGGTGCATGGGAAAGTATAGCGGGGCTCGCGGAGGAGTTAAGCGGCAATGAGAGGTTTACGGAAGTAAAACCATTGAATAACATTGATCTCAAAGCATCAAGGATAGGCGTCTTTCCGGCACCCCTGACAACCCGGCTCGTTGACAGCATATGCAGGGTTACGGGAACTGATGCGCTTTTTGCCCTGGAACGGTTCGACACCGATACAAGGATTGATTATTCTACCCGGGCAGCCAGGGTGGACACCCCGCTCGGAGGAATCCCGGTGCCTGAACATCTTGCTTCAATGGAAACAATAATCAAGACGGGATGGAGAATTTACGACCCTGTTGAAAAAAGCATCCTGGATGAGATCAGTTTTGCCGAGTCATTAGTGTTTTCAGGGAAAGGGATCAATCCGGCAGTAGCTGTCGCAGCGCTGACGGGACGCAAGGATGCCGTCAGGGAGGTGAGCCGTAATGCAGGCCACACCTATGCAATGAGGATACTGCCTTACAGACTGAGGGTAACACGTGATTATTATGTTAAAGGAACAGATAATTTCAAGATAGCAAAGCGGAAAGCACAAACGGGAAAATGGGATGAAGCCGGAATACTATGGGAGAAAGAAACTGCAAACCCCAGCATGAAAATTGCCGGACGGGCATGCTATAATATGGCGATTATAAACGAAATAAATGGCTATCTTGATGAAGCCCTGGGGTGGGCCCAGAAAGCCTGGGAAGATTACAGGACAAAGCTGGCTCTCAGATACGTAAGGATACTTGAAGACAGGAAGTACAATATGGAGCTGCTGCAGATACAGGAGGAAGGGCTGGGGTTATAGCTCAGAGCTCAGTGCTCAGGGCGCAGAGCACAGGGAAATTCATTTTAAAACTGAATTCGAAAACTTAACTCTGTAAAATAAGAAACCTATGACTAAACTTTTACTGCCTTTAGCCTTATTATTAGCTTCTTTTACCTTATCGGCACAAACTTACCAGCCTGCATGGGAATCGCTTGACAAACGTCCTGTGCCCCAATGGTTCGAAGATTCAAAATTCGGAATATTCATTCACTGGGGTGTCTATTCGGTACCTTCGTGGGGTCCGACGGGCGACAGCATCGGTGTTTATGACAAATACTCGGAATGGTACTGGAACAAACTTATTAATACCGGCAGCAAGGTGAATAAGAATTTCTCCCGGTTCCACCTTAAGACCTATGGCCCGAACTTCAAATACCAGGATTTTGCCCCGATGTTCAAAGCGGAACTGTTCAATCCCGACGACTGGGCTGACCTGTTTAAGAAAGCAGGAGCAAAGTATGTGGTACTTACTTCGAAGCATCACGAGGGATTTGCATTATGGCCGAGTGCACAGAGCTGGAACTGGAACAGCGTTGATGTTGGTCCGCACCGCGACCTTTGCGGTGACCTTTCAGCATCAGTTAAAAAGAATGGTTTGCATATGGGATTTTATTATTCGCTGTATGAATGGTACAATCCGGTTTACCAGACCGACCTTCAGAGCTATGTCGACGATCACATGATACCACAGATGAAGGACCTGGTAACGAGGTACACTCCTGATATCGTCTGGACCGATGGTGAATGGGACAAACCTAGCAAGGATTGGAAGAGCGAGGAATTCCTGGCATGGTTATATAATGAATCCCCTGTAAAGTCATCGGTCGTTGTAAATGACAGGTGGGGAAATGAGACAAGAAGCAGGCATGGCGGAATTTTCACGACCGAATACGGACTGGTTGAAGGTCAGGAGGGCATGGATGAAGCACCGATGCACCCCTGGGAGGAATGCAGGGGAATCGGTACATCATTTGGCTTTAACAGGACGGAAAACCTTGACAGCTATTCAAGCGCTGAAGACCTGATAAAACTGCTGGTATCGACGGTTTCGGCCGGCGGTAATCTTTTGCTTGACATCGGACCGGCCGCTGACGGGACCATTCCTGTCATAATGCAGCAGCGCCTGATGGAAATTGGCAGGTGGCTTGAAGTCAATGGAGAGGCGATATATGGCACAAGGGCTTTTATAAAGAACAAGAAGGACGAACAAATAAATCCCGGGGCAAATAAAACCCTGTTTTTCACCAGGAAGGAGAGTGATCTTTATATTATCTCGACCAACTGGCCGGAAAGCAATATCATTCTTAAGGGTATCAATCCATCAGGATCAATAAAAGCCGGACTGCTCGGATCTTCGGTGCCTGTAAGCGTTAAAAGGTCCGGGAACGGCATCGTGATTGTTCCGCCGGAACTAACACCTGATGATTTTCAGCAGGCATATGTTTTCAAATTGAGTAACATAATCAAATGACAGGATCTTCTTAATTCAGCATAATTACCACATTTAAACTTTTTAAGGCCAATATTAAATAACGAATACTATATTTCCCTAATTTCACGGAACATAAAAACCTTACAACACTAATCACCAATTGCCAATCACCAGTTGCCAATTAACAATTACCAATTACCAATTACCAGATATTAAACCTAAATCCTTAACCATGAAAAAATTCTTTTTGCTTTTAACAGCTGCCCTGGCAACAGTGATATTTACCTCCTGCTCCAATCCTGCCAAGGAAGCTGCCGTTACACCAACGCCAAAGACCGATATTTCCGAATTCACCGGACAATGGACAATAGATATTGAAGGCGGATCAGTGGGCTGGCTGGAGCTAAGACAGGAGGACGGTTATCTTGATGCCGACGTCCTGTGGGGCGGCGGAAGCGTTCTTCCTGTATCGTCTGTCTTTCTCGCCCAGGACCGTGTCCTGACCGTGCAACGTTCAAATAATGTAGTAAGAGAGAGGGATGAAAATGGCAATACGGTTAAAAGCCAGATGGTTACAAGCTGGATGGAAATCGTCCGGAACGGAGACAAGATCGAAGGTATACTCCTCTCACCGCGCAGGAATGGATTGAGTGTTGATACAACAACTTTCTCCGGGACAAAACTTCCTCCCGTACCCGCTGCTCCCGATATCGCAAACCTGAAATTCGGCGAACCGATCAACCTTTTTAATGGCAAAGATCTGACCGGATGGAAGCTTATCAATGAAAAACAGGTAAATGGATTTAAGGTAGTTGACGGACAGCTTGTCAATGACCCTGTTCAGACGGAAGGTGCACCGCATATCAGCTACGGTAACCTGAGAACAGAACAGGAATTTGAAGACTTCAACCTTAAGCTTGAGGTTAATGTTCCAAAGGGAAGCAACAGCGGAGTTTACCTGAGGGGAATGTATGAAATTCAGGTTGTTGATTCGTATAAAAAAGAGCTTGATCCTCATAATATGGGCGCCGTTTACAGCCGTATAAAGCCTTCGGTCGCTGCTGAAAAACCGGCCGGTGAATGGCAGTCGCTCGATATTACCCTGTGCAACAGACATGCAACGGTAATTCTGAATGGAGTCAAAATAATCGATAACCAGCCGATATATGGCCCGACGGGCGGTGCAATGAAATCGGATGTATTTGCTGCGGGACCCATATATCTGCAGGGTGATCACGGGAATGTAGCTTACAGGAATATTATGCTCACTCCTGTTATCAAATAGCATATCAACAGGTTTCATGCCTTCTTTTTAGTTTTCAACTGTCTGATAAAATATGCTTTAACGCAAAGCGCCGGAATTAAATCCGGGTGAAGCGAAATTACCATCGACAAGCCATGACGAAACCTTTCTTCATTGCATTTCTATTATTATTTAACATTGTATCATCCGAAATAAACGGGGCAGAGCTTTACGTTACCGGGACAACAGGTGCAGAACAGGTTTTGCAGGATACCATCGACCGTCAAATCCTTTACAGCGGACGGGTCTGGAGAAACATCTATTCCAGGGTAATAGGAGATCAATATCTGTTTACCCGTGAATTTATGACCGGGACAGTGACGACAGGAGGGAAAACCTATGGTAATATGCCAATCAGATATGATATTTACAATGATGAAATCATAACTATAACAGACCGCAACATGGTAATTCAGCTGAACAGGGAAATAGTCGATATGTTCAGTTTCCGGTACGATGGCAGGGACTATAAATTCATGAAAATTGACCGGGATTCCCTTAATACCATTTCAGGATATGTAAATGTGCTATTTGACGGAGAGCTTTCACTCTTTGTAAAATATAAAAAAGAGATCATATTACTGGCGGTTGACAACAAATATGACCAGTTCCTGCAGTCGTATAAAATTTATCTCAAAAAGGATGGAAAGCTCTATTCTGTCACCGGCAACAGCGATTTGCTGAGGATCATGAAAGACAGGAAAAAGCAGGTCAAAAGATTTATGAGGGAAAATAACCTTAATCTCTCAAAGAAAAACCCGGAGAATTTTGTTCCGGTTATTGAATATTATATAACCCTTAACAATTAGAACACCCGGAATGAAATTAAGGATTCTTTTCCTGACAGTGATTTTATTTTTCTCCGGCATCATGATTGCACAGGAGGACATTAAAATTACGTGGGATTATAAGGATCAGAATTTTGATGAACTTGTTGCGAAGGTCGAAAGTCTTTATAATTTAAAGTTCTTCTACAGGGATGAGTGGGTAAAAGATCTGCAGCCCGGTGATTTTCCGGGATTAATACAATTGACCGATCTGCTCGACAAATTGTTCGTCGGAAGATCTCTCTACTACTTCATTGATGAATCAGGCAATGTTTTGGTCACTAAGGATTTTGCTGTCAGGAGGCCGGCATCCAGGGCAGTGGAAAAGCAGACCTTTCTTGCCCCGACTGATTACTATGATTCCCGGGATAAGCAGGATTTGTCGGAAAACCTGTATGTTGATATCGGCAATCCGGCCGATAAATACAAACAGGGAATTGTATCCGTAACAGGTTATATCACGGATCGCGACACAAAGGAGCCAGTTGCAGGAGCAACAGTGTTTGTAGAAAAGCTTTCTGTCGGATCCTATTCGAACGGATATGGATTTTATAACCTGAATCTTCCGCGGGGTGTGCATCTTCTTCAGTTTTCATTCCTGGGAATGAAGGAAAAGCTTATCAATGTGAACCTCTACGGCCCCGGCGACCTGAATGTTGAAATGAACAGCATGCTGATCCCACTGAAGGAGACAATAGTTTCAGCCCAGAAAAACGTGATTTTCCAGCGGTTTGAGGTAGGAGTGGAAAAGGTAAACATTACTTCCTTCAGGTTGATGCCGACCTCTATGGGGGAATCGGATATAATCAAAAATGTGCTTTTGATTCCCGGTGTACAATCCGTGGGGGAGGGGTCGGCAGGATTTAATGTCAGGGGCGGTTCATCCGACCAGAACCTTATATTGCTTTATGGAGCGCCTGTATACAATTCATCCCATTTCTTTGGTTTCTTTTCGGCTGTAAACTCCGACATAATAAGAGATGCGACTTTATTTAAGGGAGGCATACCGGCACGTTACGGAGGCAGGATATCGTCGGTGCTCGACATTGCATCGAAGGATGGAAACAGGAGGGAATTCGCCGGCAATGCAGGTATAAGTCCGATCACCACACATCTGATGGTAGAAGGACCGATTAAGAAAGACACATTAACATATATTCTGGCGGGAAGGACCACATACTCAAACTGGGTTTTGAATCTTGTCGAAAATGCTGCTCTTAAGAACAGCAGAGCCTCATTCTATGATCTTAATGGAAGGGTAACCTATGATATTGACAGAAACAACAAGATTGATATTTCTTCGTACCTGAGTCACGATTCATTCAGGTTTAATTCCGACACAGCCTACAGTTACGATAATAACATTGTCTCATTAAGATGGCGTCATTTCTTCAACAGCAGGTTTTTTTCGCTTATTTCGGTTAACAACAGTAATTATAAATACGATATTTCGAGTGAAGGTACTGTCAACGAAGGCTTTACGATGTCGCACAGGATGAACAGCACAGGGCTTAAGGCCGACTTCAACATGTACCAGGGAAGGAATGAGATCAATTACGGACTTGACCTGACCAGATATTTAATATCGCCCGGGGATTATGTCCCGTCAGGCGATTCATCAATTATACTCCCTGAATTCATCGAAAAGGAAAGAGCTCTTGAAACAGCTGTCTATTTCGATGACAAGTTTACCGTTACCGATTATTTGTCAGTCAATGCGGGCATAAGGTTTTCTTCCTTCCACGCGATGGGACCCAAATCAATACGCCTTTATGATCCGGAACTTTCAAGAAGCAACGCCACAATAAACGATACGATCAATCATAGCTCAGGAGGGATCTACAAAAGCTATGCGGGCCCTGAATTCAGGTTATCATTGAATTTCAGGACATCTCTCAGAAGTTCCTTCAAGATAAATTACAACAGTACACGGCAATACATTCATCTGTTAACTAACACAACTTCAATTTCCCCGACAGATACCTGGAAATTAAGCGATTACTACATTAAGCCGCAAATTGGTGACCAGTTTGCAGCAGGATTCTACCAGATGTTATTCAAAGGAAGCATTGAAGCTTCTGCAGAAGTATATTATAA
>Ga0105106_10002598_pt1 | contig 12949 bp, 9 predicted proteins | sample PPLLaktember2015_5_FD_79109 | JGI IMG/M metagenome (GOLD analysis project Ga0105106, IMG submission 79109) | Freshwater sediment microbial communities from Prairie Pothole Lake near Jamestown, North Dakota, USA - PPLs Lake P8 Core (1) Depth... | ecosystem: Environmental > Aquatic > Freshwater >...
CTGGCTGAGAATAGGCCTGAGAACGGATCTCCGGGCCAGATCGGCACAGGCGTACATGCCGAGAGTATTCGACGTTCGTTTGATTCCTTCGTCGAGGAACAATTACTTGCTTCACGCGAGCGCCTAGGAGAGTTTACGGCATCGAGCAATGCTCTGGCTCGGCTGGAGCCGCTGTTTGGGGATTCCAATAATCAGGGCATCGGAGCGGGCTTCAATGAATTTTTTGGTGCGCTTCAGGATGTGGCGACCAACCCGAACGACCTATCTGCCAGGACGGTGTTTCTCTCTAAGGCCACAGCCCTTGCCGATCGATTCAATCAGTCCGCCGCAAGTTTGATTGCTGCGCAGGAGTTTCTGGATCGCCAAGTTGGGCAAACCACCACGGATGTGAATCGCCTGACATCTCAGATCGCGGATTTGAATGTCCATATTGCTCGCGCTGAGTCCACGGGCCAGCAAGCCAACGACCTGCGTGATCAACGAGGAGTCGCACTCGCTGATCTGGGAGAGTTGATCGAGGTTTCATCGATTGAGGATGCCACGGGCCAGTTGACCGTGTTTGCAGGCCGTGGGCACATTTTGGTGGATAAGGAGCGGACCTACCAATTGGTTGCGGTCCAGGATCTCAGTAACAACGGACTGCTCGATGTGCGCTATGATGCGGGAGCAGGTCCGACGACGAGTCTGGCGGCTGTCATTCAAAGCGGGCGGCTTAAAGGGCTCCTTGACGTTCGGGATCAGACCATTCCTTCATTGCGGACCGCTCTTGACACATTGGCATCGGAAGTCGTCACCCAGGTCAATCAACAACATCGATTGGGCTTTGGACTCGATGGCTCCACCAACCAGGATTTCTTCACGCCGACTGGGACGACAGCGAGCACCATTGCCGTCTCATTAGCCAATGTCAGACAGATTGCCGCGTCATCGACCGCAGCAGGTGTGCCGGGCAATAACGCGAATGCCTTGGCCTTGGCAGGCCTCCGGAACAGGGATGTTGCCTCGTTCGGTAATGTGACCTTTCAGGAGTATTACAGCACGATCGCAGGCAGTTTTGGCTCGATCGCGCAAGGCGTCGACGGCAATCTCAGGGCACAAGAAATTCTTCATGGCCAATTGACGTCCCATCGCGCGTCTATTTCTGGAGTATCGATGGACGAAGAACTGGCCAATCTCCTTCAGTATCAACGGAGTTTTGAGGCGGCCTCACGAATGATTGTCGTGGCTGACGAGCTGTTTCAAACCATCTTATCCATCAAGCGATGAGCATGCCCGTGAAGCGTGACACGTCCGAATCCGAAAACGAGCGACGCTTCACGTGCTACGGGTGTCTAGCACCTTGCTAGAAAAGGAAGCTTGACTATGCGAGTGTCCGATCAACAGTTGTTTGGCTCCACGGCAGGGAGCTTGGAGCGCATCAAGGAAAGTATTGTCCGCGTATATGAACAGATTGCGACCCAGCAACGCATTGCTAAACCATCAGATGACCCCACCATTTTTGGACAGGTCATCCTCGAGAAGTCCGCGCTTGCCGACAATGATCAATGGATCAGAAATATTCAGTTCGGGACGGCGAGTGTCACAGTGACCGATAAGGCCTTGGGAGAGGCACAAAACCTGATCAGCCGGGTTCGAGAATTGGCGGTGCAAGCGAGGAGCGACACGACGTCTGCGCAAGGACGCGTGACGATCGCTCAGGAAGTTCGTCAACTGCATCGGCAATTGATCCAACTCGCCAATACAGAAGTCAACGGACAGCCGGTGTTTGCCGGAACGAAGACCGATGCGCCCCCATTCGTCTTAGGCATCGGCGACGCCGTCTCCTATCAGGGCAATAGCGAAAGCCAGTCCATTGCGGTTGGCCCGAACCAAACGACGCAGATTGTTCTCCCCGGCGATCAGGTGTTTGCTGGAGCGACAACGAATATCTTTGACGGTCTCGCTAGCCTCCTGACCGCCTTGGAAACGAACAGTGGGTCCGGGATTGAAGTGGGCATAGGAGATCTCGATCAAGCGATCGATCAGATCAGCCTTGCCCAAGGGAATATTGGCGCCATTGCCAATCGTCTTGACACAGCCTACGGGACGTCGTTGATTGTGTCCGAAACCCTTCATCGGGTATTGTCGGATCAAACCAGCACCGATCTGGCGACAGCGCTGACCGAGCTGAAGCTTCAAGAAACAGCTTACGAAGCGACTAGCCAAACGTTTTCACGGTTGTTTGATCTATCGCTGCTGAAGTTTCTCCGCTGACGCTGTTCTTAACCCGGGCTATTCCTAAATACCTGTTACGTCGTTCGACCCGTCGGCTGGAGCCTTTGGGCGGCGTGCCGATCCTCTTTCCCGGCGAGGCTTTTCTCGTTCGGCCTCCTCGACGGACTATCAGTCCGCCTGCGTCGGCCTCACTTGCGAGAAGCCCCGGCGGGCTTCGGTCTCGAAGGTCTCGCGGCGACATTCATGAATAATCCGGGTTAAGTTTCGAGCACCAATACCGATATAACCAAGGGAATAACTCGGAAAGATTGGACTGCACGGATGCTCGTCCTGACACGGAGACGCGGTGAAGGTGTGGTCATCGGTCCGGATATTCGGATCGTGGTGCTGGGGATTAAGAATGGACAGGTTCGCCTGGGCATCGAAGCCCCACGCACGATCGAGGTGCATCGTGATGAGGTCTGCGTCAGGATTCAAGATGAAAACCAACTTGCAGCGCGTTCGCCAGTGGTCCCGCTGGATGTCTTTCAACGACTGTTACGAACGAAAATGGCTTGAACGCAAGGAGCTGTCGATATGAATGTCGCATCAACTCGGTTTGGTACCTTGAGCGTCCCTGCTGAGACGTTGCTGACCTTCCCTTCAGGGTTGCTGGGGTTTTCAGAATGGACCCGCTACGTGATGCTCGACCATGACACCGATGCTCCATTCAAATGGCTGCACTGCGTGGAAGAAGCGTCCCTTGCGTTTGTGGTCATCGATCCCGCGTTGTTCAACCCGAGCTACCAAATTACGATTTCGTCAGAGGCCCGTTTTGAAGTGGGGGGGAATGAGACCGACGAGCTGAGCCTTGTGGTAATTCTCACCATTCCATCGGATGATCCGTCCGCCGTGACCGCGAATCTTCGCGGCCCTCTCCTCATGAACCCTCGCACGAGACTCTGCAAGCAACTCGTGCTTACCGAGGACTACCCCACTCGATACCCGGTGTTTTCTGCTCACGTACACACTCAGCGTAGCCAAATACCTGCACTTGCTGAGGCGATTCCGGCTTAGCAGAATGCTGAAAAAGTCAGCCAGCGGCGTTCTCGCCTCGAAAGCATCCTCAACGTAGCTCAGAGGCTACGCCTCCGGCGCTTTTCTTCGGCTGCGGCCTTGCTGGACAGGTCTTTTGGAGCATTCTGCGCGAGCGTTCTCCTGTTGTACCAAGCATCCAGCCCGTCGAAATTCTCGTGTGCTAGCATAGTGTGTCTGCAGTCTGATCGAAGCACTCCCACGCCATTGCTACATTCGCCGCGATTTAGACAAGTGGTGAAACCATATCGTTATTCACAATTCTAGGAGACAAGCTCGTCGCGCTCCTCTCGTGTCCCTAATCTTGCCTATGCTAGGCGGCATACTTCCGAGAATCGGCATGCTTCTGTCTTCGCTTCTCCAGAACTTGAACGAGACGGAGTACCGCCTTTTCAAGCTGCGTATAGATCATCGGGCCTTCAACCAGTGTACCGAGTCGCCCGAGCGCTTCCAATTGTCCAGCGGACAACACAACCTCAGAGGCAGAAAGATTGTTGGCAGTTCCCTTCAGCGCATGAGCTGCCTGCTCGACGGCTGCTTGATCTCTCTCGGCCAAGGCCACGCGGACTTTCTCCAACATGGCTTCATAGCGCTCAAGGAACAGCTCAACCAGATCTTCTAAGAGCGCTCTATCGCCTCCGATGTTTCGTAACGTTGCAGCCACATCGAAGATGACAGGGAGAGCCTCAGTGTCCGTTCCATTCTCACTGTATTCTGCATCGCTGGGATGTGCGACCTGCGGATGAACAGATAGAGAAATCCACCGATCGAGGACTCCCTTGAGATCTTCTTTCCGCACAGGCTTCGTGAGATAGTCGTCCATCCCGGCCGCGAGGCAGCGTTCTCGATCTCCGCGCATGGCATTGGCCGTCAAGGCGACGATCGGAATATGGTATGTGTCGGAAGAATCGGACGCAGCAGACTCTTGCTCAGCCGCTTCACGCTGACGAAGGAGCTTGGTTGCCTCGAATCCATCGACGACGGGCATCTGACAATCCATCAGGACCAAGGCATAGGAGCCTCGGGCTAATGCCGTCAACGCTTCTTGACCGTTTTCCACGACATCCGATTGATAGCCGAGCTTTTCCAGAATACGAACGGTCAGCTTCTGATTGATGAGATTGTCTTCAGCGACCAGGATGCGAGGCGCCGACTCTATTTCTGCGAGGGTGTGCCGGGTAATGAGGGCCGGTGCAGGCTTAGTAGCCACCGCAGGCTTCCCCTCATTCACGAGCCCCGACAATCCCAATACGGTTCTCAAACAGTTCGAGAGTTGATCGTGGCGGACGGGTTTGGTGAGATACGCGACGAACCCGGCTTGGCGTGCCAGCTCCGCGTGCCCTCGCTGAATGAGAGAGGTAAGGATGATAAGACGGACGAGAGATCCGACGGGATGGACCTTCATCTCCTTGGCAAATTGTAATCCATCCTTACCCGGCATCAACATATCGACGATGGCCACATCGTACGATATGCCTTTCTCCGCCTGCTGCTCGAGCAACACGATGGCTGAGGCGGCATCCTGGGCTTGATCGGCAACCATGCCCCATCCCGTGACCAGATGATGGAGAATGACCCTGTTCGATTCATTGTCGTCCAGGATCAGGACGCGGCGTCCGGTCAACTCGACCGACGGCATGATGGCTAAAGGACACGTCGTTTGTTTGGAGAAGTGGGCAGTGCACCAGAAGGTACTGCCGTGCCCCGGTCGACTAATGATACCGACGCGACCGCCCATTTGCTCGGTGAGCTGTTTTGAAATCGCGAGTCCTAACCCGGTCCCACCGTACTTGCGTGAGGTGGAGCTGTCAGCCTGGGTAAACGGTTTAAACAGTCGAGCTTGTGCCTCCGGGGAGATACCAATTCCGCTATCGGTGATTTCGAATCGGACCACCACCGCATCGCCGAGGTCTTTCTCGAGGAAGGCTTGAACCGTCACATCGCCCTGTTCGGTAAACTTGATCGCATTGCCGACGAAGTTCGTGAGAATCTGACGGAGCCGCCCCGGATCGCCGCGCAGACCGGTCGGGACGGCCGCATGAACCAGGCCGGTGATTTCCAGCCCTTTCGTCTGCGCCCGTTCCGCGAATTGGCCCAAGACACCTTCCACCGTCGTGCGAAGATTGAAGTCGATACATTCCAGCTCAAGTTTGCCTGCTTCGATCTTGCCGTACTCAAGGATGTCGTTGATCAAGTTGAGTAAGGCTTCGCCACATTGTCGAATGGTTTCGATATAGGATCGTTGTTCTTCCGAAGGCTCTGTATCCAGTAATAAATCCGTCATCCCGATGACTCCATTCATCGGCGTCCGTAACTCGTGGCTCACGGTCGCCAGGAACGAGGTCTTCACGCGAGCGGCCTCCTGTGCTTCCTGGAGCGCCTGGTCCAATTGACAATTGCTTTGGCGTAGGTGTGCGGCTGACCGGCGCAGCTCCGCTTGGGCCGCCTGGATGTCGGTCGTATCGACGGCATAGCCTCGCACCAACTGATGCGAGGGGACTGGGCAGAAAATCCATGCAAAACTTGCCTGGGATAAGCAGACGTCTTCTCCTCGTAGCTCCTGTCCCGATTCGAGGCAGCGTCGAACGAGATGCGAAAGCTCACCAGGGCACACGGCAGGAAATCCGCTCGCATCGTAGCCGAACCGCTGCAGCAACACCGTCATCGCAGGATTGGCATAGACGAGGTTCGCATCAGAATCCAACTCGATAATTGGGGACGGACTTTCTTCCGCCACACGCGCCAGTCGGTCGTAATCTTGCTGCAGCTCCCTCTCACGAGTCAGGTCGCGTATCGTCAACACCCCGCCGGAATTTTCTCCTGTGTCCAGCGGAACATAGCTCCATTCAACCGGATATGATTCGTGCGTGTAACCGCTGAGTGTTGTGTGGGCTGCTTGTATGGAGCGACGATCGAGAAGGCACTGCTGTATGCGGGTCGCGATGTTATGGATGGGCCCTTCAGGGTGCTGTGGCAAGACTTCCTGGAGCGGTTTCGATGAGCAGAAATCAGCCGATTGTCCCAGGAGGCGAGTTGCTTCCGTGTTCACAGACAGGATATGAAGCTGACTGTTGAGCAGCACGACACCGATTGGGAGCGTATCCAGTATCGCATGGTTCAGGATATTTTGAGGACTTGATGATTTCGAAGGGCCGGATATCCTCGTGCGAATCTTTCCAGGCTGTTTCATCAGGCCACCTCTTCGTGAATATCGTCAAGAAACATGGCCACATTCACTCGCTCGTGCAAGGGATCCAGCACCTTCGTGATGGTCCGCGCCGTCGCCGCTGCCCTCTGGGATCCAAGATCGACGTGAATCGGAGGGAGATAGGATTCCCCCTGCGGACCAGTGATCACTTTGACGACCGGTTTGAGCCTGTGGGTGGGATTCATCCCCACGACCACTGCCTGCTCTCCGGTGTTCAACAGGACCAGACTGCTGATCGGATACACGCCTAAACTGCCGATCATGGTTTGAATCAAATCCTTTGCATACTGTCCCATATCTCCGAGATGAAACAATTGTCGAATCGCATCATGCGGCAGCATCGCCGGACGTCCTCCACGGCGACTTACCAGGCCATCATAGACATCGACCAGGCTGACCAGTTGCGCCAAGACCGAGAGGGAGTCTCCCTGGAGTTTGTGAGGGAATCCAGTCCCATCGACGCACTCATGATGTTCCGCGACAATCCGGACGACCGCGTCCCGGTCCTCTTGTGAATCCCGTAAGATTGCCAGTCCCAGCGCAGGATGCTGTTGCATCATGGTGTGCTCCTGCCCCGTGAGGTCGTGGTTTCTACGGTACAAATTCCGTGGCAGCCGGACATAGCCGATATCGTGCAGTAACGCGCCGGCGCCGAGTGCTTCCAGTTCTCCCTCCGTAACCCCATAGTCATGCGCGACAATGAGCGAGAGGGTACAGACATCAAGTGCGTGCGAGGCCAACGTGCGATCGAACCGTTTCATCTTTTGAAGAGAGAGGAGACTCAGCATGGAGGCACGATTATCCAGTACACGCGAGAGTACATTGGTGACGACTGTTCGCAGTGTCTCTGGCTGAGGGGCGTGTCCCGCCTCTAACTCTTCGAACATACGTTCCATCGAACAGGTTGCTTCTCTATAGGTCTCTTGGGCGGCTACGGCCTGTTCCCGTGCGTGTGAGGGCGGCGGCACGTTTTCATGTGTGAGCGCCGACCGCGCGGCCCCCGCCTCCTTGTGGTCGTGGGTCTGAGGAGATTTTTCTGGCGGGGTCGGCTTCACCGGATGGTTCGGCTGGAGGGCCGCGACTGTTTCTTCTTCGTGTGCTGGCTGAAGCGCGTCGCCTGACTGGATCGGCTCCACATCGAGGCCCTGGCTGGGGTCGATCTTCACTTCCTTGATCCCATGCTGTCGGAGCAGATCGATGTCACTCCTATGGCGGATGAGACGTTTATGTGTGAGGAAGGGGGTTCGATACCAGGGCTGGTCCATTCCAACGATGAACATCCCTGGTTTAAGTTGGTCGATCGTGATCGTCTTCACACGTTCCATCTATGATCTCCTGGCAAGGTGTCGGTAAAGGCGTACTGAACACACTGATGGCGCGAACTCCGTCGCGAAAGCGAGAGCCCCGCGTATGGTGTTATCGGGATACATCGAACTGAACTTGACACAAGCGAAGCAAATTCCACCCCAACGTATCGTATCGGTTTCGGCGCGTTGGCCGTTCATCTCTCCCTCAAGATTCTCTCTTCGACACCGATAGAGTCCATCAGGACGTGTTGGTGTTCGATGGTACCTACTCAGGTAGATAGGCTGAAGGCTGTTAGTCTTCAGCCTGAACACCTGAGTAGTGACGTTCGATGGGCACCAGTGTCGTCGCGTACTCACGTTCTCCGAAGGACGATGCAAAAACGGATATCCATCGATCAGCTGAAAATCGGCATGAAGGTCGAAAAACTCGACCGTTCCTGGCTGGCTACGCCGTTCTTGAGGCATCGATTCACGATTACATCCGCTGAACAAATCAAACAACTGCACGCAAGTGGTGTCACACAACTCGATGTTGAGGTCGACGACGTGTGCCAGGACACAGGCTCGTTCATTCCGGCTAGGCCGGCGGAGACCGAAACCTTTCCGTCGATATCTTCAACCCTGGAGCCGGAACCAGCGACCACTCCGTTTGCTGAAGAATTGCCTGTAGCAAGACAAGTCTACAAGGCCGCCAAATTGATCATTCAGCAGGCAATGGAAGATGTTCGAATGGGTCGCGCGCTGAATATGGAGGCGGTCAGTGTCGTGGTCGAGAGCATGGCTGACAGCATCCTGCGCAACCCTGACGCGCTCACCAGTCTCACGCGCCTCAAGCAGTTCGACGAATACACGTTTTTCCATTCCGTCAATACCTCCACCCTGGCTCTGTCAGTCGGGAGACATCTCGGGTATGAACGTGCGCCACTGATTCAACTTGGAACCGGTATGTTACTGCACGATATCGGTAAAACGCAGATTCCGGTCGAGCTGCTGAATAAGCCAGGGCGCTATGAGGCTGATGAGTTCGAGATCATGAAGCAACATGTCCTGCGCGGCGCAGAGATACTGTCGAGCACCACCGGCCTCACCGACATATTTTTGAAGCCCGCACTGGAACATCATGAGCGCGTCGATGGGACGGGATATCCTCACCGCCGAACCCACATAAATCTCAGTCAGTTTGGTCTCATCGCCGCTATTGTTGATATATACGATGCAGTCACGAGCGACCGTTGTTATCACAAAGGGAAGACGCCGCACGAAACGCTTCAGCTTCTCTATCGATTAGGGGCCGAGGGCCATGTGGATGGGGTGCTGGTCCAGCAGTTTGTACAGGTCGTGGGAGTCTACCCCGTCGGTTCATGTGTCTTGCTCAATACGGGGGAGGCGGCGATCGTAAAACAATTTAATCACCACGCTCCAACAGCGCCGCTGGTCGTGCTGATCACGGACCAAGGCGGCCATCAGCGATCCACTCCTGTCGACCTCGACCTTGCGGCGCAGCTCCGGCGACCGAAGCGTGCGGTCGCGTCGATCCTCGATCCGACTGCCGTGGGGATCAATCCTTCCCTCTATCTTGATAAGGACGTCACATGATGGAACCAGAGCATGCCCCCTCTCATTCGTCGATTCTCGTGGTCGGGTTGCCGCTTCAGCTGGTCATCGGATCCGATCACGACAAAGTAAACTGTGGATCCACATTACTAGGCTGGAAAGCACAGGCGTGGCTGATTTGCGAATGGCCGTTCCATTTCGGGCAAGCGGTTCCGTGCGAAACGGGAACCCATTGTCTCGTCCGCTCTATGGTGGCGGGTAAACTCGTCGCATACCAAAGCGAAGTCCGCATGGCACAGATGTCCCCGCTTCCTCTCTTGTACCTCGCGTTTCCTCGGAAGGTCGAGGAAATCCATCTCCGCAAGGAAGCGCGCGTCGCCAGTAATGAGCCGTTGCTTCTGGTGCAGGGCTCTCATGGAAACGCGACGCTAGCCCTGTCAAATGGGTCTGCTCCCATCGGGGGGTTATTGCAGGACCTCAGCGCGTCGGGATGCCGCATTATTGTGCAGAGGCCGAGCGCTGATGTGGCACTCGGCGCAACGGTCTATTTAGAATTCGAACTGATTGGAATTGGGCACGTCGCCCATCTCGCCGGCTCAATCAAGAATATTGCTGAACGTGATGGCGCCCTCTCACTTGGAATCGAATTCCGTTTTAATGGGAAAGAAGCTATCGAGTACCGCGGGTGGGGAGGGAGTGTTCAGAAGGCCATTGAGTATGCCGTAATGCAGCGGCAAACTGAATGGGGATTCTTGACGCCGGCGTCAGAACCATGACGGAGTTGCCGAGCACTAGGCAATGTTTGCCTGGCCGGAATCCACTCTCAGCTGCGCGTTCCCCAACAAACCGCCGTCCGCCACAGAATTCTCTTTCTGGTGCGATCCCTCAACAGGTGGTCTAAGCCTTGCACTCGTTCGAGTTGAATCATGAATTGAGAAGAGGACTCATCGATGCATCAACATCCAAGAAAGTCCCGGCGCCACGTGATCATCACAGGCGGAGCCGGTTTCATCGGTTCGCAGGTCAGCGCCCGATTTCTCAAAGAAAAGACACGCGTCACAATACTCACGCGGAATGTGTCGGCGCCGCGGGCAATGGCACTTGCCCAACAGGGGTGCAAGGTCGTGGCCTGCGATTTCTCCGATGTGAGTCGCATGCCGCGCCCTGATGGGCTCGATCCGGCCGACGTGTTGTTCCACTTTGCGGCAGACGTCTCTGTCAGCAGCCCTACGCTCAAGGCTGCGAATGTCGACGGCACCAGCCGCGCTGTAGCCTTAGCGGATGCATTGGCGATTCCCTATGTTGTGTATGCGAGCAGCATTGAGGCACAGGGGCTTGGATCGGAATCCGAGATTCCTCTTCATGAAGACATGGCGTGCCGCCCCGTTTCCGACTATGGGCGATCGAAAGTGGAGGCGGAAGAGATTGTGACTGCCTGGGGATCGCTGCCAGGCCATCAGGCCCTCGAGCTTCGCATCGGCAACATTTATGGACCTGGGAGCGCCTGGTTTCTTTATCCTTCTCTGTTGGCCTTGCTGGGTGCCACCCCGATTCGGACGATTTGGGCGCAGCTCCGGCATCGTCTCTTTCAGCCGCTTTTTATTGATGACTTCGTCGAAGGCCTTTGGCGAGCTGTCGACCGCCGGCTAACCGGCACCTATAACATCACAGGAGGGGAGCAGGTCACGATTGAAGGCTATGTATCAAGACTCGCGAGCCTGACGCAACTGACAGACCGTGTTCGATTGATGTACGAGCCTGCGGTGCCCTCTGGACGATCCCTTCCGATCGCACCGGACTTTGCATACGTGTTAATGGGTACTCAGGAGCGATGCCACCGTGCCTACGACAACAGCAGGCTTTGCGCAGAGATCGGCCCCTATGCACGCTGGCCCTTGTCTCGCGGGCTCGCCGCGACCCTGCAATGGTACAACACAAGCGGCCAGCTGCCGGCTCTCCTCGCTGCATTGCGCCGACAACCGGGAGCTATGACATGCATGTGACCATGATCTTCCCAGGGATCGCACTCCCGGGCTTCGATAGTTTCGGGAAAAAACCGACCATCGACGCCAATTTTATCGACCATGGTCTGGCGTCGCTGAGTGCAGCAGCCAAGGCCGGCAGCCATACGGTCGATCTGATCGATCTCCGCATGTTGCGGGACTGGACCCATTTCCGAGAAGAAATTCGACGACGAGCCACGAAAATCTGGGCCTTCACGTCGTGGAGTCTCCATTATCCTGACGTCGTTCGGGCAATCAGGATTCTCAAGGAAGAGCGGGAAGACGCCGTAGTCGTGCTCGGCGGTGTCCATGCCACCATCAAAACGCAGCAAGTCATTGCGAACCGTCTCATCGACCACATCATCACGCAAGAGGGTGAGATCAGTTTCGTCAAATTGCTCGACACGCTTGCAGCAGGGAAGCCGGCAGACCGCCTCATCGTCGGCGAAGGCCCGGTGTTGGATGAGATCCCCTGGGTCGATCGAGACCTCTTCGATATGCGCGGCGAACTGGCGACGCCAATGGTCCCGGGTATGCCCACACCGTTTGTGACGACCAATGCCGGACGAGGCTGTCCGTTCAAATGCAATTTTTGTCAGCCGGCCGAACGGGCTGTATTCGGTAATCGGATCAAGATGCGGAGCCAGGAAAACGTCATCGATGAGCTTCGATATCTGAAAGAGCGATTCAAGTTCAACAGTTGGATGGCGCACGACGACCTCTTCTTTATCAATCACCGCTGGAGTCGTGAGTTCTGCGTTCAGTATACGGCCGCGGGTTTTACGGAACCCTATATCTGTCAGATGCGCGCGGATCTGATGTGCCGGTATCCGGACGTCGTCAAACAGATGGCGGAGTCCGGGTTGGCATGGGCCATGATCGGATTCGAAAGCGGCAGTCAGCGTATTCTCGATCTGTTTGAGAAAGAAACCACGGTCGAGGAAAATCTGAAGGCGGCTGCCATGTGCAAAGAATATGGCATCAAGGTTTGGGCCAATATTATGTTCGGCGCGCCTACGGAGACACGATCGGAAGTAATGGAAACCGTCCGCATGGTGTGGAAGATCAAGCCGGATCATCTCAGCAGCAGCTATTTCACGCCGACACCCGGCAGCGGCATGGCGGAGGAAGTGGAGAGAAAAGGATTGACGATGGTGGACCCGTTCAATAGCTCCAACCGAACTCCAAACGAAGCCAAGATGAAAGATACGGATTACGAATGGCTGACGAAAGCCATCGCCCTTGCCTATGACGGTGGATCGGAAGAACGGCTGATCGCGCTCGGTCAACTTCCCACAAAACATCAGGAGACCTCATGCGCATCGCACTGATCAACAGCCCGTCCCTTTCAGTCCGCCCGGTCAGCCGCAGCATGGCGGGCGGCCTCGGTTTCGACGGCAACGAGGGCATGTTGCTGCCCCCCCTGGACCTGGCCATTATGGCTGCTACCTTGCGTCAGGCAGGTGAAACGGTTGACGTGATCGACGCCGACCCGTTGGGATTGGACGCAGCCGCGGTCTACGCCAGATTGGAAGGCCATCATTGGGACTTCGTTGTGGGAACTGTGTCGCTTCCGACACTGGAGCAAG
>Ga0105106_10002599_pt1 | contig 12949 bp, 6 predicted proteins | sample PPLLaktember2015_5_FD_79109 | JGI IMG/M metagenome (GOLD analysis project Ga0105106, IMG submission 79109) | Freshwater sediment microbial communities from Prairie Pothole Lake near Jamestown, North Dakota, USA - PPLs Lake P8 Core (1) Depth... | ecosystem: Environmental > Aquatic > Freshwater >...
CTGTCAGAGCTTTAACTATTTTAGGATGGCAGTGACCCTGGTTAACTGCAGAATATGCCGAAAGGAAATCAAAGTATCTCTTTCCTTCCACATCCCATACAAAAGGACCCTGACCTCTTTCAAGGACCACCGGAAGTGGATGATAATTATGAGCACCATATTGTTCCTCACGATTTATATAATCCTGTGCATTCATGTTATTGATAATTAATTAATTATGATAAACTGAAACAAAGATACAATTTTACGAAAGCTTTTCGTCATTTCAAAATGTCAACGTTTCACCAAGCTCCATGTGGGTGTCGCCGCAATATTGCTGGTCTCTATTTATAGTGTTCGTCTTTAGCTTTTACCGAGAGGAATCCATCAGGCATAGGTGAGAGCACTGTCATCATCTCTCCGCTCTCCGGATGGGGAAACAATAAAGAATATGCATGAAGCCTGACACGTCGTATGAAATCAGCTGAGGCACCGTATTTTCTGTCTCCTACAATTGGACAGCCGATATCTGAAAGATGAACCCTTATCTGGTTCTTGCGTCCTGTATCAGTTTTGACGTCAAGGAGGCTGTAATTGTTGAGCCGTTTAATTATTTTGTAGCTGGTTATTGAGAATTTTGCATTGGGCGCCTCGGGGGTCGAATGCATCTTCTGGGCATTATCTTCAATCAGCCAGCTTTTAATGGTGTCTTCACTCTTCTCAGGAAGACCTTCCACAAGTGCATAATAATGCTTTTCAGTTTTTACCCACTCTTCCTTAATAGTTTCCATGGCATCATGGGATTTTGCAAAAAGCAGTACGCCCGATACTTCCTTGTCGAGCCTGTGAACCACATACGCCCTTTCTTTTCCTTTACTTTGCTTTCGGAGATACTCCGATATAATTTCATAAATGCTCAGACTTCCATCAGTGCTTGATGTTGGCTTACCAGCAGGTTTTTCGACAACAATTACATGCTTGTCTTCATACAAAATTGGAAAAGGAACACCTGCTTTTGCTGCTTTCACCGTTTGAGGGATGGTCTCAACAATATCACCCGGTTTCAAGGGATATGAATGTAATGTCACCGGCTTACTGTTTATGTTGACAGTACCGCTTCTCAGCAGCTTCTTTATCCTGGTCCTGGGTGAATCAGGATAAAGCTCTGTGAGAAATTCGAGCAGGGTGGATGTTTTATTTACTATTGTTTTCAAATAGCGGTTTATTATTCAGATCAGGTCTGAGTTTTGCTGTCCTTTCAAATGATTGCTCATGGCGCCATTTCTCAATTTCTGCGGCATGACCGGAAAGGAGAACGTCAGGTACTTTCCATCCATTAAAATCTGCGGGCCGTGTGAAAACAGGCGGGGCCAGAATATCATCCTGGAAGGAGTCGGAGAGGGCAGATTGTTCATCCGACATTGCCCCCGGGATGAGCCTTACAATAGCATCGGTTATAACCACGGCTGGTATCTCGCCACCCGATAAAACATAATCGCCAATCGATATCTCTCTGGTGATCAGATGATCCCTTATCCGCTGGTCGACACCTTTGTAGTGCCCTGCAAGAATAATGATATTGTTATTAAGGGAAAGAGTGTTAGCCATTTTTTGTGTGAGGTGTTCCCCATCGGGCGAAGTATAAATTATTTCGTCATATTCTCTTTCACTTTTTAGCTTTTCAATAGCTTTATATACAGGTTCGATCATCATGACCATTCCGGCACCGCCTCCGAATGCATAATCATCGACTGTCTTGTATTTATCTTTTGTAAAATCCCTGAGATTTAACACATTGATCTCCACAAGTCCTTTTTCTCTTGCCCTTTTCACTATTGAGTGGTTCAGCGGGCTTTCAAGCAGCTCTGGCTGAACAGTCAGAATATCAATCCTCATTTTAATATTTTCCTCAAAAGTACATAAAAAGCACAGAAAAATATTTTGTCAGGAAATGACTGGATTATTCAATTCTCAGGGCATTGGCTGGATTGTAATTAGCTGCTTTAATAGTCTGGTAACTCGTAGAAATCCAGCCTATCAGTAAGGTGATCAAAGTTGCCAGGATAAATATAACCGGATTCACAGATATCCTGCTGGCAAATCCTTCCAGCCAGAAATTCGATCCGAAATACGCAACAGGATAAGCCAGCAGGGAGGAAATAATGATTAGGAACATAACCTCTCTTGATAGTAATATAAGTACGGTCTGTGTTGAAGCTCCGTAGCTCTTTCTTATTCCTATCTCCCTGGTTCTTTTGTTAGTTATATATGTGACCAGGCCTATAAGTCCCAAACAGGCAATAAAAATTGCAAGAAAAGAGAAAATCAGGAATATCTTTCCTGTCTTCATTTCCGAGGAATAAAGATCATTCCATCGGTCCGTGAAAAATTCATACTGAAATGGCTGGTCTGGTGTAAATTTTCGCCATGTGTCTTCGATTGCCCCTATGGTACCGGGAATATCATTTCCTGATATTCTCACAACAGCGAACTGATCACCGCCACCCCCTCTGTTGACTGTAAAAATAACAGGTGTTATGGCTTTATGCATCGACTCAATATTAAAATCCTTCATTACACCTATAATTTTAAGCCTGTTCCACTGCTGTGGTCCGGCAGGCTGAAGTATGAATTTGCCAACCGGATCCTTCAAACCAAGTGTCTTTACAGCGGCTTCATTTATCAGGACTGAAGTCGAATCTGAACCATATTCACGCGAGAAAAAACGTCCTTCCGTAAGCTGGACCCCCAGGGCTTCAGGAAAATCAAAACTTACAGATGTCTGATTAATAAGATAGGTGTTTTTTTCAGGATCATCATCATTAAAGAAGGCACTGTTGTTAAATTCTGTTCCCGGAACAGACCTTGAAAATCCGGCTTTTTCAATACCGGGAATCTCAAGGAGCTGTGTTCTGAATGATTCCATCTGCTTCCAGAAAGCATCAACCCGGCGTATTACAATCAGATTATCCTTACTGAATCCAATATCTTTTTTTGTCATGAAATTAAGTTGATTATACACAACAATTGATCCGATGATTATTACTATGGATACAGTAAATTGAAAAACCACAAGAACTCCCCTGAATCGTTTCGACATAGAACCTGGACTCATTGTTCCTTTCAATACTTCTACCGGATTATATGAAGCCAGGACGAAGGCCGGATAGATCCCGGAAGAGATTCCGATAATTAATACCAGTGCAATTAATGATAATATCCCCGCTATATTGCCAATCGGACTAAAGGAAAGTTCTTTGCCAATCAGTTGATTGAAACCTGGCGTTATTATATATACAAGGCTCAGGGCAATTACAGTGGCTATCGTAACAATAACCAGAGATTCTCCAAGAAATTGAATTATCAGTCCTTGCCTATTCGCACCTGAGACCTTTCTTACACCTACTTCCTTTGCCCTTCCGGCTGATTTGGCAGTGGCCAGGTTAACATAGTTGATTATTGCGACCAGAAGTATCAGTATTGCTATAACGGCAAATATGTATACCGTAGTCAGGGAACCGGGGGGTTCAAGATTATACTGTGTTGCTCCCTTAAGATGTATATCCTTTAGGGGTTCAAGGACATAACTGAAATCATTACCGGCTTTCCTGAAATCTTCAATTGTCTGGCCAATAATCTCCCGGAGTTGTGGTCCAACGTATTTAATTACCATCTCCTGGAACTTCTCCTGAAGAATATTCTTGTCAGTACCGTCACTGGTAACGATGAAAGTGTAGAAACTATGACTTATCCAAAACTGATCATTTGCCTGACCCGGGTATGTGCTCATTGAAGCCAGCATATCAAATTTGATATGGGAATTGTCAGGAACATTCTGGATGACTCCGGTCACCGTATACAGAACAGTATCCGATTCCACGTTCATCCTTTGGCCCATTGGATCCATATCCCCGAAATACTTTTTTGCATATTCTTCGGTAAGTATCATTGATCGCGGGCGAACTAATGCTGTACCTGGATCTCCTTTTAAAAGTTTGAAACCGAAAACATTAAAGAATGTGGAATCAGCAAAAAGTACACCCTCTTCATTGAATTTTTTTTCACCAACCCTGATAAGCCAGTCACCCCACCCTCTTACTCTTGTAGCCTGTAAAACCTCAGGGTAATCCTTAAGCATTGCCTGTGCCATAGGTGCAGCAGTTATAGCCTGATCAAGTTCTCCGCCTGCCATACGGCCCACAATTTTTATTCTGTAAATATTCTCATAATTGGTGTGGAACCTGTCGTAACTAAGTTCATTTATTACATATAGTGAGATGAAGATAAAGCTTGTTAAACCTATGGCAAGACCACCAATATTAAGCAAAATATATCCGCTGCGCTTTCTGATATTACGGACGGCGTTAACGAAAAAGTTTTTTAACATCGTTGAGGTGTTTTGTTAGATTAAATAGTGATATTTTCATGTAAAAGACTATTAAGTTTCCGGAAGGTTGCAAACTTTCTGGGATTATTAAAAAGGAATTACAGGATTTTGAAATAATACCTGCCTCCTGTAACAACCTTTTCAAATGCTATTCAGTTCTGATTGAATTTGCCGGGTTCATAATTGCTGCCTGGTAAGCCTTGAAACTTATTGTTATAAAAGTTATTACTATAGTAAGCAAAGCAGCCCCAATAAGGAGGAGTGCTCCGATTTTTGTCCGGTAGACATAATTCTCAAGCCAGTTGCTCATTATGTAATAAGCAGCAGGGACAGCAATAATGATGGAAATGACTATCAGAATGATGAAGTCCCTGGATATTAACCTGACGATTACATTTTCATTTGCACCAAATACTTTCCTGATACCGATCTCTTTTGTCCGCTGCTCAACCATATATGCTGCCAGTCCGAACAATCCAAAACAGGCGATAAGAATGGCAAGGATTGTAAATATCGTGAAGATCAGGCCTCTCTTTTCATCGGCTTCAAATTGCCTGTTAAACCTCTCTGACAGAAAAGTATATGTGAAAGGCTGATCAGGAAAGACCTCTTTCCATTTGCTTTCGATAAAGCTCAATGTCTGCTGCGGATTATTTCCGCTCAGTTTTACATAAACTATATTATTTATTTCGCGGTATACAAGCATCAAAGACTCTATTTCATTATACATACCTGTCTGATGATAATCTTTCATCACCCCGATGACTCCTGCGTTAATCTGGCCTCCGTCTCCCAGCAGGACCTTTTTACCAATTGCATCTTTCCATCCCAGTCTGTTTGCCAGGGTTTCATTCACAATAACACCTGTAAGTGTATCCGACGGCATATCCTGCTGAAAATCACGTCCGCTAACCATTTTTATACCAAGTGCATCAACAAAATCATGGTCAACAACTGCAAAGTTTATTCCCCTTTGAGCCATTCCCTGGTCCGTTTCCATACTGAATATAACTTTGGCTGAACCTTCTCCAATCTGAGTGTTTGTTGATGTAACATACTTAATATCATTGTTTTCCATGAGAGCAAGTTTAAGGACAGGATATTTTCGGACCATGCCCTGGTTGAGCTGAAGTGTAATGACATTTTCCTGGTTAAATCCCTGGTCCATATTCTTCAGATATTTCAGCTGCCTGAAGACTACCAGTGTACATACAATCATTACAACTGATATTGTAAACTGGATAACAACCAGGATCTTTCGGAAAAGACTTCCAGCCGATCCCTGTGTGATTTCGCCCTTCAGAACTGTTACAGGACTAAAGCGTGAAAGGAAAAAAGCAGGATAGCTGCCTCCCAGTATTCCCACTATAAGGATTACGCCAATGACCGATACAATTACTACCGGGCTGTGCAACAAGGAAAGATTGAAGGATTTCCCGGCAAGAAGATTGAACTTTGGAAGAAGTACAATAAGCAGTATTGCACTGATTATAAGTGATATAATAGTCAATACAACAGACTCTGAAAGGAATTGAGCTACAAGCGGTCCCCTGCGTGACCCGACAACTTTTCGCAAACCTACTTCCCTGGCCCGATTCGCCGAACGGGCGGTAGCGAGGTTCATATAATTCATAGCCGCAATAAGTACCAGGAAAAGAGCAACAATCCCAAAAATAATAACATAAGTAATGCTGCCAGTCGGCTCTGGTTCCCCTGGATTTGTTGAATAAAGATGAATTTTAGTTATTGGCTCCAGAATGTATTCAATTTTAATTTTTAGTGGTTCGAATATCGTTTTCATATGGGCATCATACATACCCTGGATCTTGGTTTCGAAAGATTTTATATCCAGGTCAACAGGAAAGAGGAGATAGGTAAAAACCCCAAAATTGCCCCAGGAACCAAGTTGTTTTGGAAGATTATTCCTTGCAGCGATTGCATCAAACCGGAAATGTGAGTTAGTCGGAACATCTTCAATTACCCCGGTAACCTCATAGGTGTTGTCACCTTCAGTCAGTGTTTTTCCGATTGGATCGCTGCTACCGAAGTACCTGCCTGCGACAGTTTCTGTCAGGACTATTTTTTTCGGATCAATTGTAGCAGATTTCACTTCACCACTAATCACCCTGAAGGTAAATATGTCAAAGAGAGTGGAATCGGCATAGTAAAAATTTTCCTCGATAAACTCTTTATCTTCAAATTTATAAAGAGCTCTGGGCATATTAATAAAACGCACAAAGGACTCTACTTCAGGGTAATCCATGACCACCTGCGGTCCCATGGGAATTTGAGCAACATTCCAGGTGAACTGATCATCGGTTTCAGTAATTTTTGAAGAGACGCGGTAAATCCTGTCAGCATTTTCGTGATACCGGTCATAGCTTAACTCATCAGAAACATAAATTATCAGGAACAAGGCACTCGTTATTCCCAGTGTAAGTCCGAGTACATTTAACAGGCTGTAACCTGAATGCTTACGTATATGCCTGAGGGCTGTCTTGATCAGATTCTTTATCATAGGTTTATTTTAAGGTTAGTATGAATCTTAAAAGTAGGTTATTATTTTTCAAGGTTACAAGTTTGTTATAACTTTAACAGGACATTAACAGATTCCTTTAAAAATAGCTTGTTATATTTTTTTCCTGCCTCATAAAGACTTTATTTTTTTCATAATGCAACGTAGAGGATAAAAATTCGTCCTTATTATAACTTTTACAACCAACCCATGATAACAAACATTTTGCGCCTTTCTTTACGTAATGTGTTTAAAAACAAGGTTTTCGCGTTACTTAATATTTTTGGACTTGCAATAGGACTCACGGCGTCATTGCTCATACTTTTATGGATTCAGGATGAATTGAGCTTTGAGAAGTTTAATGTGAATGCAGAAGATATATACAGGGTGGAAGAAGACCAGTTCTACTCCGGTGAACGGTACCATGTAACAGTAACACCTCACCCGAGCGGTCCGGTCTGGAAAGAAAAAATTCCTGAAATAATAGAACAGACAAGGTTAAACAGGTTGCCGAAGATACTGTTCAGGCTGGATGAAAAAGTATTTTTTGAATCCTCAATAGTTGCTGCCGATTCCGGATTATTTAAGGTCTTTACAATGCCTCTGGTTACTGGTGACCCCGGAACTGCCCTCAATTCCCCGCACTCAATAGTCCTGAATGAAAAACTTGCTACCAAATATTTTGGGGATACTAATCCCATCGGAAAAACTCTTACTCTTGATAATAAATACGCCTTCATGGTAACCGGTGTAATGAAAGATCTTCCGAAAAATTCCATGTTTACCTTTGAAGGGATTATTCCATACTCATTCCTGACAGAAATAGGAGCAATAAGCAACTCATGGGGAAGTAATTCAATTCTCACTTTTGTACTTTGTGAAAAAGGAATTGATATTGGTGCAGTGAATAAGAAACTGACTGATGTCGTACTTGAATATCTTCCTGAAACAACAACAAAATATCTCCTGTTTCCACTGCTTGATATTCACCTTCATTCACAGTTTGGTTATGAGATAAGCAAAGGTCCTGTAATTGTTATTTATATCTTCACTCTTATTGCTGTTTTTGTCCTTATTATTGCATGTTTCAATTTCATAAATCTATCCACTGCGAAAGCCTCAGGGCGTACAAAGGAGATAGCGATCAAGAAAGTATCCGGCGCTGATCAGTCAACCCTGATTATACAATTCATGCTCGAATCTTTCTTCATGGTTTTAATTGCACTTGTATTATCTGTGATCCTGATGGGACTTTTACTCCCTTTGTTTAACAATATTTCCGGAAAGAGTTTTATACTTAACGACCTCCTCAGTCTAAGGTTCATAATAAGTATAGTTGTTACCGGAACCATTACCGGAATTATAGCAGGATTATATCCTGCCTTCTACCTCTCATCTTTTAAGCCAGTTGCAATTCTAAAAGGAGAACCCGTATCCGGAAAAGGTAACGGAAGGCTCCGGCAGATCCTTGTCATAATTCAGTTTGCTCTATCAGTCCTGATTGCAGTCGCATCAGTCTTTATGTATATGCAGTTGAAACACCTCCAGAACAAAGATCTTGGATTCGATAAGGAGAATCTTGTATGTATTCCAATGCCCACCGACAAGGACTTTAAGGCTAAATATTCTTCTTTGAAAAATGAACTTCTGAAGGAAACACTTGTAGAGGGGATTACCGCCGCAAGAAGTAATCCTGTTAGGATTGGAAGTAATTCCGGTGGTGCTGACTGGGAGGGCAGGGATCCGGAAAAAAGGGTTCTGATAGGCACCAATGCAGTCGATTATGATTATATCAAAACCATGAAGATGGAACTGGTATCCGGCCGTGATTTCTCAAGGGATTATGTATCCGATTTTGCAAAAGATACGATTGGAAATTTTCTTGTTAATGAAGAGGTTGTAAAAATTATGGGGGTTGAGGATGCAGTGGACAAAAGCTTTAGCTTTATGGGCATCCACGGAAGAATTGTGGGTGTACTGAAGAATTTTCATTTTAAAGGAGCCGATCAGCCTATCGAACCGATTGCATTTGCATTAACAGACCCCAATTTTTTAAATTTTATCCTTATACGACTCGCACCCGGAAATATTCCAGGCGCTCTAAAGGATGTCGAAAATGTCTGGAATAAAACGATTCCAGAATACCCGTTCGATTATTTCTTTATTGACGAGGATTATAATAATCTCTTCAGAGCCCAGCTTCGCCTGACAGGCTTGTTGAAGTATTTCACAATATTAGCTGTTGTAATAGCCTGTCTAGGCCTTTACGGATTATCTGCATTTTCGGCCGAGAGAAGGACAAATGAAATCGGGATCAGGAAGGTTATGGGAGCGGGCATTTTGAGGATACTTTATTCAATGGTGAGTGAATTCCTGCTCCTCGTCCTCATTTCACTGATCATTGCTCTGCCAGCAGGATGGATAATAGTATCAAGTCTTCTTAAACAATTTGCCAGCAGGATTGAAATGAAAATTTATGTTTTTGCGATTATTGCAGCATGTACCCTTATGATTGCTCTTGCAACAATCATCTTCCAGGCAGTTAAAGCATCACTGGTTAATCCTGCTCTTGCACTTAAATCCGAATAACCCTAAGTACTAAATCAACATGTTAAAAAACTTAATAACATACAGTTTAAGATCATTCAAGCGTCAGCGCTCCTATATAATTATAAATATTCTTGGACTCTCCGTCGGCATAGCCTGTAGTCTGCTTATAGCGCTTTTTGTAATAAACGAGGCCAGCTATGATAGATATAATACCAAAAAGGACAGAATCTTCAGATTAATCCTCAATGGCAAAATGGGAGGTCAGGAAATCACTGCATCAGCCACACCATCACCAATGGGCCCTACTCTGTTAAATGAATTTCCTGAAGTTGAAGATTTCCTTAGAATGAACGGTAGGGGTCCGACAATAGTTGAATATGAAAATCAGACTTTTACAGAGGAGCACCTTATTGAAGCAGATTCCTCTTTTTTTAATTTCTTTTCAATACCTGTCCTGAAAGGCGATCCGAAAAACCTGCTTAACGCTCCTCATAAATTAGTACTGTCGGAATCAACTGCGAATAAAATATTTGGTGATGAGAATCCGATTGACAAAATTGTTAAAATAGGTTCTGATACAGTTAGTTATATAATATCAGGAATAATGGCTGATGTTCCCGGAAATTCTCATTTTGAGGCCAATATGATCTCCTCATTTCTTTCAAATCCAAGAGCAAATAGTCCCGTCTGGTTAAGCAATAGTATCAGTACATATATTTTATTAAAACCAAATTCTGAATATGTTAATCTTGATGCGAAATTATCTGATTTATTAATTAAATATGTTGGACCGGAAGCCCAGCAACTTTTTGGAATATCATTTACTGATTTTATTGCACAGGGAAATAAATACAGGTTTTTTTGTCAGAATCTCAAAGACATCCACCTTGATCCTTCAATCCAGCAGCAGTTTAAAGATGCCAGCGATCCTAAGTATTTGTTGATTTTCGGGAGTATAGCCATACTCATTGTATTGATTGCAGCAATTAATTTCATGAACCTTTCAACCGCACAGGCATCGCGGAGGGCAAAAGAAGTCGGGATAAAAAAAATTGGTGGTTCTACGAAGGGTATGCTTATTACACAATTCCTATCAGAATCTTTTATCCTATCATTCATATCACTGATTTTTGCTTTGGTTTTTATAAAAATAACCATACCATATTTTAACAACCTGCTGGGTACAAGTCTTACTCTGGGGCTTATTGCAAAATGGTATACTATACCTGCGTTGGCACTATTCACGATCCTTGTCGGATTACTTTCCGGAAGCTATCCTGCCTTTTTCCTTTCCTCATTTAGTCCCCAGGAAGTATTGAAAGGTAGTATTAAAAGCAGCATGCAGAATGGACGAATTAGAAGAGTCCTGGTTGTTTTTCAGTTTACCGTTTCTATTTTACTGATTGTTGGCACAATGGTTATGTACAGTCAGATAAAATATATGCTAAACAAAGATGTCGGATTCAGCAAGGAGCAGTTGATAGTAATAAACAGGGCAGTAGCACTGGGAACAAAATTAAAGTCATTTGAAGAAGCTGTTAAGGAGATTCCAGGGGTAATTAATATTGCCAGTTCCTTCGGCGTTCCCGGCCGTAATTATAGCAATAATGGCTATATGATAGAAGGAAGGAAGGACGAAACATTCCTGATCCAGACCAACTATATTGATTACGACTATCTTGACACCTACGAAATGACACTCTTATCAGGGAGATCCTTTAATGAATTGTTTAGCTCCGATAAACAAGCTTGTTTGATTAATGAAACAGCTGCTAAAGACTTTGAAATTGGCGATCTGGAAAAAGCAAGATTCATGCAACCGAGTGAAGATGGAACCATTAGTTACCTGCAAGTAATTGGGGTTGTCAGGAATTTCAATTTTGAATCACTTCGTAATCCTATAGGTCCATTTATGTTCTGCCTCAAAACTGATGATATGCCCGGGGGATATTTGTCCGTAAAGCTTTCTGCTCAGAATTATTCAAAGACGATAAGTGAGATTGAAAAAAAATGGCAGGAGTTCACAACAAATGATCCGCTACAGTATTATTTTATAGATGAGGATTTTGAACAGATGTATTTACAGGAAAAACAGAATGCCCAGATGGCGGTCATCTTTTCAATACTGGCAATATTTATTGCATCGCTTGGTCTCTTCGGACTTACATCTTTTACTGTAGAACAACGAACCAGGGAGATTGGAGTGAGAAAGGCGATGGGCTCTTCTATTACCGGTATATATATTGTTATTTCGAAGGAGGTTATTATGCTTGTTTCAATTTCAGCCCTTATTGCATGGCCATTAATTTATTTTATTGCAGACAAATGGCTGGAGAATTTCTATTACAGAATAAGCCTTAGTGCTTTAAGTTTTGTTGGAGGCTTAGCTATTGCTCTTGGTATAGCGATCTTTACAATCAGCTATCGGATTCTCAAAGCGGCCAGGGTAAATCCCGCTCAGTCGCTTAAGTATGAGTGACCCATAAAATAGGAATTAGAAATGCCCGGTTAAAATAAAAAAATAAAATACTAATTTAAACTAAATTATTATGCTACGTAATCTCATCAAGTATAGCCTAAGTTCATTTAAAAGACAACGTGCATACGTTATTATTAATATCATTGGTCTTTCGATTGGGGTAGCCTGCAGTCTGCTCATTGCATTGTTTGTAATAAACGAGGCAAGTTATGACAAGTTTAATACAAAGAATGACAGGATTTTCAGAATGATCCTAAACGGAAAGATAGGAGGCCAGGAAGTAACAACCACCTCCTCCGCCGCAGTTATAGGACCGACTATGACAAAGGAGTTTCCGGAGATTGAGGACTTTCTGAGAATGACAGGCAGGGGCCCGACTGTGATTGAATATAATAGTCAAGTGTTTACTGAGGAACATTTGATTGAAGCAGATTCATCATTCTTTAATTTTTTCTCGATACCTGTTCTTAAAGGAGATCCAAAGAATTTACTTAATGGGCCTCATAAATTAGTTTTGTCAGAATCGGCGGCAAAAAGAATTTTTGGGGATGAAAATCCCATTGATAAACCCATTAAAATCGGAACCGATACAGTACGGTATATTGTTTCGGGAGTAATGAACGATGTTCCGGGAAATTCTCATTTTGAGGCTAATATGATCTGTTCTTTTATGACTAACAGAAGATCGAACGATCCAACATGGTTAAATAATAGTTTCAGTACTTATCTGCTGCTGAAACCAAATACAAGCTTTAAAACTGTTGATGAAAAAATCCCGTCAATGCTTGAGAAATATGTTGGTCCTGAACTCCAGCAATATATGGGAATAAGCCTGGAAGACTTTCTTTCACAGGGAAATAAATACAGGTTCTATCTGCAGAATCTTACTGATGCCCATCTCGATCCGTCGATACAGCAGGAGTTTAAGGCTGCGAGCGATCCGAAGTACCTGATTATTTTTGGCACCGTTGCGATACTTATTGTTCTGATTGCAGCTGTTAATTTCATGAATCTATCAACTGCGCAGGCTTCCAGGAGA
>Ga0105106_10002600_pt1 | contig 12946 bp, 11 predicted proteins | sample PPLLaktember2015_5_FD_79109 | JGI IMG/M metagenome (GOLD analysis project Ga0105106, IMG submission 79109) | Freshwater sediment microbial communities from Prairie Pothole Lake near Jamestown, North Dakota, USA - PPLs Lake P8 Core (1) Depth... | ecosystem: Environmental > Aquatic > Freshwater >...
CTGAACGCCTACCGGCTCACGTGGCTGGGGCCCGCTCCCGGCCGCTGTCTGCGCATGCTCACACGCTGCCTCCCCCGCACCTACCAGTAGTCAGGCACCGGGCCCAACCGCTGCGCCGCCGCGATCAGCCCGCCGGCCCTGCTCCGGGGCCGGGGAGGGAGTCCGATGATCACGATCCTGAAGAGCACCGAGGGCGGTCTGGAGCGGATCCAGGAGTTGGCCGACGGCAGCTGGGTTCGGCTTCTGAACCCGGGCATCGAAGAGACCGCACAGATCGCGCAGCATTTCGGAATCCCAACCGATTTCCTGACCTCGCCCCTCGACCTGGACGAGACCGCGCGCGTCGAGAAAGAGAATGGCGCGCTGCTGATCGTCCTGCGCGTCCCGCACTATGAAGGACCCGCCTCCGACATCCCCTACTCGACGATGCCGCTGGGCATCGTCCTGACCGAGCGCGTGATCGTGACGGTGGCCAGGATCGACACCGGCCTCCTGGACGAGGTCGCCGCCGGCCGCGGCCGCGGCCCGAGCACCACCAAGCGCAGCCGCTTCTTCCTGCTCCTGTTCCTGGCCGCGGCCAAGCGTTTCCTGACGCACCTGCGCGAGATCGATCGGCATGTGGAAGGCCTCGAAGACCAGCTCCAGATGTCACTCCGCAACCGGGAAGTGCTCGAGCTGCTCAAGTATCAGAAGAGCCTGACCTATTTCACGACCGCTCTCAAGGCAAACCAGCTGATGATGGGGCGCCTGCAGCGCGGCAGCATCTTCCAGATGTACCCGGAAGATGAGGATCTCCTGGACGACGTCATGACCGAGATCGATCAGGCGATCGAGATGACGAGCATCTCCAGCGGGATCCTGAGCCAGATGATGGACGCTTTCGCCTCGATCATCTCCAACAACCTGAACGTGGTCATGAAGTTCCTGGCTTCGGTGACGATCATCCTGGCGCTGCCGACACTGATCGCCAGCGTCTACGGCATGAATCTGACGCTGCCGCTGCACGATCACCCTCAGGCGTTCTGGCTCGTGATGGGGAGTGCAACGCTGCTGGCGGTCCTGGTGGTCGTGGTGTTCTATCGACGGGACTGGTTGTAGAACGGGGATCCTGACTTCGATCGGCCGAAAATGAAGCTCCCGGACCATACAGGCTCCGGGAGCTTCTCGGTTCAAGGCTTGCCTGAAGCCCCGCCGGGCTTGTCGCCCGCTTTGCGAGCAAGCCCCTTCTTCAACATCCCGCCCCTAGGCGGCGTCGCCTTGGGGGCCGGCGCCTCATCGGGCGCGCGCCTGCCTTCGGCGGCAGCGGGGACGCTGTCGCGCGCTTCCAGGCCTTGCTGCGTCAGGACGATCGGCGTGGCGACCGGCGGCTGCGACCGAACAGCACCGAGTTCGTCTCCCTCCAGGGCGCGCGTCCTGACCGGCGGCGCGCGGCGAGCGTCGGGATCGAACCTCGGCGGCGGAAGCGCCGGGGGCCCGCCCTCGGCGTCCTGGAGCCGCTCCAGCGCCAGCAGCTGCATCTGCAGGCCGCGCACCACATTGCCCTCTTCTGCCGGGAGTGGCCGTTCCGCCAGCCAGTCGATGGCCGGCTTGAGGCGGGCAGCCATCGAGACAGCTCCCCCGGTTCCCCCGGCCCCCGCTGCCGGCGCAGTCTCGTGTTCTTGCACGACGATCAGCGTGCGCAGCTTCCCCTGCAGCGGCGGAAGCGGCTGGGCCGTGATGCGCAGATTCACCTCGTCCAGCGGCAGCTCGGTGGTCGTCGAGTATGTCGGCGGGATCAGGCGGTCCAGATACTCTTGAAGCGGCTGTTTGCCGTTCTTCGCCCGGCGCTTCATCCATTCTTCCGCGACCGCATTGGTCAGCAGCAGCTTGCCTTCGGCGTCCGCCACGATCAACCCGACCGGCAGCCGGGCCAGCATCTCGGCCGTGTCCTGCTGCTTGCGCCGCATCAGCTGAATCCGGTCGGTCACCTCCGCCTCAAGGAGGTCACCGCGTCGGCGTTGGATTTCCGCCATGCGCTGATTGTCCAGAATCAGACGGCGGTAGTCCAGAGCCCGGGTGACGGAATTGTCGATGACGCTCAAGTGGTCGAAGGGCTTGATCAGGTAGCTGAAGGCGCCCTGGTTTAGGGCGTCGACGGCGTTGTCCAGCGCGGCCGCAGCGGTCACGACGATAACCTGCACGTGAGCGTCGATCTCCTTGACCTTGCGCAGGATATCCAGGCCGGTCAGCCCGCCGGGCATGTAGATGTCCGTCACGACCAGATCGTAGGACTTCTCCTTGAGCATCTCGACGGCGGTCGGCCCGTCGGGCGCCGAATCCGGGTGCAGGCCCCGCCGCTCCAGGCGGCGGACCACCAGATCCAGGATGCCCGGGTCATCATCCACGACAAGTACTTGAGGTTCCGCCATCTTCTTTGTCGAACCCTCTGCGCCGACGATCCGCGGCGCGGCCTATCACCTTGATTCTAGCCGCGAGTTCGGGTGGGACAATAGCCGTCTGCTCACACTCCCCGCCGGCTCAGGTCAGCCCGACGGCCAGCCCTGCAGGTACTCCGGGGGGAGCGCCCGCACGAGCAGCAGGCCCAGGACGAGGGAGACCACGACCACGATCATCCACAGCAGCCCCAGGCTTGCGACGGCGCGTCCCCAGTTGAACCGGTTGACCACTTTGATGGACAGCAGACCCAGCGCCAGACCGTAGATTCCCAGAGGCAGCGCCAGACACAGGCCGGCCATCGGGATCAATGAGGCCAGCCCGCCGACGATCGACAGCGGCGCGCCGTAAGCCGCCAGCGTGTAGGCCAGTTTACCGAAGGTCCCTTCCCCCCCGAACGCCCCGGCGATGAACTGCAGTGCGCCGGCATAGAGCAATTGGCCCAGCACGGAGCCGACCACGGCGAAGGGCGCCAGGCAAAGGACCATCGCTAGGCCGGCGGAGGAGAAGGCCGTCAGGTCGGCGGAGGGGGCGGTCTCTTGCATCAGAGCCAGCGCGCGCCCTATGCCCCCATAGAGCCACTGGCCGAACAGGCTGAGCAGGCTGGTGATCAGCGCGGCCACGGCCGTCCAGGCCGCCGCTCGCCCCACCCCGGCGCGTGGATCTTCCGCCAGCGACTGGTAGGTCACTTCGTTCGGCCGTGTCAACGCCAGCCGCCAGGTCTCCAGCATTCCGCGAGCGCCCGGTTCGGCATTCGCGGACGCGGGCGATTCAAGTTCAGTCACCTGTACCTCCCCTTCACTGCAACCGAGACGCGGCCCGCACGCGGAAGAGCAAAGCCGACCAGGTCTCATCCACCGAACTGATCTTGTAGTCCACCATTCCGTGCGCCAGCCCGGCCTCACGCACGCGCGTCTGTGTCAGGTCAGACGCGGCGCCGGAGGTCTTCTTTGGCCAGGCGATCCAGAGTGCGCCTGAGCCCAAGGCCGCGGCAAAGGCGGGCATGCAAGAATGGAGCCGCGCACGATCCCGTACCAGCCAAATCGATAGGCCTGTGCCGGGCTTCCTGCCGCGGCGCACGCTTAGGGAGGCCGGCAGGGGCTGCAGTCGGGCGCCGAAATCCGCCGGGGCATCGATGAGCGTCAGGCTCGATGCCTGCTGCAGACCCAGCTTCTTCGAAGGCGGGGTGTCGGCATTGGCAGCGGAGACCGACCTGTGCCGGCGGTCGTTGACGATGAAGCCCCCGGCGCGCAGCGAAGGGGCTGATCCGGCTACCTCGCCGCGGCTCCGGGCGATCAAGCGGACGCGCCTGTCAGCCCTGTTGGCTGCGCCGCCCACCGGCCCCGATCGTGCCGTCGAGGAAAGCCGCGATGCGGGGGTAAGCGTCCAGTCGGTTGCGAAGCCTGACGAGCCCGTGGCCCTCATCGGGGTAGATCAGCAGTTCCACAGGCACGCCCCGTTCCCGCAGCGCAGCGGCGATTTGCTGTGCTTCGCCGACCGGCACGCGCGGGTCGTTGGCACCGTGGATGATCATGAGCGGCGTGCGGATGCGGTCGACGGCGTTGGCCGGCGAGATCTGCATGAGCAGCTGGCGATGCTTTGCCAGGCTGCCGTACTCCGCCTCGCGCACTGACCTGCGGTATGCGCCGGTATTCTCCAGGAAGGTGACGAAGTTGCCGATGCCGCAGATGTCGACGCCGGCCGCCCACAGGTCCGGATCACGCACCAGGGCGGCCAGGACCATGAAGCCGCCGTAGCTGGCCCCGTAGACGGCCAGCCGCGCCGGATCGACGTCCGGCTGCTCGCGCAGCCACAATCCGGCGTAGGCGAGGTCGGCGACCGCGTCCGGGCGTCTCTCGACGTCATCCAGGTGCGCGTAGGTCTTGCCGTAGCCTGTCGAGCCGCGCACGTTCGGCGCCAGGACGGCGATCCCCTGCGCGGCCAGGTACTGGAGCTCGGGCAGGAACTGCGGGCGCGCCTGCGATTCCGGCCCTCCGTGGGCGTACACAACAGCCGGCCCGCGTTCGCGGCGAGCCGCCGAGCGGAAGTACCAGGCCGGGATCTCGCGACCGTCAAACGATCGATAGCGGATCAGCGCTGGCTCCACCAGGCCCGCATCCGGGATGCCGGTCGGACTGGAGTGTGTCACCGGCCCTATCACACCCGCCTCGATCTCCCACACCCAGATCTCGGCCGCGCGTCGGGGAGTGGTGAAGGCAAAGGCGAGCCTGCGGCCGTCGCCGGAGAAGACCGGCGGGACGAGGTCCTTCGGACTGATAACCCCGGCGGGCAAGTCCGGCGCAGTGCGAAGGTCACCGGTGATCAGGTCCAGACTGAGCAGCTGGTGCCCGCCGTCCTGATTGGCCGCCCAGACCAGGCGATCGCCGGACGGTGAGGCCCGCAGGTAATCGATGTCCGAACGCGCCTCGTGAGCAATGGAGCGCTCGAGCGACAGCCGGTCGATACGGACAACAGCGGCGAGCTCGCGGTCCTGGTCGGAGAGGCAGTAGACCGCCTCCCCGCCCGGGCCATAGGCCGGGAACTCATGCCGCACGTCGCCGGCGTGCGCGGTCAGCAGTCGGGCGCCGCCGCCGTCGAGGTCAACTTCAAACACGTCCTGGTTCATGCTGTTGTGCGAAAAGGAGACCAGGACACGCAAGCCGTCCGGAGAGAACGCCTGGGGGATCATGATTCCCGATTCGCGGTTCTCCCACACCATGCGCTCAGCGCCTGATTCCAGGTCGAGTGCGTACAGGTCGTAGACGGCACGATCACGGCGATTTGCGGCGAAGGCGATCGACCGCCCGTTCGGAGCGCAGCCTCCGAGGATGTGCATGGCGCCGTCGTCGAAGGTCAGGCGTCGCTCGTCCGAACCGTCGTCGCCGATGGTGAAGATCTGCGCATTCTCATTGCCCCCCGCATCGCGCGTGAAGATCAGCCGGCGTTCGACCGGCGAATACGCGGCACGCATCACGCGCTCCGCGCCAAAGGTGACCTGTTCCGGCCAGCCCCCTTGCGAGGGCATGGCCCAGATCTGGTTGTCGCCGGTGATGTTGGTCAGGAAGGCCAGGCGCGAACCGTCCGGAGAGAAGGACGGCTGGACCGCGGCGCGGATGTGCAGGTAACGCTCGATCGACGGAACTCCAGGCGCCGGCTCGGTGGGAGTCATTCTTCGCGCACGCGCTCGGGCGTGATCCGGATGGCGGCGGAGTACTCCGCCGCCATCTCTTCGGGGGTCATGCCGATATCGGCGATCCCCTGCCGATACTTCTCGACGTAGGCCGCGTTACCTGTCGCCGGGGGCGCCTGAGGATCCACAACCGCGCGGCCCCACAGCACAAGGATGGACCCGCCCCACTCGTCGCTGTTGAGATGGAAGGCCACGCCAGGATGGGCAAGGAGATTGTGGATCTTGCGCGCATCCGGCTTGCTGTAGATCAGCAGGCTCGTGCCGTCCCACAAGAACCAGATGGGTGTCGGCTGCGGGAGCCCGTCGGGCCGAACCGTCGTCAGCCAGGCGATCTTCTCCTGCCGGAGTCTGGTCTGGACCGCGTCACTCAGATGGAGTGCCATTGCCCGCCTCCCAGGCTGTTCGTTCCTCGGTGCAGCGAGAATGAGTCCGGGTGCCTGTGCACGGTTCTCTCCTGGCCCCGCGGCACGGAGAGTGTGTCGGTCTGCCGCCGGAATACTGCACGGCCAGCGCCGGGTGGCGCCACTAGGGGTCCGCCGCCATGCGGGCAGGCGCCGATTCCTTGAGCACCGTCCACACCAGCGCCGCTCCGATCAAGAGCACCGCGCTGTTCACGTAGAAGGGTGAAGCCGGGGAGACGTTGTCGTACAACCAGCCTCCGGCCAGCGGTCCGATGGCCGCGCCCAGGTAGTAGGCAAAGGTGTACAGCCCGTAGCTCGTCCCGCGGGCATCCACTCCGGCGATGTCGGCCACGAAGGCGCGTTCGGCCGGGATGGAGGCGGCGTAGCCCAGCGATTCGATCCCCCACAGCACGGCCAGCGCCAGTACACTCCCCAGGTAGGGGATCAGAATCGAAGCGGCGGCGCCGACGATCAGTCCCAGGACCATCAGACCCTTGCGGCCAAACCGATCGGCCAGGTTGCCGGTGCGCGACGGCAGGACGGCACTGATGATCGCGGCCGGCAGGTAGGCCAGGGCCAGTTCTTGTGTCCCGGCACCCAGAGCGTCCTGCAGGAAGATCATCAGGAGCGGCCACACCATCGCCGACGAAGCCCCGGTCACGAACACAATGCCCATCAACGCCCAGAGTTGGCCCGAGACAGGCCGGTCTTCAATCGGCGTGCCGGCAGCGGGCGGCCGGGTCTCCGGCACGCCTTTCCAGGCCCGCCACAAGGCGAAGAGAGCCGGAATCGTGTAGCCGAGGAACAGCCAGCCCCACACCTGGCTCAGTCCCCCGCCCCCCTCCTCGAGAGAGAAGAGCACGGCCATCCCCAGCGTGGTCCCGAAGATCGCCCCCCGGTTGGTGGCCTCATCGATAACGCCGAAGTTCTGGCCGCGGCCGCTGGCCGCGGCGACGTCAGCGACGATGGTCAACGCAGAGAGCCACAAGAACGCCTGACCCAACCCCTGAATGAGACGCGCCAGCGTCAGGAGCCAGATGCGGTCGGCCTGCGCGAAGACCAGCATGGCGGCGGCGTATCCTACCAGGCCCAGGAGAAGGAAGGGCCGCCGTCCCCAACGATCCAGGATGCGCCCCAGGAAGGGCCGAACCAGCACCGGGACGAGCGAGAAGGCGGAGAAGAAGCCGCCGACCTCCAGGGCGGTCGCACCCAGCTCGCGCCCATAGATGGGCAGGACAAACGATAGGATGCCGAAGGGGAATGAGACCCAAAAGACAGCCTGCCACAGGCTGCCCAGAGTCCCGGAGTTCGGGCGGGGCGTGTCGGTTGTCATGTGTCCGGTTCCTTCAGGCGATTGTCCCGGGTCTAGTGATCCCAAGCCCGCACGGTAGGCGCGCGGCTGGTGTCGTCTGAATCGCAACCCCGGCCGCAATCAAGGTTGTGGCGACGGCAGCCGAGGGGCGCTCGCTCAGGGGCGCTGATTGTAGTGTCTGCGGCGGAGTTGTGCTACCCGTCCGGCAGGACCTGACAGCTGATGGCCCAGCTGGGGACCCCGGCGCACGGATTCAACCCCCGGTTCCAGCCGCTGGCCAGAATCGCCTCCCCTCCGCCCTCGAGGCTGTCTTCAGTGCACATCGCCAAGGCGAGGAACGGTTCCGCCGGATCGACGAAGCCGACAACCAAGAGCTCAACAGTGCTAGCCGGAGACAGCGGCGGGACGGCCTGGCCCTCCACCCAGGAAGCCGTGGCGGAGACCTGGTTGGCGCGGCCGAACAGCCTGCCGTCGGGAAGGACGCTCCCTTCGCTCAGAGTCATCTGCACTTGAGTCTCGCTGAGATTAGCAGGTCCGAAGAGACCTGGCGACGACATCTCGCAGCCGGCATGGTAATCAACAGTGAAAGTCCCGGAGGCGAAGTCTACGACCACCTGGTAGCTGTAGTCGAATCTCTCGTTGCAGCGTTCCTGATCCCAGAGGATGACACCCTCATCGCGGCAATCGCCGATGAGCGTGCCTTGCCCAGGCAAGCCACCCCCGGCCACGCCCTCCGCCTGAAGGGCATCCAGCGCGCCCTGCACCAGCGCGCTCTCGGATTCGTCCTGCCCCCCTGCTCCAGTCCCCGGCGCGCCGGCAGAGGTCCCGTCCTGCGTGCCCTCCCCGGCGAACTCGTAGACATCCTGTGGGTCGAAGAAGTTCACCTGGCCCACCAGGGGCCAGAGATTGCACGACAACGTCGCAGACGCCAGCACGAAGGCCAAGCCCAGTAGAACGCGGATCGGAGTGACCCTTCGGCGTTGACCAGGACCACTCCCGCTGACCATCTCTCCTCCTCCTGCCGGGCGGTGTGCCATTTGGCGGCTTCCGGCACGGGCTACGTCGGCTGCGTCAATCCGGTCATTCGGGCACACGCCTCCCAGAGCCGCCGGGCGGCGGCTGCATCGTAGGTGAGCGGATGCGAGGCCGCTTCCTGCTTGCGCACGAAGTACTTGCCCGTCATGCCGGCGACCTCGGGCGAGGTGGCCAGGTAGATGCTCGTTTCAGCGCCCTGCTCCACGGTGCGTGCGAAGGGCCGCAGCAACGGCATGACGAAGCGGAGTAGAGGCCCGTTGTTCCTGGCGAAATCGGTGGCGATGAAACCCGGGTGGAGCGCATTCGCGGTGACGGGCGTACCCGCCAGCCTGCGAGCGAGTTCGTAGGTGAACAGAATCAGTCCAAGCTTGGCCTTGCCGTACGCGCCCATCCCCAACCCCGGGTAACCACGCCGCGACTCCAGGTCCTCGAAGTCCTGGCTGCCGCGCTGGTGTGCATCCGAAGAGACATTGATGATGCGTCCCTGCGGGCTGGCGCGGAGTGGTTCGAGCAAGAGGTTGGTGAGCAGGAACGGAGAGAGCAGGTTGAGCGCCAGCGACAATTCGATGCCGTCCGGGCTGAGGCGACGGCGGGAGAAGTATGCGCCGGCGTTGTTGACCAGGACGTCCAGCCGCGCGGCCCGCCGCCGGACCGTCTCCGCCAGCCGGCGGGTCTCTTGTAGGGAAGCAAGGTCCGCCACAAGGAACTCGATCCTCAGGTTCTCGTTGGTGCGGCGCAGCTCAGCCAGGACCGCCTCCGCCTTGCGCGCCTCCCGACCGACCCCGATCACGCGCATCCCGGCGCGGGCCAACTCCCGGGCGGTGACCTTGCCGATGCCCGCCGTCGCGCCCGTCACCAGCGCGGTCTTGTCCTGCACGGATTGCGTCGCCGTCATTCGTCTCCTCGGCGTGAGGCCTGGAGCACGCCCCGGCTACAGCGACTACTGCACCTGCCAGACGTGCACCACCGGCTGGGCTCCATCGGCAAACAGTTCCAGCACATACAGGTAGCCGTTCCGGCGATCGTAGGCGACCTCGCCGATGCGGTACCGTCGCTGGTCGCCGGTCCCGAGCATGTCTGCCTCAACCGCATCCGGGTTGAGGAAGAGGTGCTCATCGATATCGAGCGCGGCGTACGGCTGCGGCTCCCAGGCTTGCATCTCGCCTCGGGCGACGCGCGCCAGGTCGACCGGATCGTACAAGAGGAACTGCGCATCGAAGCGGGAGCTCCACCAGCCGCGGTAGTCGTTATGGGACGGGCATTCGGCGACCTCGGCAGCAGGACACTCGCCGCCGTCGCGCGTACGGCAGACTGCGAACTGCCCGATCATGTCGGCGTCGGGACACGGTCGGGCAGGATCGTCCGGATCGAGGTAGCCGTACCAATAGCGCTCCCCGCTGCCCTTCGTCCCAGCGAAGAGCACCGCGCTGCCGCCGGAGGCCGTGGTCAGCCAGGCTGCGCCCTCCCATTCATCCGGATGCTGATAGCCATCCACGGCGTGGACGATCTCGGTCGTCGTGTCGGAGGCCTGGTAGTGCAGTAGCTCGGTCGCCTCCAACGTGGCCCCGGGAGCCGGCGCCGAACCGTCGTCCTGCCAGGGGCGGTACGCATAGAGTGCCGGCCCCATGCCGGACCAACCGCCGTCGCGGTATCTCCCGGTGCCGACTACGCGGCCCTGCACGTATGCCGCGGCCCAATCGGAGGGGATCTCCAACATATAGCCGTTGATCGCGTAGGTCGAGAAGCCTTCCAGGAACCATGCGCCCTCGGGCTCCGGAGAAGACAAGTCCGCACGGAACCAGGCGTGCGAAGCGGCCCACGGATCTGGCGCGAGATGTTGCCCGAAGGCGATGTGCACCAGCGGACCGGTCGCCGGCGAATCGAGGTAAAGCAGACCGACCCTTGGGATCTCGTCCAGGCCGTCGAAGCGCCCCTGAGTCACTTCCGCGAAAGGCTGGAGGAACTCCGCCCGGTTGAGGCCAGATGGCGCTCCCGCCGCCAGCGGCATCGGGATGCTCACTTCGGCCACCTGGTCACCATCGGGAAGCTCGCCGTACGGCAACCGATCATGGCCGGTGATGAAGAGCGATCCGGGGAAGCCGTCCTGCGGGCCGGCTGGATCACCGTCCTGACGGAAGGTCATCGCCGCGCCGCCATAGGCGAAAGTCCGCGGTCGGTCACCGTCCTCTGGAAGGCGAAATGCCCCCCGGTAGACGAGATCCTGCGGGAGGATGCGCGCGCCTGGGGCAACCTCGACAGCCTGCGCCGTGGGTGGGCCGTCCGGGGGGTTCGTCGCGCTCACGACGCCGGCCATGGTGCACCCCAGCGCGACCGCGCCGAAGGCCAGACAAGAGACCGCCATCACGGTTCGCATTCGAGCCTCCCCATCGAGCCCGACGAGGCCGCGTTGGGCGGCGCCTGGGCTAGATCCACCCCAGGATCGCGCCGAAGACGATCAGCGCGATCGCGTCGATCCCCAGAATAGTCCCGACCACCGTTGCCTTCTGCCGCACAGACGGCATGTCGTGGACCCAGTAGGAGACGAGGAAGAAGGTCAAGTAGCCGAACAGGAAGATCAACCACGGTGCGCCGGCGTTCCACCAGGGATAGTCCCAGGTCAGCGCACCGACCGAGTTGAGAAGGATCTCGACGAACACGCAGAAGGCTGCGCCGACGACGGCCATGAACCACCGGTTCGGGATCCCCAGGATGCGTGTACGCCGGTCGGGCAGGAGCAGCTTGCTGAAGGTCACGCCGGCGATGGCGAACATGAAACAGATCTCGATGTTCAAGCCGATCAGGATCAAATACGCAGTCTGGCCCGGAGCGCCCCACACCGGCGCGTAGTTGGTGAAGTGGAACACCAGGCCGTTCCAGATCTCGTTGAACCAATCCATCCCCCAGAAGGCCAGGCCGGCGAACACGAGACTCCAATTCCTGCGCTCGACCTCGACCGCGTAGACGTAGACGACGAGGGCGAACAACGTGATGACGTACCACTGGTACAGACTGCCGTCGCGCAGGATGCTCAGCGCCTGGCTCGCAGACTCCGTGGGCATGTCTCCCTCCAATTGGATCGACGGCGCGAAAGGCCTGCAGGCATTTCTCAGGCCGGGCGTGCTTGTACAGACCAGCAATGGCTAAAGGACTACTCAGCCCAGGGGCGAGAACCTGTTCCCGGGACCGAGGCGTCGTCAGCCGCCACGCGCATCAGCACTGCGCGGACCACTCGCCGCCAGCGATAGGTCTCCGCCAGCTCGTCGTACCCTTGGCAGGTGAGAAGCGTGAGCCACGAGCGCTCTTCGTGGCGGAAGATGGAGGCATCGTTCGGCCGGACGATATCGACCTCGCGCACCTCATAGATGTAGCGCATTCCCCAGCCGTGCACGATAACTCGATCGCCATAGCCCAGCTCGCGCAAGCGGGCAAAGGGGCCTTCCAGGCCGCTGGGAAGCACCACGTGGCCGGTCAGGACACTGTTGCCATCCCAGGTCGGGAAGGCAGTTCCAGCGAGGTATCCCGCCTGGTCCCATAGCCAGGTGACATCCCAGCCTTCATCGTCGAGTGGGATACCGACGATCTCCGTCTGCAGGTCGATGGCGGGAATCTCCAGACTCAGAGAGCCGTAGTCGCGGTAGGCTTCGGAGGCTGGCTGGACTGGAATCGAGGTCTGGCGATCGGGTGCGAACCCGGTCGCCGGTGCGCCCAGTTCTGGGACGGTCACGATGGCGATACTGACCGAGTCGAGGTTGTTAGCCGGGTTCGAGTCGGCGGTGCTCGAGATCAGCGTAACCTCGTTGGTCCCGCCGGGAGGCGCACCGAGTTCGTTGACTTCGGTCGTGATGGTCACGGTGAACAGATCGGTCGGCGTGACCGTGAGATAGGTGATGGTCAGCGTGTTGCCGACCGTAGAAACCGTCGTCGCGCCGGGCGCGTCGACGCCCAGGATGTCGAGGAACGCCGGGATCACATCCGTGACAACGACGTTCGCCGCGTCCGCCTCACCGTTGTTGAACACCTGCAGCGTGAACGTGACCGTGTCACCGACCTGTGCGGTGATCGGATCGACGCCCTTGGTCACGGCCGGGTCGATGACGACAACAACTGCGGCTGTTGCCGTCGCCTGATCGGTGTTCGAGGTGACCGGGCTTCCCCCGAACTGCGCCCTTGCGTAGGCAGTGTTGGTCAGCGCGCCGGCATCCAGATCGCCCTGAACGACCGTGTGGCTGGCGGTGCAGGTGATCCAATCACCCGGGGCCAGCGAGGCCACGCTCGGGCAGCTCTCGTCGGTCGACTGGTCGTCGTACACGACGAAGGGGCCGTCCAGGGTGACGCTACCCGTGTTCTCCACCAGGTAACTGTACTGGATCACGTCGCCGACGCTGTCGTAGGGATCGCCCGAGGTGATGCTCTTGTCCAACGTCAAGCCCGGGTTCTGGGTAATCGGGACCGTCTCACTGTCGGAATCCGGGCCGGTCTCCGCGCTGTCGGCCGTGGCGGTATTCGAGAACGTCCCGGCGTCCACATCCGCCTGCGTCACGACGTAGGTCGCCGGGCAAGTCATGCTCGCGCCCA
>Ga0105106_10002601_pt1 | contig 12942 bp, 11 predicted proteins | sample PPLLaktember2015_5_FD_79109 | JGI IMG/M metagenome (GOLD analysis project Ga0105106, IMG submission 79109) | Freshwater sediment microbial communities from Prairie Pothole Lake near Jamestown, North Dakota, USA - PPLs Lake P8 Core (1) Depth... | ecosystem: Environmental > Aquatic > Freshwater >...
CATGGAGCAGGTGCGGCACAAGGAAGCCGGCGACGAGGAAGCGATGCACTACGACGCCGACTTCATCCGCGCGCTCGAACACGGCCTGCCGCCCACCGGCGGCTGCGGCATCGGCATCGACCGGCTGGTCATGCTGCTGACCGACTCGCCGAGCATCCGCGATGTCATCCTCTTCCCGCAAATGAGGCGGGAAGCTTAAAGACAGCCCGCAGATGCGGCGCGAGGGCTGAGCCCTTCCGCTAAAATCGACCCTCTTCTGCCATTTGTTTTCCAGGCCACGCCATCATGACCGACGCTTTCAACACCTACGATTCCATTTCCACCGCCACGGGCAAAGCGCACTTCGCCTCGCTGAAGAAACTCGAGACCGCGCTGGGCGTGTCGGTGACGCGGCTGCCGGTGTCGATCCGCATCGTGCTGGAGTCGGTGCTGCGCAATTGCGACGGCGTGAAGGTAACGCCCGAGCACGTCAGGCAGCTGGCGGGCTGGCAACCGAACGCCGAGCGCACCGAGGAAATCCCCTTCACCGTGGCGCGGGTGATCCTGCAGGACTTCACCGGCGTGCCGCTGCTGGCCGACCTCGCCGCGATGCGCTCCGCCGCGCAGAAAATCGGCAAGGACCCGAAGAAGATCGAGCCGCTGGTGCCGGTCGACATGGTGGTCGACCATTCCATCCAGGTGGACAAGTTCGGCACCGCGGACGCGCTCGACCTCAACATGAAAATCGAGTTCGAGCGCAACCTCGAGCGCTACCAGTTCCTCAAGTGGGGCATGCAGGCCTTCGAGACCTTCAAGGTGGTGCCGCCCGGCGTCGGCATCGTGCATCAGGTCAACATGGAATACCTGGCGCGCGGCGTGATGGAAAAGGACGGCATGGCCTATCCGGACACGCTGGTGGGAACGGATTCGCACACCACCATGATCAACGGCCTCGGCGTGGTGGCGTGGGGCGTCGGCGGCATCGAGGCCGAGGCGGCCATGCTGGGGCAGCCGGTGTATTTCCTCACACCGGATGTCGTTGGCGTCAACCTCACCGGCAGCGTGAAGCCCGGTGTCACCGCCACCGACGTGGTGCTGACCATCACCGAGGTGCTGCGCCGTGCCAAGGTCGTCGGCAAGTTCGTCGAGTTCTTCGGCGAGGGCGCCGCCGCGCTGCCGGTCACCGACCGCGCGACCATTGCCAACATGGCGCCGGAATACGGCGCGACCATGGGCTTCTTCCCGGTCGACGAGGCCACCTGCCAGTACTTCGCCGCCACTGGCCGCAGCGACACGCAGGTCGACCTGATCCGCACCTACTATCAGGCGCAGCAGCTGTTCGGCATTCCCAAGCTGGGCGAGATCGACTACTCGCAGACGCTCACGCTCGACCTGTCCAGCGTCGAGCCCTCGGTGGCCGGCCCCAAGCGTCCGCAGGATCGTATCGAACTGAGCGCCATGAAATCCGCTTTCTCCGGCTTGATGGACAAGGCTGCGGCCGACGGCGGCTACGGCAAGGCGGGCGAGCTGGGCAAGCGCGTTCCCCTGCCCGCGTCGACGCATGCCGAAACGGACATGTCCGGCGGCGGCAGCCAGGATGAACCCGTCCCGGTTCCGGCCCAGGAAGAGGAAATGCTGGACAGCCATCCCTCCCCCGACCATATCGTGGCCGATCCCACGACTTTTTTCAGCAAGGGCAACGGCAGCCTGGGACACGGCGACGTCGTCATTGCCGCCATCACCTCGTGCACCAACACCTCCAACCCAGGCGTCATGCTGGCCGCCGGCCTGCTGGCGAAGAAAGCCGCTGCGCTTGGCCTGAAGCCGCCGGCGCATGTCAAAACCTCGCTCGGGCCCGGCTCGCGCGCCGTCACCGAATACCTGAAAAAAGCCGGGCTGATGGACGCGCTGGAACAGGTCGGCTTTTCCGTGGTGGGCTACGGCTGCACCACCTGTATCGGCAACTCCGGCCCGCTTAAGCCCGAAATCGAGAAGAGCATTGCAGACAACGATCTGGTCGTCACCTCTGTGCTCTCCGGCAACCGCAACTTCGAAGCCCGCGTGCATCAGGCCGTCAAGGCCAACTTCCTGATGAGCCCACCGCTGGTAGTGGCGTTTGCACTGGCCGGCCGGGTCAATATCGACTTCGAAACCGAGCCGCTAGGCACCTCCGGCTCCGGCCAGCCGGTTTACCTGCGCGATCTGTGGCCCAGCAACGCCGATGTCGCCGCGGTGATGAACGCCGCCACCGACGCCGGCATCTACCGCACCATCTACGCCGACGTCGGCGCCGACAATCCGTTGTGGGACGGCGTGCCGGCGCCCAAGGGCGCGGTCTATGAATGGGATGGCAAATCGACCTATATTCAGGAACCGCCTTTCTTTGTCGGAGAAAAGGCCGCCAACATCGCCATCAAGGGCGCCCGCGCGCTGGCGATCTTCGGCGACTCGGTGACCACCGACCATATCAGCCCCGCGGGCGGCATCAAGCCGACCTCGCCTGCCGGTCTGTACCTCACCGAACACGGCGTGCAGAAGGCTGATTTCAATTCCTACGGCGCGCGCCGCGGCAACCACGAGGTGATGATGCGCGGTACTTTCGCCAACGTGCGCATCAAGAACCTGATGATCCCCGGCTCCGAGGGCGGCATCACGCTGAAGGACGGCGAGGAAAAACCGATCTACGACGCCGCCATGCAGTACCAGCGTGACGGCACGCCGCTGATGATCTTCGCCGGCGAGGAATACGGCACCGGCTCCAGCCGCGACTGGGCGGCCAAGGGCACCACGCTCCTCGGTGTGAAGGCGGTCGTCGCCAAGAGCTTCGAGCGCATCCACCGCGCCAATCTCGCCGGCATGGGCGTGCTGCCCTGCCAGTTCAAGGATGGCGTCGACGCGGCCACGCTGAAGCTCGACGGCAGCGAGACCTTCGACCTCGAAGGCACCGAATCCGGCATCACCCCGCAGCAGGACGTGACGCTGGTGATCCACCGCGCCGACGGCAGCACGGAACGCGTTACGCTGAAATTGCGAATCGACACCCCGATCGAGGTCGAGTACTACAATAAGGGCGGAATTCTGCCCTTCGTGCTGGGGCAATTGCTGGGTTGAATCCATCGGAACGATCAGCACCCATCTGTGGGATAAGGGGCTGATCGTTGCTACACTGATCCGGTGTGACGAATCAAAAACCCGAGACCTGACGCGTGTGGTTCGAAGTCCACATTGCCCAGGTTAAAAGATAATAAAAATACCTTCAACTCTTGTATCGGCCCGACCCATAAATTAGCATTGCCTTAAATACTCATTACACGGGAGACCACCATGATGAAACGCGCTGTATTGATTACCTTATCCGCCCTGGCTGTTGCCGCACTGCAAACCGGTTGCGGAGAGAAGGCCGTGACCTACCAGGCCAACGTCAAGCCGATCATCGATGCCAACTGCGTGTCGTGTCATGTGCCTGGCGGCGCCGGCTACGAAAAGTCCGGTCTGCGTATGGACAGCCGTGAAGCCCTGTTGAAGGGAACCAAGTTCGGTGCCGTCGTGGTTCCCGGATCCAGCGTGAGCAGCACCCTGTACCGTCTGGTGTCGGGCCAGGCCGATCCGTCCATCCGCATGCCGCATGGCCAGGCCGCACTGCCTGATGCGGACGTGGCCACCATCGCCGCCTGGATCGATCAGGGCGCCAAGTAAACAACCCATTTCCTACGTGGAGCAACCCTTATGAGCAATCGCGGCTTTTTCCATTTCAGCGCTCTGCCGATGTCGACGCGCATGGTCTACACCATGACGCTGCTGGTGCTGGGAACGGGTTATCTGTTCGCCATGCTGCAGGTGTTTTTCAGCCACGCAGGGCTGGACGGCAACGCCAAGAACATATCCGCCCAGGACATTCGCATCGCCTATCACGGCAGCGAAACCGACACGCGCCTGGTGACCGCGCTGAAAGGCCCGATGGCCGGGATGCTGCCGGAATCGGAACGCGCGACCATATTCAAATGGGTGGAATCCGGCGCCAGCCAGGATGGCTATGAAAGCGCGGTGAAGCCGATTCTGGAAGAGCGCTGCATTGCCTGTCACGACGGCAGCAACCCGCACATCCCCATTCTGACCAGCTTTGATGAAGTGTCGAAAGTGGTGGCCAAGGATACCGGTGCGACCATTCCTACACTGGTTCGCGTATCGCACATTCACCTGTTCGGCATCACCTTTATCTTCTTCATCGTCAGCAGCATCTTCACACATTCCTACATGCGTCCGCTGTGGATGAAATGCGTGATCATCGTGCTGCCCTTCCTGACCATCCTCACCGACATCTTCTCCTGGTATCTGACCAAATGGATTCCCGGATTCGCCTGGTTCATCATCGGCAGCGGCGCCTTGATGGGCATATCGTTCACGGTGCAATGGGTCGTCTCGATGTGGCAGATGTGGTTCTACACCCTGCCGCCCGACATTGAGGAATGCGGCGGCGCCTTGCCGGTGCTGGGACGCAAGTCGAATACCCAGGGATAGTCAAGGAGCGGCTGTTCGTGACGGGCCGGGTGAACTCAGTTCATCCGGCCCGTTTGCATTGGAAGGCCGGTCGGATCAGCGATGCCGCCTGCCGCTGAATACGATCGGTGGCTCACCCCTTGCCACTCTGGCAAAAGAGAGGGCAGCGGCAAAGCCCCTGCACGGATCACGTCAGAAAGAAAAGTGGAACGTGAACAGTTCGCTGACCTTGACAGGCGTCAGCGGCTTGGCGACGACAAACCCCTGAATTTCGTCGCAGCCGTTCTGTTTCAGAAATGCAACCTGCTCAAGCGTTTCCACGCCTTCGGCCACCACCCGCAGATTCAGTGCATGCGACAGGCGAATGATGGCGATGGCAATCTCGGCGTCGTCATTGTTGGTCAGGACATCATTCACGAAGCTCTTGTCGATTTTAAGGGCATCGATCGGCATCCGCTTCAACTGGCCCAGGTTGGAATGCCCGGTTCCAAAATCATCGATGTAAATGTGCAGTCCGCGCTGACGCAGGGCTTCGAGAATGTCGAACGTGCGCGCAGGATTCTCCATCGCCGCGCTCTCGGTCACTTCCAGTTGCAGGTACGCGGCATCCATGCCCGTTTCTTTCAGAATGGCGTCAAAATCATCGATCAGCCGCGCGTCGGAAAGCTGGTGCGGCGACAGGTTGATCGCCACCGGCGGCGGGTTGAATCCGGCATCGCGCCAGGCGATCCACTGGGCGCACGCAGCGCGTGTCACCCAGCGCCCGATCGGAACGATGAGTCCGGTTTCCTCCGCCACCGGGATGAACTGCTCGGGCCCGATAATGTTTCCCGAACGGGTTAGCCAGCGAATCAGCGCTTCCAGTCCCACCACCTTGCCACTGGCAAGATCGACTTTGGGCTGGTACACCAGCGCCAGTTCATTCCGCCCGATCGCCTGGCGCAGCCCGGTTTCCAGCGTCAGCTGCTGCTGAGCGATGGTGTTCAACTCGTCGCTGAAATACTCGAACCCGCTGCGGCGCTGCTTGGCCTGATACATCGCCAGGTCGGCCTGACGCAACAGGGTGTTGGCGTCCAGGCCATCGTCCGGATACACGCTGATGCCGATGCTGGCGCCGATGGCATAGCGTCGCTGCGCCAGCTTGAAGGGTTCGGTCAGCGCCTGGTTCAGCTTGCGCGCCACCCGGCTGGCGGCGCGCGAGGCCGGCGGGTGGGTCAGGATGACGGCAAATTCGTCTCCACCCAGACGGGCGACGAAATCGTCGGCACGCAACTGTTCGTCCAGTCGCCGGGCCACGATGCCCAGCACCTGATCCCCCACATCGTGCCCTTGCGTGTCGTTGATATGCTTGAAGCGGTCCAGATCGATGAACAGCAATGAAACCTGGGATTTCTCGCGCTGCGCGCGCGCCAGCGCATGGCCGAGAAAATCCTGGAAATACGAGCGGTTGGGCAATCCGGTCAGCGGGTCGTGATTGGCCAGCATGTCCAGCCGCATTTCAGAATAGCGGCGCTCGGCCAGGGCGGCCGATACGAACAGGCCGCCCAGCGCCATGGTGATCATGCTGATCTGAAGCCCGAACACGTCGCTTGGCGTGGTGGCGCTGGTGATCCCGCCGTAGGACACAACCGCCACCCCCATGACGATCAGCGCAGCCAGAAAAATGGCCAGGCTGGCCCCGGTCACCGAAAACCGCAGGGCCGCCCACAGCACCGCCGGTATCATCACAAACAAAACGATTTCCGCGGGGCGCAGGGGTTCGACGTAATGCATCATCACCAGCGTCAACCCCAGCATGCCGACGACCAGCACCAGGGCTTCCAGTCGCGCTGCCCGGTTGGTCGGCAGCAAGTCCCAGCGCGCGGCCGTCAGCAGCAGGGGCGCGATCAGGAACACCCCCAGCAAATTGCCCAGCCACCCTACCCACAACCCGCGAAACACCATGTCGGCAGGCATGTCGCCATAGAAACTCAGGCTGAACACGCCGACCAGTACGCTGACGGCGCAGCCAAGCGGGGCCGCGACCAGGGCAAACTTCGCCACGCTGGACACATAGTCGAGGGTGGAACTGAAGGGCTGGAGATAACGCGGCAGGGTGCCCATGATCCATGCGCCGGTTGCCGCACCCAGCGCCAGACGGAATGCGTCTTCCAGCGGCAGGGTCTGGCTGTTGACCATCAACGAACCCAGCAATACACCCACCACCCCTGCCGTACCGAAACGCAGGCACGCCATCGCGCCGACGCCCGCCGCAAACCAGACGGCTGCGACCGTACCGGCAACATAAATTGAAAGCTTGAGGCTGAGCCAGCCGGCCAGCGCATACGCCAGCGCCGTCAAACCGGCGATCAGCACAAAGCGCCGGATGGCGGCGGGATCGGGCAGCGGCAAACGAGCCAAGAGGAATTCCGGTTTACTGCGCAGAATCGAACTCGGCGCGCACTGACTCCAGGGCTTCCTTGAGGGTTTCTTCGGACAGGCCGTTGAGCTGTTCGGCCAGCATTTCAGCCGCGTCGATGGTGACGGTTTCATCGGGCAAGCTGTCGGTGTCGAGATTGGCGACGAACACCGCCGCAGCGCCCGTCACCTGCAGCAACTGGCGGCGCTCGTTCATCAACATCTCGATTTCGTCGCGCAACAGGCGGACTTCATCTTCCTTCATGGCGTGTACGGTCATGCTTGTATCCTCATTCTGATCAGCCAAACAGGGTCAACACCCCGGTGTAGCCATATAAGCGGTTATGGGAAATTTCCCCATTGGCAAAAAACCCCACCAGCGGAAATTCGCCCAGGGTGTCGCGTATCAGTCCCAGTTCGCGATTGGGTGCGCCGAACATGTGCTCGCCGCGACCCAAGCAGGAATAATACACGCCGCCCCGGATCGGCGCGTTCAGTTGCGCCCTGATGGCGGCAAGCATCCGCAGCAGGTCATCTTCAGCGCTTTGCTGGTCGCGCCGGCAGAACAGCATTTCGTCTCCCGGCTCGACCGCTTCGCCGACTGCCACCAGGTCGTTCTGCGGATCGACGCCCAGAATGTTGCGCACCAGATAGTCGCCGGTATCCGAGCCCCGCACCGGCAGGCCGATAAAAATATAGCCCGCCGCCCGGCGCAGGTCGTGTGCCAGCACGTCGCCGATTTCCTCCTTCATCACGTCCAGGGCTGGACGGTGATCAAGGCTGCCGATAATGTTCTTGGTGGCGGTGGTGATGCGGTGTCGTGGCCCCAGTGGGGAAACCCCCTGCGTCAGCCGCGTCGCCAGTTTCACCCGCTCGCTGAAAAGCACGCCGGACAGGCCGCCGCTCACAACGACGTCGCTGATCTGGGCTGTCTCGCCCTGCGAACTCGACAGCCCGCCGACGACAAACCCGCTCGATACGTGCGCGGAAAGGGCTTCGATCAATTCCTGGATGCGGGTATTCGCCGGATCGCCATGCGCCAGCGCAAAGTAGGCATCCGACGGCTGAGCCTGGATGTCCTGCGGCGTGCGCATCACCGGCAACATGCTGAAATCGGCGGGATCGAATTCCCCCAGCATCACCGCCATCGCCGGCGCTTCCAGATACTCCGCCCCGGTGGCGCACACCCCCACGCCTACGCTGCCGGTCCAGTGCGGCACCCCGGTCGCGCTCTTGAAAAAAGCCAGAATCGCACCAAGCTCGCCCACGAACGCATCCGACACATACAGAAAGCCCAGGGTCGCTCCCGCCGGAATCGCGCCCAGTTGGGTCATGCAGGCCTGCGCCGCCTGGGTCCAGTCAGCGTGTACGGTATGGGCAAATTTGAACGGGGTGGTCATGACTTTGGAGTGGGCATGGATGTCCACGATATTATGCGAAACTCGTTTTCAGGTTTCATCCCATGCCAGAAATTTCTGCGCTCCACCCTCCGATCACCCCCTACGCCAGCGGCATGCTCGACACATCGGGCATCCACCGCATTTACTGGGAGACTTCCGGCAATCCCGACGGCATCCCGGTGCTGTTCGTGCACGGCGGGCCCGGCTCCGGCACCTCGCCCCAACAGCGGCGCTTCTTCGACCCGGCGCGCTACCGCATCGTGTTGTTCGACCAGCGCGGCAGCGGCCGCTCGACCCCGCACGGCGAACTTGCCGACAACACCACGCCGCACCTGATCGCCGACATGGAAACGCTGCGGCGCGAACTCGGCATCGATTCCTGGCTGGTGTTCGGTGGCTCGTGGGGCTCGACGCTCGCGCTGGCCTACGCCGAGGCCCACCCCGAGCGCTGCAGCGGGCTGGTGCTGCGCGGCATCTTCCTATGCCGCCCAAGCGAGATCGACTGGTTCCTGTATGGCATCCGCGCCTTCTTTCCCGAGGCGCAGCGGCAACTGGCGGAATTCATCCCGGAGTCCGAACGCGCCGACCTGCTGACGGCCTACCATCGCCGCCTGATCGACCCCGACCCGGCGGTGCACCAGCCTGCCGCCTATCGGTGGGCAACCTTCGAAGCTTCGTGTTCGACCCTGCTGCCGAGCCCCGAACTCGTCGCCGCCTTCGGCAGCGACAAGACAGCCCTCTCCCTGTCGCGCATCGAGGCGCACTATTTCTTCAACCACATCTTCCTGCCCGACAACATCCTGCTCGCCAACGTCGACCGCATCCGCGCCATTCCGGCCATCATCGTGCAGGGACGCTACGACGCCGTCTGCCCCATCGTGTCGGCCGACGAACTGGCACGCGCCTGGCCCGAGGCGCGCTATGTCATCGTGCCGGATGCTGGCCACTCGGCATTCGAGCCGGGTACTTGTCGCGAACTGGTCGCTGCCTGCGACCGCTTCGCCGAGACCGGAGCGTTCGACCGATGAGCCTGTCGCCCTATGTGTTCGACGCCAGCGCCGAGAACTTCAACCGGCTGGTGCTGGAAAATTCGCACAAGGGTCCGGTGCTGGTGCACTTCTGGACCCCCAAGGCCGGCCCCTGCTTCATCCTGATGCCGCGCCTGGTGAAGCTTGCCGCGGAATACGGCGGCAAGTTCCTGCTGGTGATGCTGAACGCCGACGAGCTGCCGGAACTGGCGCGCCGCTTCAGCGTGAACTCGGTGCCCACGGTGAAGTTCTTCTGGCGCGGCGAAGTCGCCCACACCATCCACGGTGCCGACCCCGACAGCAGTTTCCGCGAGGTGCTCGACCGCTTCATCGCCGGTGATGCCAACCGCGCCCACGCGCTGGGGGTGGCGGCGTGGCAGTCAGGCAACGTCCAGCAGGCACGCATGCTTCTGGCCAATGCCGCGATGGCCGAACCCGACAACCTCGCCATTCCGCGTGACCTCGCCAAGCTGTTGTGGGCCGAAGGCGAAGGCGAACAGGCGCTCAAGCTGCTCGACAGCCTGTCGCCCGAAGCGCGCAACGACGCCATGATCGCGCCCCTGCATGCCCACCTGAATCTGGCGGAAACCGCACGCCTGGCGCCGCCGCTGGCGGCTCTGGATGCGAACATCGCGCGCAACCCGGACGACCTCGACGCGCGCTACCAGCGCGCTGCCGTGCTGCTGGCGGCGGACGATTTTGCCGGCGCGATGGAAGAGCTGCTCGCCATTGCCCGCAGCGACCGCGGCTTTCGCAACGACATCGGCCGCACCAGCCTGCTGGCGCTGTTCGACCTGCTGGGCAGCGCGCATCCGCTGACGCGGCAATACCGCCAGGCTTTGTCCGAAGCGCTGCATTGAACTTCGATCACGCCGCTTTTGCGCCCTACCGGGCGTTGATCGACGCGCTGGAACTGGCGCGTGGCCTGCCTTCGCTGGACGCGCTCAACGCGCTGGCCGTCGCGCGCGGCACGACGCAGTCGCGCGGGCTGCCGCTGCGCTTTTTCGCCCCCGACGGCCGCCTCTCCGCGCGTGATTACGAAACCCATATCCTGAACACCGGCCAGGTGCCGACCCGCGCCGACGCCTGGCACGATGTGCTGAATGCGTTGGTGTGGCTGCGCTTTCCGCGCTTCAAATCGGCGCTGAACGCAGCCCACGGCGAGGCCATCGCGCTTGAAACCGACACCCGGCGCGGCCGCCGGCGTGATGCGCTGACGGTGCTGGACGAGTCTGGCGTGTGGGTAATCAGCCGCGACCCGGCCTTGACCGAATGGCTGGCCGGGCGTGCGTGGCGCGCGCTGTTCTGGGAAGCGCGGGCCCGTGTGGAACATGACATGTGCTTCGTGGTGGTCGGCCATGCGCTGCTGGAAAAGGCGCTGGAACCCTACCCGTCGATGACCGGCAAATGCCTGATGCTGATGTCGGATTCGCTCGACCTCGATGCTGCCGATGCGCTGGCAGTCACCCCGCTTGAAACCGTCGACACCCCGCGCCAGCTTGCGCCGTTGCCGATCCAAGGCATTCCCGACTGGGACCCGGCCAACGCGCAGGCAAGTTACTACGCCAACCAGGCGGTTTTCCGGCCGGCGAACTAGGCAGCGGTGGCAGGCAACTCGCCTCCGGCCACCCACGCCTGAGCCAGTTCCAGTTCGTCGAACAGGCGGATATCCGCTGACATGAACAGGCGGTTCACCCACATGCTCCACGCCACCCACTGGTCGCCCGTCAGGATAGCGATGCGGCCGAAATCGTTCTTGTGCTCGCGCGAGAATTTCAGTTCCTCCCACGCCACGTCGACGCTGTACGACAGCATGTCGCGCAGGTCGAACAGCAGGTTGACCGTGCCCTGAAACTGGATGCCGTAGCACACCGCCTGCTCGAATTCACGGTAATCGTCCAGCGTGAACTGGCCCATCACGGTGACGGCAATCTGGTTGTCCTTGACGTTCAGGTTGATCATGTAGCGCTCCTCTGGAATGTGTTCCAACTATAGCGAATCGGATTGGGTTGGGGTGGACGCACGCACCGCCCACACCCCGGCGGCGGCCACCACCGCCATGCCGATCCAAGCGAGGAGCGGCAAACGCTCACCGAACAGCAGCACGCCGTAGAGGGCGGAAAAGCCCACCGTGGTGTAGGCGAGAGAACCGACCGTAAGCGTGCGGCCGCGATGGTAGGCGCGCGTCAGCGCCAGTTGCGCCACCGTGGCAGTGACGCCGATGCCGATCAGCCACGCCCAGTCACCTGCCTGCGGAATGTGAAATCCGGCCACTGCCATCCAGGTCGCGCCACCGACGGTCGAGATCAGGGTGAAATAGAACACCACCCGCCATTCGGATTCGCCCAGCTTGCCCAAATTCTTGACGTTGACGTAGGCCACCGCCGCCAGCACGCCCGACGCCAGTCCGGCCAGCGCCGGCACCCAGTCCTGCCCCTGAACCTGCGGCCGCAGGAGCAGCACGATGCCGGCAAAACCCAGCAAGACCGCGCCGACGATGCTCCGCCCGTGGCGTTCTCGCAGCCACCAGGCTGACAGCGCGGCGAGGAACAGCGGCGCGGTGTAGTTGAGGGTGACTGCGGTGGCGAGCGGCAACCGCGCCAGTGCGTAGAAAAACAGCACCAGCGCTGCAAAGCCCGACAGCCCGCGCCAGAAATGGGCCCTGAAATGCGGGGTGGCAAGGGGTGCCAGCAAGCGGCGCTGGCTGATTGCGATCACGCCCCAGATCGAGAGCAAGCCGAACGCCGAGCGGTAGAACACCAGCTCGGCCGGGGAAAAGGTGGTCGACGCATGCTTCACCAGCACGCTCATCAGCGCGAACAGCGCGGCCGCCACCAGCATCCAGCTCGACTTCATCGCGCTGAGGCGAAAAAAACGGGCGGTGTCTGCCGCCCGTGATGATGCTGAACAACGCTCATTTCAGATGCGGCTCGATCTCGCGCCGCCGAGCCTCATCGAGACGCGGCGCAATTTCGCGCCGCAGAAAAGTATGGAAGTGCATCATGCCGTCTTCAAGCGGCGACTGGTAGGGCCCGGTCTCCGAGATGCCCTGCTGATACAGCGCGCGCCGCCCCTTTTGCATGCGCTCGCAGATGTCCTCGTCTTCCACCGCGGTCTCGTGATACGCCGCCTGCTCCGCCTCGACGAAGGCACGCTCGAACAGTGCGATGTCCTCGGGATAATAAAACTCGACCACATTGGTGCACGACTCCACGCCGGTGGGCACGATCGATGACACCACCAGCACATGCGGATACCACTCAACCAGCAGGCCGGGGTAGTAGGTCAGCCAGATCGAGCCGTGCGCGGGCGCTTTGCCCTGCTGGTAGGCCAGCACCTGCTCGTGCCATTTCTGGTACACCGGCGAGCCCGGCTTGGCCAGGCCGCGGTTCACCCCCACCGTCTGCACCGACCACCAGTCGCCGTATTCCCACTTGAGATCGTCGCAGGTGACGAAGTGGCCGAGACCCGGGTGGTACGGTGCGACGTGGTAGTCCTCCAGATACACCTCGATGAAGGTCTTCCAGTTGCAGGCGTACTGCGTCACCTGCACGCGGTCGAGCATGAAGCCGGAAAAGTCCAGTTCGCGCGCCGCCTGCATGCCGGCCAGATCGGCCTTGACGTCGCGCTCGCCGGCGAAC
>Ga0105106_10002602_pt1 | contig 12938 bp, 11 predicted proteins | sample PPLLaktember2015_5_FD_79109 | JGI IMG/M metagenome (GOLD analysis project Ga0105106, IMG submission 79109) | Freshwater sediment microbial communities from Prairie Pothole Lake near Jamestown, North Dakota, USA - PPLs Lake P8 Core (1) Depth... | ecosystem: Environmental > Aquatic > Freshwater >...
GACCTGGGGCGCCAACCCGGCTGCGGTCGGCGAACAGGCTGACGTGCTCATCACAGTGTTGGCCCACCCGGAAGCGCTGGCCGCGATGGCGCTTGGCCCGGCCGGCTTCCTGGGGCGACTGCGTGCGGGGGCCGTTTGGATGGATCACAGCACAGTCAATCCGTCCTTCGCCCGGGAGATGGCCGCGGCAGCGGGTGAGCGGGGCGTGCGTTGTCTGGATGCGCCCATCGGCGGCTCGAAAGATGCGGCGGCCAACGGCGAATTGCAGTTTTTTGTCGGCGGCGAGCCGGAAGACCTGGCGGAGTGCAGACCATTGCTTGACGCGATGGGCAGCCGGGTTCTTCACGTCGGCGGGCATGGCATGGGCGCGGCGCTCAAGCTCGTCAACAACCTGATCGTCGCGCAGGCGGTCGCCGCATCTGCCGAGGCGCTGATCCTCGGTGAATCGCTCGGCCTTTCGAGAGAGGCGCTGTTCGAAATCCTTGGCGGCCGCGGCGTACTGTCACCTTTCCTGATTGCCAAGCGAGTCAAGATCGAAACAGGGGACTATGAGCCGGATTTCGCGCTCCGGTGGATGCGCAAGGACCTGCACCTCGCGGCTCTCACCGCCTACGAGCAGGGCGTCGCGCTGCCGCTCGGCAATGCCGCCAAGGAGCTATATGCACACGCCGTGCGCCACGGGTTGGGTGAAGCGGACTTTTCGGCGATTTATGCCTTTCTGAACGCCGATGAATCCGTTGGCCTGCCGAGGTAGATCCGCTGTTTTACCCCCGTCGCGGCGGCAGGATGAGAGTCACCGCCTTCCTGACCGAGCCTGCGGTCGTCGACCGGATCATCCGTCATCTGGGGTTAACGTTCATCATGGAGATGCTGCCGCCATCTCATATCTTTGAGCCGGTTGGGCTGACGGCCTGAAGCACCTCTGGGACTTCCATTATCCCAGGGCAGCCCGCCGCTTCCGGGACCAGGGGTATGCTTGGACCGTCCGGAGCCGGCTCGAGCCCCTCCGCCAGTTCGCCCTTAAGTTGAAGCCGTACCTGGCCGGGATCATTTCCCATTGCCGATGGAGGCTCCATACAAGCCTGCCGGAGGGGATCAACAACACCATCAAGGTCATCAAGAGGAGGGCCTGCGGCTTCCGCGATGAGGACTACTTATTCCTTGAAATCCGCGCCGCTTTTCCCGGAATTTTGAGATGGGAAAAAGCTTGACACCACAAGTGTTTTCGCGTAAGTGTAGCATAGTTTTATTAAATCTGCCTTGGGAGGAAGGCCATCGAAAGCTCTCTTCAATCGCCAAACCGAATGAGAGGAGACCTTTCACTACGATGGCCTGATAGCATTATTGAACACCCTTCGAGAAGGCGCTCTTTCAGTTCATCACGGAGCCGGACCCGTTGGACCTGGAGATCCGCCGGCGAACTGACGATCTGCTACCTCATCGAGGACTCGGAAGACTGGGAGACCGAACGCCGCTATGTCCGGGGGGACAAGGCTCTTGGACCGCCGGACGATCTCCACGAGCTGATGGCTCAAGCGGTTAATTGCGGCTAATTAAAGAGACTGATGATGGCCCCGAAGCTGCGAATTTCAGTTGACACAGCCTGGCATAGCCGCGGGAAGGAGAAAGAATTATGAATATTGAAAATGGAGATAGACAATATATTACGGAGCTCTTTGCCCGGGCACGGGAAGCTCAGGAAATAGCCGAGAACTTTAGCCAAAGAAGAGTTGATGAACTGGCCGCCGCCATTGTCTATACCCTTTCAAGAGAGAGGACAGCTCGCGAGATCGCCCAAATGGCTTTTGAAGAAACCGGCATGGGCCTGGTGGAATCCAAGTACGCCAAAATGGCCAAAAAGATGCCCGGGGTCTTTTATAATGTCAAAGACCAAAAGACCGTCGGTGTCATTGAACATAATCCTGAAACGGGAATAACGAGGATCGCAAAGTCGGTCGGGGTTATCGGCGCGCTCGTTCCGGTTACGAATTGTGAAGCCACTCCGTTTTTCAAAGGCATCCTGGCTCTGAGAGGCAGAAATGCCGTCGTCTTCGCGCCCCATCCGAAAGGCAAAAGAACGACCATCAAGGTCGTTGAAATCATGAGAAGCGTCTAGGAGAAGAACGGGGCGCCGGCCGATCTGTTCGTCTGCGTGGAATCTCCATCCATCGAACTGGCCAAAGAGGTCATGCGTCAATCGGACTTGATCATGGCCACGGGCAGTGCGGATATGGTCAGGTCCGCCTATAGCTCCGGAAAACCGGCCTATGGTGTGGGGGCCGGCAATGCCCCCATCGTCGTCGATGAGACAGCCGATATCCTGGACGCGGCTCGAAAGATCCGGATCGGGAAAACAGGCGACAACGCTTCAGGCTGTTCCGCGGAGAATTCATTGATCATCCAGGAAAAGATCTATGATCAACTCATCGGCGCCTTGAAAAATGAAGGCGGCTATCTTGCCTCAAAGGATGAAAAAGAGAAACTGAAAGCGGCTATGTGGCCCGATGGCAAAATCAGTAAGGATATTGTCGCCCAACCCGTCATGAGAATTGCCCAGATAGCCGGGATAGAAATACCGGAGAACACAGCATTTATCATGGTTGAAGAAGAAGGCATCGGCAAGGGTTATCCCTTTTCCGGAGAAAAGCTTTCTCTCGTATTGACGCTCTATAAATACGGCGAATTCAAGGAAGCGATAGAAAAGGTCAATGCAATCACCAATTATTCGGGTTGTGGACACTCCTGCGGAATACACTCCAAGGATAGGCAGCGAATTCTGGAATTGGCCCTCAAGACCCGCACGAGCAGGGTGACAGTTCGACAACCCCACGGGGCCGCCAACAGCGGGAATTGGTTTAACGGCCTGTCTTTTTCCTTCTCCCTAGGATGCGGAACATGGGGTGGGAACATCGTCTCCGAGAACGTAACGCAAAAACATTATATCAATGTGACACAGCTCGCGGAGCCGATCGATCGCACGGAACCGCCGGAAAGCGAGATCTACGGGGATCTTCTCAACAATGTCACAGTGTGAAGTCCTGGCAGGCGTCAAGAACGCAAATGGTCATTGACTTGCCGGAGAATAAATTGAGAAAGGAGTTTGTCCGATGAAGAAGACGGATGTGCTCATTGTGGGCGCGGGGATCATTGGCCTCGGCATCGCAAGGGAATTGTCCAAGTATCAGACCCATGTGACCGTCATCGACAAGGAAGTCGATGTCGGCATGGGCGTGAGCAAGACGGCCGGAAGCCTGGTCTACATGGGGTTGTTCCAATCGATGTCGCTGGTCATCAAATCCCTCGACAGGGGAATAGAACATCTTGAGGAGGAAACAAAAAACGAGCGCATGAGGATGCTCTGGGAGGGGTTTACCCATTTCAATATGATCGCCCACGATCTTGACATCCTCCACAAGCATGTCGGCATTCTATTGATCGCCCGAAACGATGTCGAGCTGAAAAAGATCGAAAATCTCAAGAGGATCTGTGGATATATCCCCGGTGCGGATGTGGAGTGGGTGGACAGGAAAAAGCTGTTCGAGATGGAGCCGAACCTGACGCCCGACGCCATCGCGGGCCTGTACGACGACGACGGAACCATCTCCACGTTCGGGCCCGAATACGTTATCGCCGTTTACGAGAACGCCCGTGACAACGGGGTCGAGGTGCTCTTGGACACGGAGTGCCTCGGGATCAAGAAAGAGAACGGATATTTCCTCGTCTCGACGAGCCAGGGGCCCATTCAGGCCAAGTACGTCCTGAACTGTGCGGGGAAATACGCCGACAAAATCGCCGATATGTACAATGCGAGATCGGGATGGAATCTCCAGTTCTACCGGAGCCAGGCCCTGGTGCTCGACAAGAAGCTCAATGGCATCATCAACAACATCGTCGGCATCCCGTCGGATCCGGGGAAGCTTGACCTGTTGTATCCTCTCGAGGAAGGCAATGTCCATGTTTACGGGGCGTATTATGATCACATCGAGGACAGGGAATTCGTCGAGACCACCCGCGAACACTACGAAGACGCCATCGTCAGGATGAAGCAGCTTGTCCCGAAGCTCTCGGAAAAGGACATCATCACCTCCTACGTGGGTATCCGTATCTTCAACGACAAGGTATTCGACGATAACCTCATCGAGAGCGCCTCACACGATTCCAATTTCATCAATGTCCTTGTGAGGATGCCGGGCTTCACGCCCTCCTCGGCGGTCGGCGAGAAGCTCGCCGGCATGCTCGCCGATCGGGGGCTCGAGCTCAAGAGAAATCCGGATTTCAAGCGCACGAGAAAGGCCATCCCGAGATTCCGCTACCTCAGCGACGAGGAGAGGAACAAGCTGATCGCCAAAGACGGCCGGTACGGCCATGTGGTCTGTCGCTGCGAGACCGTCACAGAGGGGGAGATCGTCGAGGCGATCAAGCGAGGGGCCCGAACGGTCCAGGGAGTCCAATTCAGGACACGGGCGGGGATGGGACGGTGCCAGAGGGGATTCTGCGGCCCAAGGGTTGTGGAGATCCTTTCGAGGGAGCTGGGAATCCCCCGGACGGAAGTGACCTACAAAGGCAAGAATTCCCGGATTCTCCATTATGAATCCAAAGAGCTTCTGAAGCAGCAAACGACCGGCCAGAATCCGGTCGGGTCGTGAGCCGGATCGCTATGGGAAAGGAGAACACTGTCATGACTAACGAGGCATACGATCTGGTCGTCGTGGGCGCCGGACCGGCGGGATTGGCGAGTGCCATGAAAGCCAAGGAGTCGGGACTCGAAAAGGTCCTGATCATCGAGCGCGGAGAGTACTTGGGCGGGCTCCTGGACCAATGCGTCCATACGGGGTTCGGCCTGAGCTATTTCAGAGAAGATCTTACGGGTCCCGAATACGCCAAGAGATTCATCGAAAAAGTGTCCGATCTCAAAGTCGAGACGCTGTTGAAAAGCATGGTTCTTGAGATTGATTCGGACAGGAACATCAAATACAGCAATTCCTCGGGTGTCCGAACCCTCAAGGCTCATAGCATCATCCTCGCCATGGGATGTCGGGAACGGTCCCGGGAGGCCTTGAGAATTCCGGGATCACGGGTGGCCGGTGTTTATAGCGCGGGGACGGCCCAGCGATATGTCAACGTCGATGGGTTCATTCCCGGCAAGGAAGTCGTGATCCTGGGATCCGGCGACGTCGGGATGATCATGGCCCGTCGCTTGAGCATCGAAGGGGTTGAAGTCAAAGCCGTCGTCGAAGTCCTTCCCTGGATCGGCGGGTTGATCCGAAACGAAGTCCAGTGCCTCAGGGATTTCGGCATTCCTATGCACCTCACTCATACGGTCAGCGAGGTCCATGGGAAGAGGCGTGTGGAAGCCGTCACGATCGCACAAGTCGATAAGCACTGGGCTCCCATTCCGGGAACGGAAAAGAAGATCGGTTGTGACACGCTGCTCATTTCCGCCGGGCTCATCCCCGAAAACGAGCTTTCCCGTGCCGCGGGAATAGAAATCGATCCCGTCACCGGCGGTCCCATCGTCGACCAGAACCTGGAGACATGCATTCCGGGCATCTTCGCGTGCGGCAATGTCCTCCACGTCCATGACCTCGTCGACAATGTGTCTCTGGAAGCGGAACGAGCCGGCCTCCATGCCGCGGCCTTCGTCGGCAGCGGCACGAAGCCCTCCGGAAAGCCTATCAGGCTCAAAGCGGGCAAGAACATCAACTACATCGTGCCGCAGACCATCGACGGGACCTCGGAAGTCACTCTCTATATGAGAGTCAAGGAACCCCGTAGGAACGCGGAGGTCAAGGTGGGGACCATTGCCAAGAAGAAGGAGCGGATCGTCGTCCCAAGCCAGATGATTGAGATCAAGCTGACGTCCAGTGCGCTGGCCGACCTCGACAAGACCACGGGGGAATTGGAAGTCACGTGTGAAGGCAAAGGAGACTGATATGGAGAACCAGGAAATCATCTGCGTCGCGTGTCCTCTGGGATGTCACGTGACCCTGACCGTGGACGCGTCGGGGAAGATCGTCAAGTTCGAGGGGAACGAGTGCAAGGCCGGCGAGAAATACGTCGCCGAGGAATTCAAGGCCCCGATCCGGGTGTTCACCGGAACGGTGCGCACGAAGGGCGGCGCAAGACCGCTTCTCCCCGTCAGGACGAGCCAACCGATCCTGAAAGAAAAGATCCTGGAATGCGGGCGATATATCTGCGCCCTCGAGGTGGCCCCCCCCTTCAAGACGGGCGATGTCGTGCTCCCGAACATCCTCGGGATAGGCGTCGATCTCATCGCGACCGGCGATCTGGACTAGGGCAGCATACGGGAATCTTAAAGGAGGAGCCAACATGCCAGAATCCAAGATCAGCGTCGGAGAGCCGAAGTCGAAATTCCGGGTTTATCAGGTCATCGGGGTGATGATCTTCCTCAACACCCTGATCGTCTATTTTGATCGGGTGAACATGTCCTTCGTCGCGCCCACGATGATGAAGCACTACGGTTGGGACATGGGCGTCATGGGTATAGTCCTGTCCATGTTCGGCGTCGGGTACATCCTGACCCAACTGCCCGGGGGCCTGTTGGCCGACAAGTACGGAGGAAAGAAGATCCTAACCGTGGGGAGTCTGGGCTGGTCCTTTTTCACGTTCCTAACGCCCTTCGGCAAGACGCCGGGTTTCTTGTACATGGTCCGGGCGCTGTTGGGCCTGAGTGAAGGAGTCAGCTTCCCGGCCGCGACGAGCATTCTGTCGCGGTGGCTTCCACGGACATGGAGGGCTCGGTTCACCGGGCTCAACACTTCCGGCATCGCCGCCGGGCCGCTGATCGCCACCCCGTTGACCGTCTGGATCATGTCCACGTGGGGCTGGAAAGCCGTGTTCTACGCTTACGGGATCCTGGGGTTCGTGTGGATGGTCGTATGGGTTCTCTACAGCAAGGACAACCCCAGACAGCACAAGAAGGTCAGCAACCAGGAACTGGAGGAGATCGCGACCGGCCAGGTCATGAAGGCCGGCGAGACGATTTCCGGTTCACCGGCCCGCTCCAAGGCCGTTTGGGGGCTCACCGTTTCCTATATGTGCTTTACGTATCCTTACTGGCTGTTCCTCAATTGGCTGCCCACGTACCTCGTCCAGGCCCGCGGATTCACGATCATAAAGATGGGCTTCTATGCGGCCCTGCCGTGGCTGGCGTCGTTCATCAGCATGAATATCTCGGGCTGGATCTCCGACGGGCTCGTCAAGCGGGGCTTCAGCACCGGAAAGGCCAGGCGAATCCTAATCTACTCGTGCCTCCCCGCGATGGCCGTTTGCCTGGTGTTGGTCAGCCAGGCCAAGAACGCCTATCTGGCCCTCGCATTCATCTCTCTGATGACGATGTTCGCCGGCCTGAACTTCCCGTCTTTCTGGTCATTGCCAATTGACATGAATCCCCAGAAGGCCGGTTTCATCTCGGGCATGATGAATACGGGAAGCGCCTTTGCTGGCATCCTGGCCCCCGGCGTCACGGGCTTTGTCGCTATGAGATTAGGCTGGGCATATGCTCTTGGACTCGCAGCCGCCATGGCTATAATCTCCGTCATCGTCCTTTATTTTACGGCGCCCAAGGCGGTGGCACCCAAGGCCGCGTAAGGGGAAGGTTATAAAAGAGAGGTCCAAGTAAATGGGCCTAAACTAATATTATTACCTGAAGGCCACAACTAATCCGTCAGCATGGGCTATCCATGGAAAAACTCGTATCCCTGATAAAGGAGTCAAAGCACTGCGTCGTCCTCACCGGCGCAGGAGTATCAACTCTATCGGGCATACCGGATTTCCGGGGGAAAACAGGGATCTACCAAAAGTTTGACTCAGACCGCCTGTTCTCAATAAAGGAATTCAGAAGAGACCCAAGCTACTTCTACCAGAATTCGAAAGAAATCGTTTACAGTGCGCATGAAAGAACACCTAACATAATCCATCAAGTCCTCGCAGAAATGGAAAAAGAGGGCTTTGTCAAAACGATCATCACCCAGAACATCGACATGCTCCACCAGAAAGCAGGCTCGAAAAACGTCATAGAAATACACGGCTCGCCGGCGTTGCACAGGTGCCTTCAATGCGGGGACGAGTTCCCATACGACGACGTCATAAAAACAATTTCCAGGGCCGAGATTCCGAGGTGCCGGAAATGCGGCGGATACGTAAAGCCGAGAATAATCTTCTACGGCGAACAACTCAACCAGATGGATTTATGGAAGGCGGTACGGGAAGCAGAGAAAGCGGATTTCATGCTGATACTCGGCTCTACTATGGTGATAAACCCGGTTGCATCGCTACCCCAGTACACGCTCAGAAACCAAGGAAAAATCGCGATCGTAAACAACCAACCCACGCCCCTCGACCCACATGCTGCGGCAAAATACGACGACCTCGAAAAAGTATTCAAACACCTCCAAGAAATGGAGTGGAATGCGATTCATTGAACAACCTTTCTTGTGTCTTCTTCGCCTTACGCTGACGAAAGACCTGCTCGACCTGAAGACGGTTCCTGGCCGTCGTTGATCTCAGGCGCTCCCGGCGCCATTGAATGGTTGGGCCTATCTCGCCCCGGATGGTCGAACCTCGGAGTAAGGCCGAAATCCGCTTGAGGGGCCGGCCGCTCGCGGGTAGTCCCTCTCTTGGGATTAGGTCATGGCGGCTGTATAATGGGTATGCATTTTAGGCCAAACGGTAGGAATCCGTCCTAAGGGAGTGAAACTATGGAATATCGTTTCCTCGGTCGAACCGGAGTCAGAGTCTCACAGCTCTGTTTTGGGACCATGTCGTTCGGCGCGGAGGCCGACGAGGCGACATCCGCCGCGATGTTCGGCCGATGTCGGGACGTTGGGATCAACTGCTTCGATACCGCGAATGTCTACAGCCAGGGGCGTTCGGAGGAGATCCTGGGCGGCCTGATCGCCGGCTGCCGCGACGAGATCGTCCTGAATTCAAAAGTGAACGGTCCGATGGGCGACGACGTGAACGCGCGGGGGCTCTCGCGCCGGAATATCATGCTGGCGGTCGAAGCCAGCTTGCGCCGGTTGCGCACCGACCGGCTGGACCTCTATTTCATCCACAATTTCGATTCCACCGCAGCGCTCGAGCACACTGTGCGCGCTATCGACGATCTCGTGCGGCAGGGCAAGATCCTCTACCCGGCGGTGAGCAACTCGGCGGCCTGGCAGATCGCTACGGCGCTGGGCATCTCCGCGCGTGAGGGATTGGCGCGGTTTGAGTGCATGCAGCCCATGTACAATCTCGTCAAGCGGCAGGCCGAGGTCGAGCTCTTGCCGCTGGCCGCGGCGGAGGGGATGGGGGTGATCTCCTACAGCCCGTTGGGCGCCGGATTGCTCACCGGCAAGTACGGGTCCGGCCGGAAGCCGGAGGTCGGCCGTTTGGTAGAGAACGCCAGATATATGAAGCGCTACAGCCCTCCGGAATACTTTGAAACGGCCGACCGGTTCACCCGGTATGCCCACGAGCACGGCGTCGAGACCGCGGCCCTGGCGGTCGCCTGGGTCATGGCACATCCGGCAGTGACGGCCCCGATCATCGGCGCACGCAACCTGACCCAATTGGAGGGCTCGCTGGCCGCCCTGAATGTCAAGATGACCCCCGAATGGCGGGATGAGATCTCGGCCCTGTCCGTCACGCCTCCTCTCGCCACCGACCGGCTGGAAGAGCGCGACAAAAAGTGATGGCGTAAAGCGGAGACCCGGAAGGCGAGGGCAGCAAGATCGAGTCGTATCTCGGGGGGCAGATCCAGCTCCGGGAAGGCGCAACGGGAGCTCGACCGGATCAAGACGAATTCGCAAGGGAGGCGATGACAATGGGAAGAATCCATGTTTACGAAGTCGGGCCCCGGGACGGTTTTCAGAACTTGGCCGAGTACGTCCCCGTCCAAAGGAAGCTGGAGATCATCGAGGGATTGGTCGGTGCGGGGATCAAGCACATCCAACACACGTCCTTCGTCAGTCCTAAAGCGGTCCCCCAGCTGAAGGATTCCAAGGAGGTCACATTGGCGTGTCTCGAAAGATATCCGGGGGTCGATTTCTTCGCGCTCGTTCCCAATCTGTTCGGAGCGAGGACAGCCTGGGAAACGGGGATCAGGAAGGTCTCCTTCGTTGTGTCCTTGAGCGCAAGCCACAACAAGGCCAATATCAACAGGACGCACGAGGAGTCCCTCGATGAGTTGAAGAAGATCGTCGATGCCTATCCGGAAATGGATGTTTGTCTCGACCTGGCCACGACCTTCGGGTGCCCGTTCGAGGGGAAGTTCAGCACCGGGGCCGTAGTGGATTTTCTGAAGCCCTATGTCACGCTGGGGGTCAAAAAGGTGAACCTCTGCGATACGATCGGCATTGCGAATCCCAAGCAGGTTCGGGAGATCATCTCCGCGGTCCAAAAGGCCTTCCCCGGGCTGGATCTGATGGTTCACATCCACGACACGAGGAACATGGGGATGGTCAACACCCTTGCCGCCATCGAATCCGGCGTCGACAAGATCCAGTCCGCTTTGGGAGGTCTGGGCGGGTGTCCTTTCGCTCCCGGGGCTTCGGGCAACCTGGCCACGGAGGATGTCGTTTACATGCTGAACGAGATGGGGAGGGAAACGGGGATCGACTTCGAGAAGCTCTTGGCGGCGGCACGGTTCGAAAGGTCCATCATCCCCGACGGCGTGTTCAGCGGGCACCATATCCACATCGAACCCAAGTCGTGTTCCTAGAAAACGGTGGGAATAATCCCGTTTTGACGGTGGGTCGGGAACCCCGCTTCGACGATATTCCGATCGAGAGGTCCCCGCTGGCCTCTGCGGCCGGGGATCCTGCCGCGATCGCCGTCCTCATATCTTCCCGGGAGCGCGGGCCCCGTCCAAGCCCCATAGGCGAGGGTCCGAGGCAGCCCTGGACTCCCGGGATGACCCGTCATGTCGTATCCACATCAAGTTGACAAACAGGTTCTGCTTGGTATAATAAACAAACCCGAATGGAATTGCTATGCTTATTGAGATCGATCGTCTGCCGCAAGAGGGACTGCAAGTCTCGAGGGATTTCGACTTTTTAAGCGTCGATCTCGTCGAGGAGAGCGCGGTCTTCCTCGAGCCCGTCCACGCCGATGTCCTCGTCCGCAAGATCGGGGACGAGGTCTGGATCAAGGGAAGCGTCACGGCCAGGCTGAGCTTCATCTGCAGCCGGTGCCTGACGCCCTTCGAATTCCCGGTCGATTCCAAGTTCGACCTCATCTTCCTCTCCGAGGAGATGGAATCGGCCAAGGATGAGCTCGAGGAGGCGGACCTCGACACCCTGTATCACTACGACCGGAAGATCGACCTCCGGTTGGTCGTGCTGGAACAGCTCAATCTGACCTTCCCCGTCAAGCCGCTCTGCGCCGAGACGTGCGAGGGCCTCTGCGCCGTCTGCGGCGAGCTCCTTCGGGAAGGGAAATGCTCCTGCCAGGTCGGGGGATCCGACCCCAGGCTGGAAAAACTCAAATTCCTGGTGAGAGACAAGAGTTAATATGCCAAACCCAAAAAGACGCCATTCCCCTTCGAGAAAAGGAAATAGACGGGCCCACGACTTTCTGACCCTTCCGACCTTTTCGGTCTGCTCCAACTGCGGCAACCCCAAATTGCCCCACCGGGCCTGCCCCGACTGCGGCTTCTACAAGGGGAGGCAGGTCATCGCGGGAACCAAAGACTGACGACGGTTGTCGCCCATGAAGATCGCCGTCGACGCGATGGGGGGTGATTTCGGACCCCGGGTCACCGTCGAGGGAGCGGTCCGCGCTGCCGAAGAGTACGACGTCGACATCGTCCTGGTCGGCGTCGAGAGCATCGTCCGCAAAGAGGTCGACAAGTTCGGCGCCGCCGGGGGCCACATCACCATCTGCGACGCCCCCGAGGCGATCGGGATGGGCGAGGGGCTCCTGTCCTTCCGGAAGAAAAGCCAGTCCTCCATCCGGGTCGGGACCGAGCTCGTCCGGAACGGGGACGCCGGCGCCTTTGTCTCCATGGGGAACACGGCGGCCGTGGTCTATATCTCCCGGAAGACCATCGGGGCCCTGAAGGGCGTCGACAAGCCCGCCCTGGCCCTTCTCCTGCCCAACATGCGCGGCGCCACCCTTCTCATAGACGCCGGGGCCAACGCGAACTGCAAGCCCCACCACCTCGTCCAGTTCGCGGTCATGGGCAAGACCTTCATGGAGACCGCGCTCGGCCAGCCCAACCCGCGCGTCGGCCTGATGAGCATCGGCGAGGAGAAGTCCAAGGGGAACGACCTGACCAAGGAGACGTTCGGCCTCCTCCAGGACTCGCCGCTCAACTTCGTCGGCAACATGGAGGGCAAGGACATCTACTCCGGCAAGGCCGACGTCATCGTCAGCGACGGCTTCACCGGGAACGTCGCCCTGAAGGTTTCGGAAGGGGTCGTCGAGAGCCTGTTCTCCATGGTCCGCAACGAGGTCATGAAGAACCTGTTCGCCAAGATCGGCCTCCTCCTGATGAAACGGAACCTCAAGAAAGTCTTTAAGAAGGTCGATTATTCCGAATACGGCGGGGCCCACCTGCTCGGGCTCAACGGTGTCTGTATCATCGGCCACGGCCGCTCCAACGTCCGGGCCGTAAAGAACGCGGTACGCATGAGCCGGGAGATCGTCATGAATAGGATCCAGGAAAGGATCCAGAGCGAGATGGCCCGGTTCGATCATGCCGTCCCAGGGGTCAACGGGTAAATGCTCTTCGAAGGCAAGGTCTCGATCGTCACCGGCGCCTCGCAGGGGATCGGCGAGGCCATCGCGGAGGAGCTCGCCCGCGAGGGCGCCCACGTCGCGCTGGTCGACGTCCAGAAGGAGAAGCTCGAGGCTCTCGCGGGACGCCTGCGGGTCGCCGGGGGAAAGGCGTCCGCCCATGTCGCGGACGTCACTCGCCTGGACCAGGTCAC
>Ga0105106_10002603_pt1 | contig 12936 bp, 7 predicted proteins | sample PPLLaktember2015_5_FD_79109 | JGI IMG/M metagenome (GOLD analysis project Ga0105106, IMG submission 79109) | Freshwater sediment microbial communities from Prairie Pothole Lake near Jamestown, North Dakota, USA - PPLs Lake P8 Core (1) Depth... | ecosystem: Environmental > Aquatic > Freshwater >...
CGCGCGCCGATTGGGCCCGGCGTAGCCGCCGCCTTCCTTCATCATCGGCGGCGTCAGCTCGAACACATGAATCTCGGCGCCGTCGAGGCTCAGCTCGAGCCGCTGCGGCTGGTCGAAAGCAGGAATATCGTCGAAGCTGGCGCCGAGATACCGGGTCAACTGGACGCGGACGCCGTAGATGCCGTCGCGCGGAAAAGTGTGGCGCAGCGCCGTGCCGCCGCGCGATCCGAACGGCAGCCCTTCGCGCCGATCATCCTGTCTCAGGTCGGGGGGCACCAGGAATGTTTCCGTGGTCGCCGCGTGTGGTGATGCGCCAACCGCAACGGAGCTGATCTTCCGGGCCGCGGCGAGGTAACGCTCCATCAGCGTCGGCGACATCCGCTGGACGCCGGCGATATTGTCGAACCCGTAGCTCACATCGTCGGCCGGCAGCATCGACGCGACGTCGATGTCGAGCGCCAGCAGGTCGCGAACTGCATTGCGATACTCTGCGCGATTCAGGCGATGGAGCGCTTCGGTGCGCCCGGGATTCGGGTTGGCGTCGGCCGCACGATCGAGCGAGGTTTCGAGATAGGCGATGAGTCCCTTGAAAGCCGCCTCATCGGGCCGCGGACGGCCGGGCGGCGGCATCAGATTGCCGTGCAGCTTCTGGACGACTTTCTCCCACACATCCGCGTGGGTGCCCACATTGGCAATGTCGTTCTGCTCGAGCGACAGCCCACCTGTTTTCGCTCGATCGTTGTGGCAGCTTACGCAGTAACGCGTGACGACGGCTTGCTGAGAGGCCGCCGCTGCGGCATCGGAACCGGACGCCGCCTGTGATTGAGGCTGCGGATAGACGGATACCGAAAGGGAGACTGCCAACGCGGCGACGAGCACCGGGAACAGCGCTGTGCGGATGATTTTGAGATTTTAATACCGAAACTCGACAACGCGGCCTAAATCGCAGGTGGCCGGCAGGCGTGCTTCCTTCGGGTGGACATTCCCCATATAGCACCCGGGTATCAGATAGAAAGTCGTGGGAGGACCGGGCACGTCTGTCAGTTTTGTAATCGGCTTCAGTGTCTGGCGATACGTCACAGACTGATCGGGTGCGATCTTCAGGTCGAGAGCGAGCGGCTCGTAGCCAGGCGCGCTCAGGTCGATTCGGTGCGATCCCGCCTCGATCACGCCGCCCCCGCGCGCCACGCTGAAGTCTTCGGGAACGCCGGCGTAGTACCCGTCCACGAACACCTGTGCGTTCTCTGGCTGCTCGTCGAGGATGAGCCGCCCTGTTGCCGCAGGCTTCTCGACTTCAACTTCGATTGGGACAGGCTCGGAAGCCAGCGCGATCGGCGCGACATACTGCGGCACGAAATAAACGACCGCCGGCCATGGCGCCGACCATCCGTGTCGATGGCGACCGCCTCCGCGCCGATCTGTTGTCGGTATTTGCACGCCGTGCGGTGGCAAACCAATTTGCGGCAGCGGCAGGCCGATTTGCGGCAGCCCGACCGTCCCGCGTGGCGGAATCGAAAATCTGGGCGCCGGATCGCGAGGCCACCCTTCCGCCGCGGGCCCGGTGCGCGGGCTGATGGTCCATCGCGGAGGCGTTTCGGCACTCTGCGCGAAGGTCGCCGCGGGCGCCGCCAGCGCAAAGACGACCGCGGGAATCAGCAGCCGCGTCATTCTTCAATCATACAACCATCGCCAGGCCATCAGCCTCGAAGCCGCGTGACGGCGCGTCGTGCTTCAGCCAGCTCCGGGAGATCCGGGTCGGCGTTCTTCCACAGACTCAGGAAGCGCTCGTACTCCCGCAAGGCGCCAGGTTTGTCGCCCAGCTGATCGAGCAGCCGCGCGATTTCCAGCACGTATCGCGGCTCGAACAGCGAAAGGAACTTCTGGTCTGGTCCCTGCGTCAGCAGCCTGCGATAGATGTCGATGGCTCCCCGTCGATCGCCTCTCGCCAGAGCCACGCGCGCCAGGCCGTCGCGGAACGGCGGGTTGTTGCGGTTTCCCAAGCCGAACTGAAACGCGCGCGTGGCCGGCTCGGCCGACGAGAATGCTGTCGCCGCCTTCTCCAGCGTCCCCTGTGCCAGCGCAATCTCGCCTTCGAGCGTTCGATAGAGATAGTTGTCCACAACGTTGGTCGGCCGGTGCAATTGCCGGACAGCCTCGAGATATTTCTGCGCCCGGTCGACGCGGCCTCTTCTCGCCTCGACTACTCCACTCACGGTCTCGACCGTGAGCTCGTGTTCACCCGCCTCCCGTGCCTTTTCACATTCGCGGAGCGCTCGCACATAGTCTTTGCGCTCGACCGCATCAAGCGCCCCCACGACGTGCGCGGCCCGGTAAGCCGGGTCGCTGCCCGCGCCGCCTTTCCCGGGGTCTTCGAGAACCTGCGCCGCCTCGCGATACCGACCGACGCGTGAGAGCATCCGGGCTCGCACAATCGGGAACGCCCCTTTTTCGGCCAACGCCTCGTCGTAACGGCCCATCAGCGCGAATGCCACCGCGCGTCCATTGCGCGCCGACGCGAGATCAGGCTGAATCTCGAGCGCCTCCTGGTAGGCCGGCAGCGCCTTTTCCGGCAAGCCCATTACCTGATAGGTGAGCGCCATCCCCGTGTGGGGCTCAGTTTCGCGCGGTGCGATGCGAGCGTAGGCCTCGAACTCGCGGAGCGCGTCAATGTTCCGGCCCGCAGAAAACAAGGCGTAGGCGTACGACTGACGAACAACGGGCGACAGCGGCAGCGCGGCCACACCCGCTTTGCCGATGGCAAGAGATTTCTCCACGCTCGGCAGAGCCCCTATGACCGGGTGATACAACTGGACCGCGATGTCATATGCGGCGTCGACGTCGGGGAACTTCGCGAGCAGGTCGTCGAGCGCGTGCGCCGCCTCTGAAAAGTTCCCGTTCGCACGAGCGAACTCGACCTGCAACAGCAGCCGTTCCCGCTCGCTCAGCCGGGCGCGATGCTCCGTCGCTTTGCGCAGATGTTCGACACGGCGGTCCTGACGCCCGAGCCCCTGAGCGACAAAAGCGAGTTGCAGGTGCGCTTCGGCAAAACGAGGATCGATCGCCACTGCTCGATCCAGGAACATCTGCGCGTCCTCGAATCTGAAGTTGTTCCGCGCCTCGAGCCCTTCGGCGAACGCACGGTACGCTTCGAGCGACGGCGTAGACACGTCGGCAACGCTGCGAATCGCGACGGTTTCCGCGATGCCGACACTTTTTCGAATGCTGGCCGTCAGTCGATCGACTATCCCAAAGACATCGGTCCCCTGTTCCGTATCGGCCGCGAGGACACGCCCCGTGGCGAGATCCTCAACGCGTGCATCTATACGAATCTCTGCGCCCGCTCTGTAAATGCTGCCGATGACGATGGCGCCGGCGCCGGCCCGTTTTGCGACCTCGGCGGCCCGGCTTTGTTCGAGCGAGGCGAGGTCGTGCAGGCCCTGCTGTTTCGCCGTCTCGAGAAGCCGCTGGGTGCTGACGATGTCGAGTCCACTTGTCTGCGCGAGGCCCGTCAGAAGCATGCTCGGCACACCCTGCGCCAGCCACTCAGCGTCGGGGCCTGCGGAATTCACGAAACGCAAGACAGCAATTGCAGGCCGGCCCAAAACTCCCACTGCGACCGGGGAGTCATCGCGCCGCATCACGCGGTAAGAACCAAAAGCGAGGACGATCGCGATGGCCCAGGCGATCCGATGCCGCCAGCAGCGCGAGAGCAACGAGCGCGCGACGGCTGTTGCCGGCACGACCTGCGCCGCCTTGCCGGACGCAGCGGCTGCTGCTTGCTCCAGCTCGGAGCAAATCTCGTCGGCATGCTGATAGCGCGCGGCGGGATCCTTCTCGAGACAGCGTTGGATAACGATTCGAATGGCATCCGGAACGGCGTCGGGCAACGGCGCCGGCGGCGCGTGCAGAATCGCGCCGCTCAGCTCGAATCCGGTCGCGCCGGCAAACGGTCGCGTGCCGCTCGCCATCTCGTAAAGGAGGATCCCGAGCGCCCAGATGTCGCTCCGCGTATCGGCGATTCCACCGCGTAACAACTCGGGCGCCATGCACGCGAGCGTGCCGGCGACCATATCGTCGGCAGTAATCGACTGGCGCGATTCGGAAAGCCCTCGCAGTTTGTCCGCGGAGAGTCGCCGTGCCAATCCGAAATCCAGAACCTTCGCACGACGTTCGGGCGTGACAACCACGTTTGACGTCTTCAAATCACGATGCGTCACGCCGTTGCGATGTGCGTGCGCCAGCGCATCGGCGATCTGCGTCCCGTATCGCTTCACCTCTCTCGCAGACAATCCGCCTGTCGGGATGAGATCCGTGAGGCGGCGCCCGTCCACGAATTCCATGACAATGAACGACTGTCCGTCGAAGGTGCCGACCTCATGAATGGTGCAGATGTGGGGATGGTTCAGCTGAGACGCGTGCTGGGCTTCGCGCCTGAGTCGCGCCTCGCCGTCGGGGTCGCCGCCCAGCGCAATCTTGATGGCGACCGGACGGCCCAGCTCGAGATCGTGCGCCAGGTAGACCTTGCCCATGCCGCCAGTGCCGATCGCCCGTTCGATTTTGTAGTGCCCAATCACTCGCCCGGCCAATGTGACCGGTGACTGCTCGATGAAAGAGCCGGACTCCGCGTGCGCGGCCAGCAGACGTTCGACCTCGCCCCTCAGCTGCGGCTCGCCGGCGCAGGACGCCGCGAGAAACGCCGCGCGCTCCGACACATCGCGCTCCAGCGCGGCGTGGAACAGTTCCTTCACGCGAGGCCAGTCGTTCATAAAGAGAAGCGCGGGACTCTTTCAAACCGCTGACTAACCTCCTGTTCGATTGGACGTGCGAAGCCGTGCGACGGCGCGTCGTGCTTCAGCCAGTTCCGGAAGATCCGGGTCGGCGTCCTTCCACAAACCCAGGAAGCGCCCGTACTCCTGCAGCGCGCCTTTCTTGTCCCCGGTCTCGTCCAGCAGCCGCGCCAGGTTCAGGACGTACCGCGGCTCCAGAACGCTGACCCACACAGAGTCGGGGCCTTTCTCGAGCAGCTTACGGTAAGCCGTAATCGCGCCTGCGAGGTCGCCCTGCGCCTTCGCGGCACGTGCCCGGCCGTCACGCGATGGCAGGTGATTCGCCACCATTGCGGCTCCGAAGATATCGAAGCCGAAGAACTTGACCTTCGGTTCATTCGAAAACGCCGCTGCGGCGCGTCGCGCGTCACCACGGGCCAGGGCCAGTTCGCCCTCGAGCGCCTTGTGCCACCAGAGCTGTGCATCGAACTCAGGGTTGTAAATCTGCTTCTGCCGTTCGAGCCGCTCGGCCGCGTCAGACAATCGTCCACTGCGAATCGCGGCGAGTCCTGCCACATGGTGGGTCAGTACCGAATACGTTTGCTTCCGCAGGTGCTGCTCGGGACCGAACAGGCGCTCGGCCGACTCGGCGTCGCGGAGCGCGCGTGCGGCATCGCCTCGCTCGAGCGCCAGGATCGCCGCCGTCAGATGAAGCGTCCCGCTGAGAAACGGATTCGCCGCCCCCTCGGCTTCCTTCCATCCCGTCACCAGGGCCTGTGCCGCCTCGCGGTACCGGCCGGAGCGCGAGAGCAGAATTGCCATCTCGAAGGGCATGCCGGGCCGGACGGCGATGGCTTCGTCGAACCGGCCGAGCATCCCGAGGGCGAACGCCTGTCCGTTGCGCGCCTGATCGAAGGTCGGATCGACCGAGCGGGCCCGCGAATAACTCTCCAGCGCCTTGTCCGGCACGCCCAGATGCAGATAGGCCTCGCCCATGCTGTCGTGGGGATTTGGCTCGCGCGGCGCGAGTCGCGCATACGTCTCGAACTCGCGGACCGCATCGTCGAGCCGGCCGTTGGCCAGCAGCGCGTACCCGAGGGAATTGCGAGCAGGGCCTGACGCCGGCAGCGCCTTGACCCCCGCGGCGGTAATGGACAGCACCTTCCGGGGATCGAACGTGCCGCCCGCCCCTGGGTTGTACATGCTGGTTGCGATGCTGTACGACTCTTCGACATCCGGAAAATCTGCGATGTACTCGTCGAGCAACTGCCTCGCTTTTTGGCCGTCGCCTACGGTTCGCTCCAATTGCAGGTTCAGGAACCTCCGCTGTCGCTCGCTCAGCCGATCGGCGTACTGAGCGGCCTTGCGCAAGTATTCCTGCCTGGCGACCCTCATTCCGCGAGCCGTGGCAACGTGGGCAAGTTGCAGATGGGCCTCTGCAAACCCGGGATCGATGGCGATCGCCTGATCCAGAAGCCTCTGCGCATCGACCCACCGAATATTGAGGCAGGCATCGACACCCTCGGAGTACAACCGGTACGCTTCGAGCGATGAAGACGACACGTCGGCAACCCGTCGCACTCCGGAGGCGTCGCCGAAACCGGCGGCGGCACGAATGCGCGTGGTCAGATGGTCGGCGATGGCAAACACGTCGGTGCCGCGAGCAGTCTCGGCCACCAGCACGCGGCCGCTCGACAGATCGTGCAACTGGACGTCGACACGAATCTCCTCTCCAGCCTTCATGATTGTTCCGCTGACGACGGCACCGGCGCCGGAACGGCGCGCCACGTCGGCAAACTGCGCGCTGCTGAGCACATCGAGCGTCTCACCGCCAATCTGCTCCGCCGCTTCTTCCAGCCGCTGAGCGCTCACGATCTGGAGACCGCTCGTCTGAGCAAGGCCGGTCACCAGCATCCGAGGCACCCCCTTCGACAACCACGCAAGATCCTGAGAGCCGGCGACGTTCTCGAAGTTCATCACTGCGAGCGCATGCGGACCTGCGCTTGCCGATACGGCGGACGCGGGCGCTCGATCTCCCTGCCGCCCTATAAATGCAACGGCCGCCAGACCGGCAACGAGCAACAGGACTGCGACGGCGCCAATGGCGCGCCAGGAAAAGGGCCCGCTTTGCTGCGGCGTCGCCGATTCGAGCGCCACACGAACATCGCCTGCCCGCTGATAACGTTTCTCCGGATCCTTCTCCAGGCATCGGAGGACGGCATCCTTCAGCACCGGCGATACGTGCTCTGGAAGCGGCGCCGGAGGCTCGTGCAGAATCGCGCCGCTCAACTCGAACCCGGTCGCACCCGAGAACGGCCGCTTTCCCGCTGCCATCTCGTAGAGCAGGACGCCGAGCGCCCAGATGTCGCTGCGCGCATCCGCCGTCCCGCCGCGCAGCAGTTCGGGCGCCATGCACGAGAGCGTGCCGGCGGCGATCTCTTCGTCGGTCAAGGATTCGCGCGAGAGCGACAGATCCTTGAGATGCTCTGCCGAATGCCGCCGCGCGAGCCCGAAGTCGAGCATCTTGACGCGCCCGTCTGCCGTAAGCATGACGTTGGCGCTTTTCAAGTCGCGGTGGATCACGCCATTCTGATGCGCATGCGCCAGCGCACTTGCCATCTGCGCTCCATACCGCACCACATCGTCTGCGGGTAGACCGCCTGGCTGAATGACATCACTCAGACGTTCGCCCTCCACGAGCTCCATGACGATGAAGGGCCGTCCATCGACAACGCCGACTTCGTGAATCGTGCAGATGTTCGGATGGTTCAGCTGCGACGCATGCTGCGCTTCGCGCTTGAGCCGCGAATGGGCGTCGGCGTTGCCACCAAGCGCCATCTTGATAGCCACTGTCCGGCCCAGCTCGAGGTCGCGGGCAAGGTACACCTCGCCCATGCCGCCGGCGCCAATCGCACGCTCGACATGGTAATGGCCGATGACGTGCCCGGGCATGGCCATGGCCACCGGCGAACGCTCGATGAACTCTCCGGCCTGCGTATGCGCGGCAAGCAGACGCTCGACTTCGGCCCGCAATGACGCATCGCCGCCGCACGATGCGTCCAGAAACGCCGCGCGCTCGGTGGGATCGCGCTCGAGCGCGCCGTGGAACAGTTCCTTTACCCGAGGCCAGTTGTTCATAACCACGTGTTTTAGACCGACCGCGACAACTCCGCGTACAACCACGCCTTCGCCAGTGTCCATTCCCTGCCGACGGTCGCGGGCGAGATGTTCATCACCTCGGCGGTTTCCTCCATGGTGAGGCCGCCAAAGAAGCGCAATTCGACGACGCGGCTTTGCTGAGGGTCGAGCGAGGCCAGGCGGGTCAGCACTTCGTCGAGCGCGAGCACATCGACATCGGGTGCCCCGATGGCAACAAGCGCTTCGTCCAGCGGCACCGCACGCTCACCCGACCCGCGCTTGTCGGCCGCATGCGCCCGCGCGTGGTCAACCAGGATGCGCCGCATCGCCTGCGCGGCAATTCCGAAGAAATGGGCGCGGTTCTGCCACCTGACCGCGCGCTGATCGACCAGCTTGATGAAGGCCTCGTGCACGAGCGCCGTCGGCTGCAGGGTATGGTCGTGGCGCTCGCGGCGCAGGTAGCTCGACGCCAGCCGCCGCAACTCGGCGTAAATCTGCGGCAGCAGCCTGTCGAGTGCCTCCTGGCGCCCGTCGCCCCATTCTTTCAGGAGCCGTGTGACCTCGGACCGCTCAATTTCCATGGGTTCAGAAAAGGATACGCCCATCCTTATGTAACGCGTAATCCGTCGGCCCTTTCACTCAGTGAGTGAGTCCGCCTCCCTTCCCCGCGTGAGGGAACAGGAGGCGGAAATGGACCTGAGAGCTGTTGGCACCCTGGCGGCGGTCATCAGGGCGGCACCCATGATGGCAACGGCGCAGACGGTTACCATCCGAACCTATAACAATTACGGCATCGCCCCCGAAGATCTGGCCGCCGCTCGCCCCCACGTCGAGGCCGCCTTCCGGCAGGCTGGCATCTCGGTTTCGTGGCTCGACTGCTGGCATCGCGACAAGGAAGTTGCCGAGGCGTCGGCCCGATGCCGGCAGCCCCTGGATGCCCACGAAGTCATCCTGCGGCTTCAGGCGGCGAGCCCGCTTCCCGGCCGCAGGCATGTCTCGATGGGATTCGCATTGGTGAATATCGGGGAAGGGGAGCCGTTTCTCGCAACCGTGTTTGCAGATCTCGTACGCTCGGTCGCCCGGGACGCCCATCTCGATTTTCCCATCCTGCTCGGTCGCGCGATTGCGCACGAGATCGGCCATCTTCTGCTCGACACCAACCGCCACGGCGACAGCGGTTTGATGCGGGCCGGCTGGTCGCACGCCGAGCTGCGTCGGAACGCCGAGCGCGACTGGGCCTTCCGGGCCGACGAGGCTGTCACGATTCGAGCCGCTGCGACCCTGCGTAACAGCAAGGCGGTGCGGGCAGGCAACTGAAGGCTAGAAGAATCTTCTGATCTTCTGATCTTCTGATCTTCTGTTTCCTTCGAATTAGATCGGCTGAACGTCGGCCGCGAGCGCCGCGTGCCGCGCAACAAGCGCCGGGAGCGCGTCGACGTCCTCTTCACATGTGTTGAAGTTCACGATGCACGCGCGCAGCACAAATCTCCCGTCGACAACGGCGTTCGAGAAAAACGCCTCGCCACTCTTCTCGACCCGGGCGAGCAGATTCTGATTGAGGCGGTTCAGCCGCTCGGCGACGTCGGCGTCGCTCGTCCGACCGCGCAATTCCCGAGGCACGAAACGAAACGTCGTGATGCTGAGGCTCTGCGTCAGCACCTCGAAATCGTCGTGCGCCCGCAACGCATCTGCGAGCCGGCGCGACAGCCGCATGTCTTCCGCAATCGACTCCTCGTAGCCGGCCCGGCCGATATGCTGCAGGGCCAGCCACACCTTCAGCGCGCGGAATCCGCGTGAGTTCTGCAATCCGTAATCGACGAAGTTCAGAACGTCGTCGTTGAACTTGTAGTACGGCGGATGATAGGAAAAGGCATTGCGCAGGTCTTCGGGCCGTCGCGCGAGCGCGCAGCCGGCCTCGAGCGGCGCGTAGAGCCACTTGTGCGGATCGACGGCCAGCGAGTCTGCGTCGGCGAGGCCGAGAAGATCCTTCGGCGCCCCGGGAACCGTTGCCGCCAGCGCCCCGTACGCCCCGTCCACATGGAACCACAAATCGAACTCGCGGCAAATCGCACCGATCTCTGAAAGGGGATCCACCGCTCCGGTGCTGACCGAGCCTGCCGTGCCGACGACGAGAAACGGACGGTTGCCGCGCCCACGATCGTCTTCAATCTGGCGCCGAAGCTCTGTGGTCTTCATCCGCTGTGCCGCATCGACCGGAATCCACCGAATGGCGTCGGTGCCCAGACCGAACAGATCGGCGGCCTTCTGAATCCACGTGTGCGTCTCGGCAGAGGCATACACCACGAGCGGCGGGGCGCCGCCGGGCGCGCCGCCGGCAAGGCCCGCCTTGCGCACATCCCAGCCGGCCTTCGCGGTACGTGCGGCAAGAAAGCACACGAAGTTCGCCATGTTGCCGCCGCTGACGAGCAGACCGCCGGCGCCGGCGGGAAACCCCACGAACTCGGCAATCCACCTGACGGTCTGCACTTCGATTTCGGTGGCGGCCGGCGCGAGCGCCCATCCCCCGCAATTGGCGTTCACGGCCGCCGCGAGCAGATCTCCGAACATGCCAATCGGCGCCGGGCTCGACGTGATGTAGCCGAAGAATCGCGGATGGCCGTTGAAGGCCGAATGATCGAACAGGAGGTCGGCCACCTCGCTGACAAGCGCCTGCGGATCGCTTCCCTCTCGCGGCAGTGGGCGATCGGCCTTCACCGCCGCGCGCACAGTCTCTGCCGTCTCGTCATGCTTCACCGGCCCTTCCGGAACCCGCGAAAGACGTTCGGCGATTTTGTCGACGAGCCGGTGCCCCACGGCACGGAACTCGTCGGATGTCATCTGCAACGGAGCCTTACGGCGCATGGATCTCCTTACTTTCTACTTTTCACTTTCTACTTTTTACTTTTTACTTTCTTCTTGTCTCACTCCCTCAAACAAATCCGTTTCCCTCGCCCGTCCGCCGTTCACGAGGCTGAACACGCGATAGAACTCGCCTGCACCCCATATCTCTTTCTGATCGTCTTCAGTGAGATTGCCGATGTTCTTGTAGATGCTCATCTGCGTCTTGTGGCACTGCACGGCGCGCCACACCGTCTGCCAAACATCGCGTGCGTCCACCAGCGTCGTAATCGACCAGTCGGGCCACGCAATGGCCATGCGAACGACGTCGTCCACCCTCGATGTCAGCGTCTTGAACGCCGCCTGATACGCCGCCCACTTCCGCTCGCCGTTGACGAAATAGTAGAACTTCGACACCAGATGGGTGTCGGCCGCGCGCGCGATGGCGGCGGCGGTGTATTGAGAGATGGCGATATGGTCGGGATGGCCATATGCGCCGAACGGATCGAATGTGACGACGACCTGCGGCCGGACGCGGCGAATGTGCTGCGCGATCTTCTCGGCGGCATCGATGGCGTCGACACGGTCGAGCTCGCCATCCATGTAGTCGAGCAGCGCCACGTCCTGCACACCCAGCTCGCGGGCCGCCGCCCGCAGCTCGGCTTCGCGGGTGCGGCCGACGATTTCCGGCCCCGGCTTGGTGCCTTTGTCGTCGAACCGGCCTCGCTCACCACGCGTGGCAGTGACGACGTAAGCACGGACCCCCTCCTGGGAATACTTGGCGAGCACTCCCCCGGTTCCCAGCGACTCATCGTCGGGATGAGCCAGAACGCACATCAAGCGTAGTTCCTGCGGCACGGCGTCCCATTGTAGCGACCTGACGGCCTGTTTTGTCCAAATGGTCCCGATCGAGCGTGTTCTGCGCGTAAGGAAGTAGAGCCCATTGCAGCAGAATCAGGCCCCGTCGCCGGCCACCTTCCATAGAGGTGCAAGATGCGTCGAATTGCGATCGTTGTTGTCGTTGCGATTCTGTCCTCGTCAACGCTCGCATTTGCTCAGGCCGGGCGCAAACCCGCACCGGCCACCCGAAAGCCTGCACCGCCCGCCCCGGCAACCAAGCCGGCTCCTGCCAAACCCGAGCCCCCGCCTGCACCATCTGATATTCGGTTCAAATCGAAGTACACCAACGGCGACCAGGTGACCGAGAGCGTCACCTACATCCGGGGCAATCGCGAACGTTTCGAGCTTGGCGACATGATTCTGCTGCGCCAGCACGACCTGAAGCGGTCGGTGCAGATCGGCCGCTCAGCCAACACGTATCTGATCATTCCTGACGCCGCGGGTACTCCTGCTGCCTCGACCGGAACGGGCGTCGTCGTGGTCGAGAGCTCGGTCGCCGAGGTCGGCGAGCGCAAGACGCTGTTTGGCCAGCAGGCACGCCGTGTCGTGACCGTGCTCGATCGGCAGCCGCAAGCGGGTGCGTGCGATCAGACGAAGCAACGCATCGAAACCGACGGCTGGTATATCGACGCACCGAAAGCCGTGGCCGCGCAGCCGCCAACCCCGGCATCGGGTGCCGCCGCGTGCCGCGACGAGATGAAAGTGAACCAGACCGGCGATGGAAGCCTCCTCGGCTTCCCACTCAGCTACTCCACGTCGATTCCCGGCGCCGACGGTAAACCTGTCGTCGTCACGCAAATGGAAGTAACCGAGTTCGAAATCACGAATCTCGATGCATCGCTGTTCGAGATTCCATCCGGCATGACCGAGGTGAAGAGCGGCCTTGAGCTCGCCAAGGCCGTGAGCGACGCGAACGAGGTGAAACTCGCTGCCGCGCCGGTCGCCGCATCCGCGCCGCCCAAGAAGCCGGGCGTTGCCCGCGTGGCGGTGCCCGAGCTGGTGAACAAGACCACGCAACAGGTCGACACGCGCGCGTTGCGCACACAGCTCATCACCGAGCTGACGGAGCAGAAGATGGAGGCGGTGCCGCTCGCCGCCGCCGAACAGTCCGAGTTGAACGCGCACGCGAAAGAGCTCGGCTGCGACTACCTGCTGATGGCGCAGATCACCGAACTGAAGGCGTCGAAGCCAGGCCGGATCGGGCGACTTTTTAAGATGACGGCCGGTGCATCCACCGAGAAGGACGTGACGGAGGCGAAACTGAGCGTCCAGCTTTTACCGATCGGTGGGGGAA
>Ga0105106_10002605_pt1 | contig 12933 bp, 11 predicted proteins | sample PPLLaktember2015_5_FD_79109 | JGI IMG/M metagenome (GOLD analysis project Ga0105106, IMG submission 79109) | Freshwater sediment microbial communities from Prairie Pothole Lake near Jamestown, North Dakota, USA - PPLs Lake P8 Core (1) Depth... | ecosystem: Environmental > Aquatic > Freshwater >...
CCTGGGTTCTTTAATATAAAAATTGATTTAGTAGCTCAGTTGGTAGAGCATCCCGCCTCGCGGAAGGGTCCTGGGTTCTTTAATATAAAAATTGATTTAGTAGCTCAGTTGGTAGAGCACATCCCTTTTAAGGATGGGGTCCTGGGTTCGAGCCCCAGCTAGATCACACGGCAGCCAAATGGCTGCCTTTTTTGTTTTCTGGTCTCGAACCCGCCATCGTGGCAGGCTGTCCCCTTCGCTGCCAGCCCTGCATTCTGGCTCTTCGCTAAAAACACCCACCGGGTGTTTTTAAACGCTCAGCCCTCCACAGGGCAATTTCTTAACGCTCGGTCCGGTTCGAGCCCCAGCTAGATCACACGGCAGCCAGATGGCTGCCTTTTTTGATTTTAAGGCAGAAACTACTCCGACAGTACCGGGATCTGGCGGTTTATTGATTCTTCGAGTGAAATAAGAGTTTCTGTCCGTACGACCCCGGGTATATTTTGTATCTTATCCGTCAGTATATCACGAAGGTGCTCATTGTCGCGGGTGTAAACCTTAATGAAAAGTGAGTAATTGCCCGTTGTGTAATGGCATTCGATTATTTCAGGTATTTCCCTGAAATTACAGATTATATCCCGGTAGTGCCCGGGGTGATCGAGATAGACTCCTATGTAGGCACAAGTCTTGAATCCGACCAGTGCAGGATCGACCTTGAATTCCGAGCCTTTGATTACACCTGTCTTAATGAGCCTCTGAACACGCTGATGAATGGCAGCGCCTGAGACATTGCATTCCCTGGCGACTTCCAGATAGGGAACCCTTGCATTTTTGGTTATGATATCAAGAATTTTCTTATCCAGATTATCAATATGAACATTTTCAGCCATTATTATTTATTTAGATTAATGGAAATTGATTATTTGCGTTTAACAATTACAAATTTATAGGAAAAACAGAGACTTTTACCTTAATGTAAAATTTCTTTTCAGTAGACTGTGAAAATGAATTTTCTACTGTATTTAACCTTAGAGATCCGCTTTGTGGTCCTCGTGGCTTAATCAATATTTATTAACCACAAAGTCGCCAAAGGACACACAAAGGTCACAAAGGATATTTATAGCGGGTACTGGTCCGAGGAGATCATTCAAACCGCATTTTTATCAGTGTGATTTTGTGTTCAATAGTCCGGTAATTTCCTTTATATCGCTGAAACCTTTCCCGGCAAGATATTGATGGATACCTTCAAGAATCCTGATTGATATTTGAGGATCAATAAATGAAGCCGTGCCGACCTGGATCGCGCTTGCTCCAGCAAGGAAAAACTCGATTGCATCACCGGCTGACATTATTCCTCCGATACCGATGACCGGTATTTTAACAGCCTTTGCCGCCTGCCAGACCATTCTCAATGCAACAGGCTTCACAGCAGGCCCGGAAAGACCACCGGTAATGGTGGATAATGATGGTTTCATGGCTTTTATATCGACTGCCATACCCAGAAGCGTGTTTATCAGAGAAATAGAGTCTGCCCCCTCTTCCTCAGAAATACGGGCAAAATCGACAATATCAGTAACGTTCGGGGAAAGCTTGACGATAAGGATTTTTGAGTAAACGGCCCTTACGGCTTTTATGACTTCACGTGCTGAAGCAGGGTTTGTCCCGAAGGCCATTCCCCCCATTTTAACATTGGGACAGGAAATATTAAGTTCTATTGCCTGAATCTTATCCAGTTTATTAATCCTTTCAGCCAAAGCAATATAGTCTTCAATGTAGCTCCCGTTTATGTTGACAATCACATTTGTGTCATAATGCGAGACAACCGGATAAATATTCTTTTCGAAAAAATCGATCCCCTTGTTCTGTAAGCCTACGGCATTAAGCATTCCTGAGGGTGTTTCGGCCATCCTTGGATAAGGATTTCCCTTCCTCGGTTCAAGAGTTGTTCCCTTGAGTATAATTCCTCCAAGCCTCGATACATCGATGAAATCATCAAACTCAGATCCGTATCCGAAAGTACCTGAAGCAGTTAAAACAGGATTTTTAAGCTTAAGATTTCCGATCGAAACGCCAAGATTTACCATTTCAATTCCTTTGTGTTAAAAACAGGACCATCGATACAGGTGCACAGATTTCCGCTCCGGGTATTCACGACGCAGCAGAGGCACACACCAAAACCGCATGCCATAAGATGCTCGAGTGATACTTCACAATTAATTCCCTTTTCAAGGCAATAACGGGCAACGGATTTCATCATGGGGTCGGGACCGCAACAGCATATATTGTCGAAATGAGCCTCCTTTAAAACCGGATGATCCGTGACAAATCCTTTTTCACCCATCGAGCCATCCTCTGTTGTAAGATATACAGGCCCGATTCCTGCATAATCATCATATTCAATTATGCGTGTGGAATCTCTGAACCCAAGTAGCACATCTGGGTTGTAACCTTTCGATTTAAGGTGTTTTCCAAGAAACAATAAAGGTGCAACACCGCATCCTCCTCCGATGAGGAGAACCCTGGCATTTTCCGCAGGCAGACTGAATGAATTTCCAAGGGGATAGATAATATTCAATAGGTCCCCGGTTTTTAGTAAAGAAAGTTTTTCTGTCCCTTTTCCTGCGATCTGAATCAGAAGTTTAATAATATTCTGCTCATAATCAACATCATGTATCGAAATGGGACGGCGAAGGAAAGTTTCGGGACTGCCTTCGATCTTTACCTGCACGAACTGTCCTGGTTTCAGTGCAGGCAGATAATTATTACCTGCAAGTTCAAGCACAAAGAGATCATTATTCAGGCGACGGTTTGCCTTTACAGTGAAATCTTCAATTCTCTTTGACATCAGCACTCTGTTTTCAACAAAGATAATTAATGATCGGGTTCTTAAAAAAATTGGCTAATGTTTCGCAGGATAAAATTCTTCAAAACTGTTATCGTCATAAAACCACACGATTTTAACTGCCTGAGAATGCACCGGATGAGTCTTTTCTGATAAAGTCCCGTGAATATCCGATTGCTGACTATTGTCAGGAGGCTCCTTTTCCACGTTCCCGGTTGGTATTTCCCCCATTTTGACTGACTGGATCAGATCAATACCGGCAAAAAGATCTCCCATTTTGGGTTCCTTATACATCGCTCCTTTGCCGAATATGAGCCATTCTGTGGACAGGAATGGATATTTTTCAAGCATTTTGATCACAAAATCAAGACTTGGTTTGTTTCTTCCTGAAATTATGTGGGAAATACCTGAGGGCTGAACATGGATATCTTCAGCAAACTGGGCTGAAGTCTTGTTTTCTCTCTTAAGAAATTCAAGAATACGCTCCTTCATATTCTGATCATATTTATTACAAATGTAAATATTAATAAAATTACATTGATAACTTTATTAAATTACACATGTAATTACATACTTTTCACATATTGGAAAGAAGAAACCGGTGATTGGTATCCGGCATTAAATCAATCATTTACTAATTGTAATTATATTATGCTATGCTTTAGTTTAGGCATTTATATTATTGATTAATAGTATTATATGAAATAATATTTCATATTGCTAAAGAAATTGTGACCATTAGGCTTAAAAGGTATATATTATATGCTGAGATAACCCATGTATTTTATTTGATAATCAATGGTTTAAAATATGGGTAAACGACTGATAAGAAATAATTACATCTGTCAACTTTAATAACGTATTAATATCTTTATTAATGTAAATACTCTTGTAACTTTAGCTGTTTACAAATGTGAATGAGCGAAAATACCTCTGTTTCTCTTTGGATTATTTATTTGAAGATTGTTGTTGGATTATTTATTTGAAAATTCTGGTCTGATTGAGGCCGGAGATTCAGCAAATATCAAATATTTAAATGTAGAGCAGTTAAGATATCGTGTTTTAACCGGTAACAAATAGTGGAAACTATGGTATATTGAGGCTGACCTGTGGAGCAATACTCTCCCATTGCTTACTTAAGACCCGGCAATACTTCCGGACAAGGGGAGAAAACAGAAAATACGACTTAGTCAGAACATAAAGGAAACTCGGATCTCAGGATTTCCGTAAATATTGTATTCTGAATTATTCAGAACCCAGAGGAAGGTGAAATTAAGTGATGATCTCTGACCAATCTGCTGCCTGATGCCTCCTCCGGCAAGAAATGTATTTAACATGAATCGCTTAGAATCATAGGGCGCTTCAAAAAAATCAGTTTCAAGACTCAGGGCTTCATACTCTCCGTGCAAAAACAAGCCCAGATGGACTCCAAGTGGGATTATATTATCAAGATCCTGGAGGAAAAGTACCTCTGCATACGTTTTGCCACCATAAATAACAGTACCTTCAGAGAAAAACTTATAGTATTGAAAATCAGGACCTGCAGCAACACTTATCCTTGGCAGCACCCATAAACCTATAACCGGCGATACTTCAATGTCGGTATAACTCCCAAACTGGAGACTGAAGTTCCCTCCATAGAATAATCTTTCCTTTAATGGTGGTACCTCACTGTTTCTTTCCTGCCCGTAAGAGTGTCCAAATGAGACATGCAGTAGAATCACCAGTAATATCGCATTTATGAATGTATTGTATGGATGATATCTTTTCATGCAAACCGGTTTCATCATAATATAATTTTGATTTTAATGGTATGATGGAGCCCACATGTTGATAAAATTATTTCTATAAGTGTTAGTGTTGGCATAACATGTGGGGTTCATAAAACAATTTTGTAACTTTACGTAAAAGGGTGACAAATTAACGAAAAAATCTATACCATAATACGTTGGACATATGAATATAATTGTAAACGGGGCCTCAAAGGGCATTGGCAGGGCGGTAGTGCTCCAAATGGCTGCAGATAAGGACAATCAATTACTTGCAACTGGCAGGAATGAAGCAAAGCTCAAGGAGCTTCAGATGGAATGCCTGAATGAGAATGTTACTTATCTGAGAATGGATATTACCGGAATGAATAAGGAGATGGCAGCCATCAAGGATCTGATCTATAATCGTTTCAGCAGGGTGGATATACTGATCAACATGGCAGGGAGCCTTATCGTTTCGGATTTCATGAAGATGCACGACGACGATTTCCGCAGCTTGATGGAAGCCAATTTTTTCGGTCCTGCCAATCTTATAAAGCTTGTGGTGCCATTGATGCCGGAAGGTGCCCATATTGTAAATATTTCAAGCATGGGTGGATTCCAGGGCAGTTCAAAATACAGGGGGCTTGCGGTTTACAGCGCCTCAAAGGCCGCCCTTTCGTGCCTCAGCGAATGCCTGGCAGGGGAACTGAATGAATCAGGGATCAGTGTAAATTGCCTCGCGCTCGGTTCGGTTCAGACCGGGATGTTCGAAAATGCATTCCCGGGGTTAAAAGCTCCCATTGGTCCAAAAGGAATGGCCGAATTCATTTCATACTTTGCCATAAATGGTAACAAATATTTTAACGGGAAAGTGTTGCCTGTAGCCGTAAATAATCCATGAACTCACCCCCAACCCCTCTCTGGTTCCCAAGGAGGGGGCTTTAACCACTTATTACAAATAAATTCCCCCTCTTTGCGCCAGCAGAGAGGGGGAATCAAAGGGGGTGAGTATATGTATTATAAATACTCCTTGATCTCAATCTTACCATCCAGAGCAAGCAATCCATTATAAGCCAGAGCCTTGATCTCATCCTCACCCGGAAATACGACTACTTTTGCTATGAATTCAACCATTTTCCTGATCCTCTCCACATGAGATTCCTCGTAGGCAAGGCCGCCTGTCAGAATAATGGCATCGACACTGCCCTCCAGAACTGATGCCATGGCTCCGATCTCTTTTGAGATCTGGTAGGCAATTGCGTTTATCACCATCACAGCCTCCGGATCACCGGCATCTGCCCTATTGTTGGCCTCAATAAAGTTGTTGGTTCCCAGATAAGCTACCATTCCTCCCTTGCCTGTGATCATCGACTTCAGTTCCTGTTGAGGGTATTTCCCTGAGAAGCAAAGATCAACCAGCTGACCAGAAGGGAGGCCCCCGGAGCGCTCAGGCGAAAATGGACCATCTCCGTTAAGGGCATTATTGACATCAATTATTCTACCTTTATGGTGTGCCCCAACGCTTATCCCTCCTCCCATGTGCACAACTATCAGGTTCAAATCCTCATACTGACGGTTAACAGAGCCGGAATAAATACGGGCAACAGCTTTCTGATTCAGGGCATGAAAAATCGAAATCCGTTCGATTGCAGGATGGCCTGAAAGCCTGGCCACAGGTTCAAGCTCATCAACTACCACGGGATCAACAATGTAGGCTTTAGCCCCAGGTAATGCTGAGGCAATATCATCCGCAATCAAACCGCCAAGGTTGCTGGCATGTTGTCCCAGGATACCAGTTCTCAGATCCTCAATCATTTTTTCATTAACCTCATAAATACCTGATTCGATAGGCTTGATTAATCCACCCCGTCCAACGACAGCAGCTATTGATGCGAGATCTATATTATACCCGGACAACTCATTCATTATCAAATTTTTCCTGAAATGGAACTGATCAGTTATTTTCTTGTAGCCCGAAATTTCTATGGAATTGTGCCTGAGGGTTTTCTCAAAGATAAGGTTCTCCTCCTCAAACAGGGCAAATTTCGTGGAGGTGGATCCCGGATTGATTGCCAGTATTAACCGTTTGGACATGGAATTGGATTTGAAACGACAATTTATATCTGAAACCAGAACATTAAGCCATCAGACATGCAAGTGCAATGCAATAAAACTTCGACTTTTCACTTTCGCTTCTCGACATTACAATAACGGGATTTTCAGTACCTCGTAAAAGTCCAGCTAGCTCTCCCTGTGCAAACAGCATCAGACCTTTATAGAATGGATTCGACGATTCGAGGGAAGGGAAAAGAAGTATATCCGCATCTCCGTTTACAGGGGTATTGATCCCCTTAATATCAACGCTTTTCTTATCGCAGGCAAGGAAAATGTCGAGCGGACCGTCCATTATGCAATCTGTAATTTCTCCTTTTTTTACCATGCTGCACATTATCTTGTAATCCTCTGAGCTTTTGAAATGCCTGCCTGGTTTTTCCGAGGCTGAAATAAGAGCCGTTTTTGGCTTATTAATACCAAACCTCCCTGCCATTTCAACGGCGTATTTCACCATTTCAATCTTTTGCTCAAGCGATGGTACAGGTATAACTGCCGGATCGGTGATAAACAATAGCTTATGATAAGCCGGCAATTCGATTGCACAGACATAACTCAGTACAGCACCGGGATTCATAAGTCCGCTGCTTTTATCCATGACAGCTTTCAGGAATTTATCGGTACCTACCAGCCCTTTCATTGTAATATCGGCCTCCCCTGAACGGGTCAGCCTGACAGCTTCTGCCGAGGCATTAACCTCATCTTCAGAATCAACAAGTGTAAACAATTCATGATTTATTCCCGCCCTCCGGCAAATGTTCTTTATCTCAGCTGACTGACCTATCAGAACAGCATCGGCCAGACCATAATTTACTGCTTTATGGATTGCACTGATAGTATTGATATCCTGGGCCCACGCAACTGCGATCCGATGCTTTCTGTGAAGCGAAAGGACCTTTTCAACCATCTGGTCAAGCGATCGGATCATATCAGCCTATTTACTTGCCGCGGCAGCAAGGAGGATACTATCGTATTTAGCTTGCTCGGAATCAGATCTTGAGGTCAGAACTATCGGCACCTGGGCTCCGAGGATTATAGATGCCACTTTGGCCTTGGCAAAGAAAACCAGGGATTTATAGAGCACATTCCCCACTTCAATATCGGGCATAAGCAGAAGATCGGTATCACCTGCCACTTCACTTTTTATACCTTTGTGCTGCGCACTTTCAAGACTGACGGCGTTATCGAAGGCAAGAGGACCATCAATTATGCAGTTCCTTATCTGTTCGCGCTGATTCATTTTCGAGAGCAAAGCTGCATGCAGTGTGGCTTCCATATTTTCGTTCACCATTTCGACGGCTCCCAGAACAGCTACTTTTGGCATTATATATCCAAGCTTGTGAAGCAAAGAAACCGAGTTATTTACTATGGAGATCTTATCCCTGAGGTTTGGTGCAATATTCATAGCAACATCAGTGACTGCAATCAGCTTGTGATAGGTATCGACTTCAAACAGGGCAATATGTGAGAGCAGATTACCCGTTCTAAGGCCCCATTCCTTGTTCAGGACACTTCTCAGGAGCGAGGAGGTGCCTACCTTGCCTTTCATGAGAATGTCGGCCTGTTTGCTGCTAAGCATCCTTACTGACATTTCTACGGACTTGTCAATATCAGGTTCGTGGATGATTCTTAGTCCTGTTATATCATACCCTTCAGCGTAACAAATATTCTGAATTCCCTCTTTGTCACCAATAAATATCGGCTCAATGATTTGATCTTTCCATGCTCTCAGAACAGCTCCCAGGGAATGCTGATCCTGAGCTGCGGCAAGTACAAGCTTTTTACCCGGTTTCCCCTCCACGATCGCCTTCAGATCGGACATGCTTTTCAGAACCATGACTGTTGTTTTTAGGTTTCTACTTAATGGGTGTACTTCTCAACTATATATCTTGTGTCGGAAGCGATTACGAATTCCTCGTCGGTTGTAATGCACATAACGGTAGCTTTTGAATCCGGCTTCGATAATATCTTATCACTGCCACGAACATCTTTATTGGCATCAAAATCAAAACTAATACCGAGCGATTCCATGTCAGAGCAGATCATGGCTCTCATTTTGTGGTCGTTCTCTCCTACTCCTCCTGTAAAAACAAGAAGATCAAGCCCGTTCAGTGCGGCTATATATGATCCGATGAATTTTTTGACTTTGTAGGCATACATATTGAGAGCCAGAAGCGCTTTTTCATTACCTTCCGCGGCGGCGACTTCAAGGTCGCGCATATCAGAGGAGAGGCCTGAAATTCCTGCAACACCACTCTTCTTGTTGATCAGATTATTCACACCGGTGACATTGAGGTGTTCCTTATCAGCAATATAAATAAGAACACCCGCATCTATCTCCCCGGTCCTGGTTCCCATTATGAGTCCGTCGACAGGAGTAAAACCCATCGAAGTATCAATAGAACGGCCATTTTGTATTGCTGTAATCGAGGCTCCATTGCCCAGGTGGCAGGTAATGATCTTTAATTTCTTACAGTCCAGGCCAAGAATTTTTGCAGCTTTTGAGGCCACAAACTTGTGGCTGGTGCCATGGTATCCGTATTTTCTAATCCTGTACTTTTCATAATATTCATAAGGAAGTGCATACATATATGCATAGTCGGGCATTGTCTGATGAAATGAAGTGTCAAATACCGCCACCTGCGGAACACCGGGGATCAGCTTCTCAACCGACAGTATACCCTTAAGGTTTGCCGGATTATGGAGTGGGGCAAGTTCGATGTTTATCTCAATCTGTTTCTTTACGTCGTTATCGATAAGGATACTCTCCTTGTAGCTTTCTCCTCCGTTGACAACCCTGTGGCCGACAGCCTTGATCTGATTCACATTTTTTATCACGCCATGCTTTGGGTCTGTCAGGGCAGCCATCACAAGGTTTATTCCTGTGGTATGGTCTGGTATATCGTTTAGCAACTTGTAAGGCTCCCCATCAGCGGGTTTATGGGTTAATATGCTGTCAACCAATCCTATCCGCTCAAGAAGCCCCTTTGCAAGCAGCATGTTTCCGTCGGACATGTCAAAAAGCTGGTATTTAATTGATGAGCTTCCGCAATTCAAGACAAGGATAATCATATTTATGGTTGTATTTGATAATCTTTTTTACTGTTTTTTGCCGGCTGCCTGATTGGCAGTAATTGCTATCATGCTTACGATATCATTTACGGAGCAACCACGCGAAAGGTCATTGATCGGAGCAGCCATTCCCTGAAGGATAGGTCCGATGGCTTCTGCATTTGCCAGCCTCTGGACAAGCTTATATGCAATATTGCCGCAATTAAGGTCAGGAAAGACAAGAACATTGGCATGACCGGCAATTTTACTTCCCGGAGCTTTTTTCTGGCCTATAGCTTCGACAAGTGCTGCATCTCCCTGGAGCTCTCCGTCAATCAAAAGGTCAGGGGCCATTTCCTTTGCAATTTTTGTTGCGCTGACAACCTTGTCAACAAGTTCATGCTTTGCGCTCCCCTTTGTCGAAAAGCTCAGCATTGCAATTCTTGGCTCAAAGCCCCCTATTGCCCTTGCAGTGTTTGCAGTAGCTACAGCAATCTCTGCAAGCTCCTTATCATCAGGGTTTGGATGTACCGCTCCATCGGCGAAAATGATAACGCCATCCTCTCCAAAATTCTTATCCTGGAGAATCATTATAAATGCACCTGACACAACCGATATTCCCGGAGCAGTCTTAACATAATGGAAAGCCGGACGGAGAACATCGCCTGTTGAATGATCTGCACCCGATACCTCACCATCAGCATCACAATTCTTAATCATCAGGACGCCAAGGTAGAGCGGATCTTCGATAAGGCGGGATGCCTCCTCCCTGGTCATACCCTTGCTCTTCCTGAGTTCAACCATCATGTCAATGTAAAGGTCCTTTTTATCATGAGATTTAGGATTTACTATAGTGGCCCTCGACAGGTTTTTCAATCCCAGGGTTGCTGCATGCGCCGCAATTTCCACGGGATCCCCTATTAAAATTATTTGTGCCAGCCCTTCCGCAATTGCAATATCGGCGGCTTTAATATTTCTTTCCTCGTATCCTTCGGGTAGTACGATACGCATATTATGTTTCTTTGCATTCAGTTTGATCCGGTCCAGCAATTCCATTGTATCTCAGTGATTTAAAAATTAAAACATTCTGCTTTAAATGTAAGAAAAAAAAGTCCGATTAAACAATTGGTACCTCATGAATATTTTCCGGAATCGATTTTTTCTAAAAAATATTTCTCTTCAGGTCAATATCCGATGGAAGATAAAATCATTTTCTAAATTTGGAGTTCAAAATAAAACCGGAAATGGATTCTTTTGGTACCAGGCTCGACTCCCTTAAGAAAACTCTTGAGGGTGATTTAAAATATGACATAATCACAAAAACCATTTATGCTACGGATGCATCGGATTACAAGGAACAACCGGTTGGCGTAGCCTGGCCGGCAGGTGCAGAGGATCTGAAGAAGATCCTTAAGTTCGCTTCAGAAGAGAAAATCGGAGTTACTATCAGGGCTGCCGGAACGTCACTTGCAGGTCAGGTTGTAGCGTCGGGTATCATTGCAGATATATCAAGATACATGACCAGAATCCTCGAATTAAACAGGGAGGAAATGTGGGTAAGGGTAGAGCCGGGAGTTGTTCTTGACGAACTGAACATGTACCTGCGGCCTTTCGGTTTGTTTTTTGGTCCCGAGACATCAACTTCCAGCCGGTGCAACATGGGCGGGATGGTTGGCAACAATTCATGCGGCTCGCATTCACTTGTTTACGGATCGACACGGGAGCATACCATCGAGCTTAAAACACTACTTAGCGACGGAAGTGAAGCAACCTTTGGTCCGATGGATAAAAACACTTTTGAAAGGAAATGCGGACTGGATAAACTTGAAGGATCCATATACAGGAATATCAGGGAGATACTCGACGATCCGGAGAATAAAAAGTCTATCAGGGAAGGTTATCCCGATCCCAGGATCCCAAGACGCAACACTGGCTATGCTCTTGATTTACTGCTCGATTCCGTGGTTTTTGACAACTATTCCGGAAACAGTTTCAACTTCTGCAGGCTTCTTGCAGGATCGGAAGGCACCCTGGCGGTCACAACAGAAATAAAGCTTAACCTTGTCCCTCTCCCCCCGGCATGCAAGACTCTGGTATGTGTACATCACAGAGACCGTGAAGAAGCTTTTATGGCTAACCTTGTAGCCCTTAATTTCAAGCCCTCTGCTGTTGAACTGACTGATGACAGAATTCTTGAGCTGACAAAAGACAACCTGAGCCAGAAAAACAATCGTTTCTTCCTTGACGGGGATCCCGGAGCAATAATGATGGTTGAGTTTGCAAGGGATACAGTGGCGGAAGTCGAATCGGTTACTGATGAGTTGATAAAAGCCCTCAAAAAAGCCGGATACGGATACTCTTATCCTGTTGTCAGAGGAAAGGATATGGCAAAAGCATGGGAACTGAGGAAAGCCGGACTTGGTGTTCTCGGAAAGATGAAGGGTGATCGCAGAACAGTTTCCCTGGTTGAAGATACGGCAGTCCGCGTCGAGGACCTGCCTGCCTACATGGACGATTTTGCTAAATTACTGGCACGATACGGAAAGGATTCTGTTTACCATGCCCATATCGGAACCGGCGAGCTTCATATCAGGCCTGTTCTAAATTTGAAAGATGCCGGGGATGTTGAATTGTTCAGGACCATTGGGATTGAAACAGCGAGACTTGTAAAGAAGTACAGAGGATCCTTGAGCGGGGAGCATGGTGACGGAAGGCTAAGGGGGGAGTTCATTCCCATTATACTTGGTGATGCGAACTATGAACTGCTTAAAAAACTTAAGGCAGCCTGGGATCCCGAAAATATCCTGAATCCCGGAAAGATTGTCGGTACGCCAAAGATGAACACTTTTCTGAGATATGAACCGGGCACTTTCATACCTGAAATAGCAACAATATACGATTTCTCATCTACGGAAGGAATTATACGGGCTGCTGAAAAATGCAATGGATCAGGTGACTGCCGCAAGTCGATAAAACTGGGAGGTACAATGTGCCCCAGCTTTATGGCAACAATGGATGAGGAGAACTGTACAAGGGCAAGAGCCAATATCCTCCGGGAATTTTTAAGTATAAAAGATTCAAATCAGTGGGACCACAAAGAAATATATGACATACTTGATTTGTGCCTGGCCTGTAAAGGATGCAAGGCCGAGTGTCCTTCAGGTGTCGACATTGCCAAGATGAAATCCGAATTCCTTC
>Ga0105106_10002608_pt1 | contig 12931 bp, 5 predicted proteins | sample PPLLaktember2015_5_FD_79109 | JGI IMG/M metagenome (GOLD analysis project Ga0105106, IMG submission 79109) | Freshwater sediment microbial communities from Prairie Pothole Lake near Jamestown, North Dakota, USA - PPLs Lake P8 Core (1) Depth... | ecosystem: Environmental > Aquatic > Freshwater >...
AAGCCAGGGAGGAATGGATCTGGGATTTTGATCTGAAAGGGACAGTTTTTAATAAGAAGAAGTCTGTGTTTAAAATCACGGCAACACTTATCTGAAATGGTAAGGGAAGAAATAAAAAGAAAATACCCCTTGCAGGCTGGTTATCTGATCCGTACCGTCTGAGAAATAATATCAAAGCAAGGCAGGAGGCAGTGGATGAGCTTGCAGAAAAACTCCGATGGCGCCAGGAATTTATGGCACACGGACTTGGCAAACCACTTGAAAAAGAGGATATTGAAAGTCTCAGGAAATGGCTGGAAGGAAAGGAGGATCAACATTTATCACAGGTTTTGAGAATAATTGCTGTAGTCTCTCCAATACTTACCATTGGTGTTCTGATACTTACCATTGCAAAGGTTTTTCCACCTGTGCCTGCAGGGCTACTTTTTCTGATTAACCTGGGATTGGTAGTCGCATATCTGAAGAAGAGTAACAGGGTGCATCTGATGGTTTCGGGGAAGTATAATTTTCTTACTTCATTTGAAAAGCTAATTTCTGCTTTTGGTAATGAGCGGTTCCGGTCACAGATACTGACTGAAGCCGCCGGAAAGTTTCAATCAGGCAGCAGGCCGGCAGAGAAGAGAATTAAAGACCTGAGCCGGATAATCCAGGCATTTGACAGCCGGCTGAATCTGCTTGTGGGCTTTATACTTAACGGACTGATATTGTGGGATTTCCAGTGTTTATTAAGACTTGAGAAGTGGAAACGGGATGCTGCCGGACAGCTCCCGTCATGGCTTGAAGCGATTGGCGAGGCCGATGCCCTTATAAGCCTGGCAAACCATGTTTTTAATAATCCGGAGTTTGTATTCCCGGAGATCTCTGAAGCGGAACCGGTTCTTATGGCTACCAGTCTCGGACATCCGCTTATTGATGAGAAAATAAGAGTATGTAACGATTTCTCAGTGGCTCGTAAAGGACAGATCTGCATAATAACCGGAGCTAATATGGCGGGGAAAAGCACTTTCCTGAGGACTATAGCCGTTAATCTGATACTTGGGATGACCGGAACAAAAGTGTGCGCTGCGAAGTTCAGGTTTAAACCGGTCGTTCTATTTTCCAGTATGAGAACAACTGACTCCCTCAGCAGCAATGAGTCATATTTCTATGCCGAGCTGAAAAGGCTTAAGATCCTGAAAGAGAGGCTTGAAACAGATTCAGATCTTTTTTTTATTCTCGATGAGATATTGAAAGGTACCAATTCAGAGGATAAAAGTACAGGCTCAAAAATGTTTCTTGGGAAACTGGCAGAAAAGAATGCCACAGGAATAATCGCCACACATGATATTTCACTTGGTGAAATGGAGAAGGTATTCCCGCAAAATGTATTTAATAAATGTTTCGAAGTGGAGATTAGCGGTGAATCGGTATTTTTCGATTATAAACTAAGGGATGGGATCACAAAACATATGAATGCAGGAATACTTATGAAGCAGATGGGAATTATCTGAAACGCTCCCATTTATCAACATTCCGGCTGACAATGCAATTCTCAATCAATCAGATGAATATTCTTCAACCTGTCTTTTTGTCACTTTCCCCGCACAAATTTAAACTTTGATTGTTGAAAAATTGAAGGTTCGCAACAAGTCTAAATAACTATATTTGCGCAAAATTTCTCCGAAATGTCTGTTGTAGGTTATTCAGAAGAACATATCAAAACCCTTGAATGGCGGGAGCATATCCGGCTCAGACCGGGAATGTACATTGGCAAACTGGGCGACGGGTCATCACAGGATGACGGTGTATATGTTTTGCTGAAAGAGGTAATGGATAATGCCATCGATGAATATATGATGGGATTTGGAAAGAAAATCGACGTTTCAATAAACGGCAAAGAAGTACGTGTGCGCGATTTCGGGAGGGGCATTCCGCTCGGGAAAGTGCTCGATGCTGTCTCCAGAATGAACACAGGTGCGAAATACGATTCCAGGGCTTTCAAAAAATCTGTGGGATTGAACGGTGTGGGGGTGAAGGCAGTTAATGCACTTTCGTCCAGATTCGTATTAAGATCAATACGCGACGGACAGATCAAGGTCACCGAATTTGAGCACGGGATAACGATAAAGGATCATCCGCTTAAGCCGACCGATGAGGAGAATGGTGTCGAGGTGATCTTCCATCCGGACGAGGAGATGTTCGGCAACTTTTTCTACATTTCGGAATACGTGGATACAATGCTGAAAAACTACGTATACCTCAACACGGGGCTTGTAATAAACTTCAACGGGAATAAATTCTTTTCGAAGAACGGGCTGGCAGATATGCTGAATGAAAACATGAGCAAGGAGGGTCTTTATCCTCTTATTCATCTGCTGGGCGAAGATATTGAGATAGCTTTAACACACGGACTTCAGTATGGCGAGGAATATCACAGTTTCGTCAATGGGCAGAATACGATCCAGGGAGGTACCCATTTACTGGCTTTCCGGGAAGCGTTCGTTAAAACAATAAGGGAGTTTTACAAAAAGGATTATGATCCTGCCGATATAAGATCATCGATAATTGCAGCAATAAGCATTAAAGTTGAAGAACCTATTTTTGAATCGCAGACAAAGACAAGGCTCGGTTCTAAAGATATGGGTCCCGGTGGTCAGTCAGTGAGGAACTTCATAACTGAGTTCGTCAAAAAGCAGCTTGACGATTACCTGCATAAAAATTCTGAGACGGCAAGGATTCTTCTGAAGAAGATACAGGACTCGGAAAAGGAAAGAAAGGCTATATCATCGATCCAGAAGCTGGCCCGTGAAAGGGCCAAAAAAGTGAGCCTTCACAATAAAAAGCTCAGGGATTGCCGGATACATTATAACTCGAATGATCCTAAAAAGCTCGATTCGACACTCTTCATTACAGAAGGTGATTCAGCAAGCGGCTCAATAACCAAATCAAGGGATGTAGAGACACAGGCTGTATTCAGCCTGAGAGGCAAACCACTGAACTCATTCGGTCTTACCAAGAAAATAGTCTATGAGAACGAGGAGTTTAACCTGCTTCAGGCAGCTCTTAATATTGAGGACGGGATCGAAAATCTTCGTTACAATAATGTAATAATTGCTACCGATGCCGATGTCGATGGCATGCACATAAGGTTGCTTCTCCTCACCTTTTTCCTTCAGTTCTTCCCCGACCTTGTAAGGAAAGGGCACGTTTATATTCTTCAGACCCCGCTGTTCCGCGTAAGAAATAAAAAGGAGACAAGATACTGTTACTCTCCGGCGGAGAAGTCAAAAGCGATCACTGCACTTGGTCCGAATCCTGAGATGACAAGATTTAAGGGTCTTGGAGAAATATCACCCGATGAATTCATACATTTCATAGGAAAAGATATGCATCTTGAGCCTGTCCGCATGAAAAAATATGATGCTGTAAACGGATACCTGGAATTTTATATGGGGAAGAATACACCTGAAAGACAGGATTTTATAATTGAGAACCTGAGGATCGAAACTGATCTTATTGAAGAAGAATAATAAAAATTAGAAGAGGAAAGCATCAGGCGTGATTTATGGAAGAGTTAGAACTGGATTCTGAATATCCCGAAGGAGGAGAAGATATTGAACAGGGGCCGGTTGCACTGCATTCAGTGACCGCACTTTCCGGTATGTACCAGGACTGGTTCCTCGATTATGCTTCCTATGTCATTCTGGAACGTGCCGTTCCTGATCTTTTTGACGGACTAAAGCCTGTTCAGAGGCGTCTCCTTCATTCAATGAAACGGATGGATGACGGCCGCTTCAACAAGGTAGCCAATATAATTGGTCATACAATGCAGTTCCATCCTCATGGTGATGCCTCAATTGGTGATGCACTGGTTCAGCTCGGACAAAAAGATCTTCTTGTAGAAACTCAGGGTAACTGGGGCAACATTCTGACAGGCGACGGTGCTGCAGCTCCGAGATACATAGAGGCACGACTCTCCAAATTTGCGTTGGATGTTGTCTTCAATCCTAAAATAACCGAGTGGAAGCTCTCTTACGACGGTCGAAACAAGGAACCGGTAACACTGCCGGTAAAATTCCCGCTTCTTCTCGCAATGGGCGTCGAAGGCATTGCCGTCGGACTTGCTTCAAAAATTCTGCCCCATAATTTCCTGGAGCTGATAGATGCCACGATAAATTATCTTCAGGGAAATGAATTCGAGATCTACCCTGATTTCCCGACAGGCGGATATATTGATATATCAAAATACAACGACGGCCAGAGAGGAGGTGTGGTAAAAGTCAGGGCAAAGATTGAAAAAATCGATAAAAAAACACTTGTAATCACCGAGATACCTTACGGCAAGACTACAACTACCCTGATTGAATCAATCATAAAGTCAAGCGAAAAGGGAAAAATAAAAATCAGGAAAATAGATGACAACACATCTGCCAATGTTGAGATTGTGGTCCATCTTATGCCTGGTGTCTCTCCCGACAAAACTATTGATGCTCTTTATGCTCTGACCGATTGCGAATACTCAATTTCACCGAATACCTGCGTTATAACGGAGAACAAACCCTCCTTCATGGGTGTAACCGCAATCCTGAAGCACTCCGCCGACAGAACGGTTGAAATGCTGAAGGCTGAGCTGGAGATCAGAAAAAATGAGCTGCAGGAGGAATGGCATATGTCATCCCTTGAAAAGATCTTTATTGAGGAGAGAATTTACAGGGACATAGAAGAGAGTGAAACCTGGGAGAGCGTCATCAAGGCAATCGATGACGGACTTAAGCCTTTCAAAAAGAGATTGTTGAGAGAGGTGACAAGGGAGGATATAATTCAGCTTACCGAGATAAAGATAAAGCGTATATCAAAGTATGATGTAAAAAAGGCCGATGAGCATATCAAAGGTATTGATATTGAACTGGAAGAAGTTAAGAACCATCTGCAGAACCTCATACCTTTCACAATAAACTATTTTAAACAGATTAGAAAGAAGTTTGGAAAAGGAAGGGAAAGAAAGACTGAGATCAGGAGCTTTGATACGATACAGGCTACAAAAGTTGTTGCAGTCAATGCCAAACTCTACATTAATTACAAAGAAGGATTTTTAGGGACCGGTCTTAAGAAGGACGAGTTTGTATGCGAATGTTCCGACATTGACGATATCATTGTTATAAGGAAAGACGGCAGTTACCTGATCACAAAAGTAGCAGACAAGGTTTTTGTGGGGTGTGATATTTTATATGCCCAGGTTTTTCTGAAGAATGACGAGCGCACAATATATAATATCGTATACCAGGATGGCAAGGATGGCCCGCTACTGACTAAACGGTGTGCCATAACAGGACTGACTCGTGACAAAGAATATAATCTCACACGCGGAATCCCGGGATCGAAGATTGTCTATTTCAGTGCAAATCCGAATGGTGAGGCCGAAGTGATCAGGATTCATCACAAGCCAAAAGCCAGATTGAAAAAACTTGTTTTTGAATTTGATTTCGGGCAGCTTGGAATAAAGGGAAAATCCTCATTGGGGAATATACTTACAAAACATACTGTTCAGAAAATAGCGCTGAAAGAAAAGGGACTTTCGACCCTCGGGGGAAGGAAAATCTGGTTTGATGATGCAGTATTCAGGCTCAATGTTGACTGCAGGGGTAATTTCCTGGGGGAATTCGGAGGCGATGACAAGATCCTTGTGGTAACCAAAAATGGATTCTTCAGGCATACCGGCTTTGACCTTTCGAACCATTATGAAGATAATATTCTTATAATTGAAAAATTCAGGCCCGGGAAAGTGTATTCAGCAGTATACTGGGACGCTGATCAGAATTATTATTATGTTAAAAGGTTCATGATAGAGGAATCGGAAAAACCGCAATGCTTTATCAATGAAAATCCGGAATCAAAGCTTATCAGTATCACTGAAGTTGAATATCCGCGTTTCGAGCTCCATTTCGGGGGGAAGCATAAAAACCGTGAAAATGCTATAATTGAGGTTGCAGAATTTATAGGGGTTAAGAGTTATAAAGCCAGGGGGAAACGACTCACCAGCTTCATGATAGAAAATATTCAGGAGATAGAGCCCATTGTAAAGAAGGAGGGTGCTGTTATTGAACAGACTACTGAGGAGGATGAGGAGGATAGTAAACCGCAGATCCCGCCAAGACAGGATCCCGCCCAGATGAAACTTGAACTGTAATGCCGGAGAAAAACCTGATATATATAATCGGTTTTATGGGAAGCGGCAAGTCGACTGCCGGGAAGCGGTTGGCATCAGCGCTTGGATGGTCATTTATTGATCTTGACCGCAAAATTGAAGAGTTTGCCGGCAAAACAATTCCACTAATATTTTCTCAGGATGGCGAGGATCATTTCAGGAAGATTGAAAGCGATGTCCTGAAAAGCTCCGGACAGCTTGTAAAAACGGTTATTTCAACAGGGGGAGGTACCCCATGCCACGGTGATAATATGGATTTTATGCTTAACACAGGCGTGACTGTTTACCTTAAGATGACTCCTGCCCAGCTGGCAGGCAGACTCCTCGGATCATCAGGAGAGAGGCCTTTATTGAGGAATGTTCCCGATGAAAGGCTTCCCGCTTTTATTGAAGAAAAACTTGCTTACCGTGAAAAATGGTACTGCAGGGCAAACTTAACTGTTGATGGTATAAGCCTGAATATAGATCTGTTGAAATCGATAATTAATTCAGGGTCAGGCAACTGACCCTATTTATTATCTGGTATTTTTCATTCAGATCACCGGAAAGCGCAGGTATTCGTAAAAAAAGATCCGGATTGAAGAATAAGGTAATATTTAATTCTTATTTTTAGTGAATGTTTATAACCAGTTGAACTCTTATGAAAGACAGGTTGTTCAGACTAATCAGTAACAGGGCCGCTGAGGAGTCGGGATTAACATACCTGCTGGTTCAATCCTTATTTGTAGGAATCTTCATTGGAACATTTGATGTAATCGCTCATTCTCTCTTCCTGTCGGTTTTTGATGAGAAGATTATGGCAAGAGCGTATGTCATTTCAGGCCTGGCAGGAATCATTCTTATATTACTTTATTCAAGGTACCTGATTAACAATCGGTTCAGAAATTTAGCCGGGGTCACCTTCATATTTAGTACTGTAGTTACATTTTTGTCGTGGATTTTGTTGCTTATAAATCCTGTGGGGTCTGTGTTTTTTATGGTTTTTGTTATGCTGGGTCCGTTGAATTTCCTGGTACTGCTGGGAATACGGGCTGTTATGAATGATTCCGATACGGTCCGCAACGGAAATAACACTATACCGATATTGGAAGGCGGACTGATAAGCGGTATCATCTTAAGCTGTTATGCAATCCCGATTCTGCTCTTCCTGAACATAACGCCAATTAATATATTGCTTACCAGTGCGATAGCTGTCCTGGCTGTTACAATTATGCAGATAATAAAGGGATCCCATATTCTTAACCAATCAGAAGAGAATTTGGAGACAACTTCTACTGATATAAAAGTTAATCCATTTTCAGGCAGTTTACGTGAGGATACACTTCTGAGAAGTCTGGTAATTTTTTGCGTATTCCCGGTAATGACAGCCCTTTTTATTCAGTATTCGTTTATGGCAGTCACAAGGGTTCAGTACCCGGCCTCCGAAGATATGGCACATTTTCTGGGTTTATTCACCGGGAGTGTAATGGTCTTCACACTCATGATTAAATTCTTTGTTTTTCCATACTTCATGAGAACGTTCGGGTTGCGATCGGCTCTTATTATTACGCCAATTCTGATCGCACTTATAACTGCCTTTACAATTATAACGGGATTCACGGGAGGATATACTCCCGCAACAGCCGGGTTCTTGCTTTTCTTCATACTACTGGCTTTAAACCGTCTGTTTTCCGGATCACTTAAAGAATCAGTCGAATTCCCATCGGTTAAGATCATATCACAGGTTTTTGAAAAAAAGATGCACCAGACAGCAAAAACCGTTATGGCAACAGTGGTGAATGAAATCGCTGTTATATTATCAGGATTAATTCTGGCAGGACTGGGCTTGCTCAGCTTCATAAAGCTTATTCATTTTCCTGTTGTATTGATCGTTATTGCCCTTTTATGGATTCTGGCCGGCCTGAAACTTTACGAACGGTACAAAAATTCTGCTCTGAAGACAAGAGCAATTCAGGATCGGGAAACACCGGATGAGAATTTTAAAAGGTTATCCGGAAACCTTAAAAACAGATTTTCGGCAGGGATAACATTCGGGGAGGATTATTTCAACCTGATTACCGGTGATTTCAGATACCTGGAGAGTAATGACAACAAGTACTATTTTAAGGAAATACTGGATCAGGCGGATATTAAACAGGATATAAATTTATTACCGGCGCTAAAAAAAATAAAGACAGGAACAGGTGTTGAAATGGAGACACGGCAGAGATCGGCGGAAATAATAACAAATCTCGACAACCTTTTATCGGCACCCCTTGAAAAACTCGACAGGCAGGCCAAAGCAATTTTTTTGCTGGCAGAATCCCGCAGACCCCAAACTTCAGATTTATTAAAACTGATGCGGGACAGAAAATCTGATATGAGAATGATCGCTCTCTATATTATCAGGAAATTCCATATGACCTTATTGCTTCCCGAAGTATGCGAATGCATAGGAAATCCTGCTCTTGAACCCCGTGCAGCCGATGCTCTGAGAGCGTTTGGAAAGGAGGCAGATGAAGCGTTGCGCAGATATTATTTCAGAGCATCGGGGAATTTTGAAATCAGCAAAGCAATTCTAAGGTTGCTCGGATCAACCGGCAATCCTGATAATGAAGAATTCCTCTTTTCACTGCTCTGGTCGGGACCACGGCAGAGCCGGGAGGCTGCAGTGAAGAGCCTGGCAAAATGTAATTACAAAATAAGGGAAGAAGAAAAAGAGAGGCTTCTGGGTATGATATCTGATGTAACCGGAATCCTGACATGGAACTTATCTGCAAGGATTACAATTAAAAGGAAAGGCGATCCGTTGCTTCTCGAAGCAATAAATAAGGATATTGAAAGATGGGGCTCATTTCTCTTTGATCTCCTTTCAATAACATATGATGCAGCCTGCATGAAAAATATTCGGGAGAATATCAATTCCGGGACACATGAGAGTGTGAGGCATGCTCTTGAAATGATCGATATTGTGGCTGATGAAACGGTTAAACCCAAATTGAGAACATTGTTCGATGTAATTTCAGACAGGAGGAAAGTGAATATTCTTCACAGATTCTTCCCCGGTGAAGTCAGTGATTATGAAAAACTTGCTGAAGATATTATAAACCGCGACTATAATTTTCTTGGCGTCTGGATCAGGGCCTGCGTCATCAGAAGGATGCCGGAAATTAAAAACAGGGATCTTGCACAATCAATTGTTGCACTTCTTTTTAGCCCCGAAACAATACTCCGCGAGGAAACGGCAAAATTGCTTGCCCGTTCAGATAAAGGCTTCTATGAAGAGGCTTCCGACCGGGTCCCGCTTCAGGTTAAGGAGAGTCTGGAAAAAATCTTCAATGGCACTATTCCTGAGAAGGAGCTGCTCTACGAAAAAATAAACTTTCTTGAATCGATTTTCGATGGACTGCCCGAAGAGAATCTGTTTTTCCTTGCAGGAGAAATGAAATATGCCGGAGGAATTATCCCGGAATTGCTGCCTGTGTATAGAAACTGTATTCTGTGGCAAGGCACTCCCGGTTCACCGGATTTTCATGCAAACGTTTTTTATGAGAATGTCCTTGATAGTATTACAGGCCACGATTCCAGTGCTATTTGCTATGTTCTTCCATTGCAGGCAGTGGAGAAGTATCATTACAAATTTCCTGAACACTCACTAGAAATACTTAAATACATAGATGAAATCGAATAAAGAGATCTCCGGCTTTAATCCTTTTCCCGGGCTGAGACCGTTCACCACCGAAGAAAGTGAACTCTTCTTTGGCCGTGAAAAGGAGAACGAAGAGGTTCTTAACAAGCTTCTTAAGAACCGGTTTGTTACCGTGACAGGCGCTTCGGGAAGTGGCAAATCATCACTTGTATATTGTGGTGTGCTGCCGAAGATCAGAGAACTCGGGCTGAAAGAATCTTCTCACTGGCGAATCGTTGTCTTCAGGCCGGGAAGTGATCCGTTCGCGAATCTCGGAAAGGCAATTAATGAAAACATTGAGGAAACCGGACTCAAAAAGGTGCCGATCGAGACTATACTTAAAGACCTTCACAGGGAATCTGACGGTATATCAATTGCATTAAAGAAACATCTTATAAGGGGTTACGAGAAAGTACTTCTGGTTATTGATCAGTTTGAGGAGCTTTTCAGATACAGCGCCCTCAAAATTGATGGAGCCGGTGGTATTCACACTGCTGAATTCATCGAAAACCTTGTGAGCGCCATCAGCGTTTCTGATTCACGTGTCTACACAATTGTTACAATGCGCGCCGAATTTATTGGGGAGTGTGCACATTATCAGGGTCTTACACAACTGATAAATACAAGTAACTTTCTGGTACCGAGGATGGACAGGGATAATTACAGGCAGGTGATCGAGGGTCCTGTTAAATATGCGGGGGCGAAAATAGATCAGTCATTTGTTGAAGAACTTCTGGATGAAATTGGAGACCGGCCCGATCAACTTCCTGTGTTACAGCATGCCCTTATGAGAACATGGAGTCACTGGCAGGAGCTTAATGACACAGGCCGGCCGATAGGTCAGACTGATTATGATTCAGTCGGAACCATGAAGAATGCTATGTCAGCTCATGCCAACGAAGCTTATGGTGAGCTTGATCAGCGCGGAAAAGCAATATGTGAAAAAATGTTCAGGGAGATCACCGAAAAAGGCAATGAAAAAAAAGGAATACGGCATCCCTCATCAGTAGCCACAATAAAGGCAATAGCACAGTGCAGTACCGAAGAACTTATAGATGTTATTGAAAAGTTCCGTACTCCGTCGAGATCATTTCTTACTCCACGGCATGACATTCCACTGAATGATGATTCAATAATCGATCTCTCGCATGAAAGCCTGATTGGGTTATGGGATCGTCTCGGTGAGTGGGTTGATAAAGAAACCATATCGGTACAAATGTACCTGCAACTGTCGGATTCATCAGCTATGTACCAGCAGGGCAGAGCAGGGTTGCTGAGGACTCCGGATCTTCAGCTGGCCTTAAACTGGCGCGAAAGTCAAAAACCGACTCTCACCTGGGCAAGGAGATACAATCCCGCTTTTGAAAGGACAATGGTTTATCTCAGAACAAGCGAAAAAGAGTTTGTTGAAGAGGAAGACAGAAGAATGCGGTTGCAGAGGAACAAGGTGATCCGGAACAGGATTCTGACAACTATCTTTGGTGGAGCTACAATTGTTGCCCTGGGTTTAATGTTGTCTGCTTTCATTCAAAAAGTATCTGCCGACAGGGAGAAGGCACTTGTTGAATCAGAGAAAATTATGGCATTGAAGGAGAAAAGCCAGGCAGATTCCACTGCGATCATCGCTAAAAATAATGAAGCAAAGGCATTACGTGAAAGAGAGCTCGCTCAACAGCAGACAAGTATTGCAGAAATGAATGTGGTTGCAGCAAAAAAACTGGAGAGAGTAGCACTGATAAAGTCTGATTCGGCAGAATGTGCAAGGTTAAAGTCCGACAGGATTGCTGCCGATGCTACTGAAAGTAAGAATACTGCGGTACGACTCAGGATGCTTTCAATTGGCAAGTCGATGTCACTTAAATCGCTACAGTTCCAGGGGCAGAAAGATCTTCAGACCCTGCTTGCATACCAGGCATACCTGTTTAATAAGAAAAACGGCGGTCCGGAAAATGATGCGGATATATATTCAGGGTTATATAATATAGCACAGCAGTATGGTAACGCCAATCTTAAAACATTCAAAGCTCATACCGGTGAAATTAAAAGTATTGCTTTTGTTCCGGGAAGCAGGGATTTCATTACATCAGGTTCTGACGGGCAGGTCCTGAGATGGACCCTTAACGGGAAGACACAGAATTCCCGGCTTATCTATTCAGGCAAGCAGGTAATTGAAGTCCTGGCAATAAGTCCTGATGCATCATGGCTTGCTGCAGGAGAAAGTAATTCTTCTATTCATATGATCCCGCTTTCTGAGGGCAAACTGCAATTTGAGCTAACCGGGCACTCTTCCAGAATAAACTCACTGAACTTCACTTCTGATAGTAAATTCCTCTATTCTGCATCACTTGATGGCAGGGTTTATAAGTGGGATCTTTCCTCAAAGTCGGGTTCAAATATTGGAACAGAAACTGACAGGATCAATTCGATTGATATGACATCAAATGGAAACTACCTGGCCGGGATCACAGCTGACAACAGGGTTGTTGTCTGGGATCCGGAAAACTATTCAGATAATTACAGGATCGAAACAGGCCAGAAGGATATCAGGGTAATCAGGTTCAAACCTGATGATAATATCCTGGCTATCGGTAATGCTGAAGGAACCATAGAACTCTGGGATATCAGTTCACGGAAAATGATGACTCAGGTGAAGGCTCATACGGCACAGGTTAACGATATCCGGTTCAATCCCGTATTCAGTCAGATGGCGACGGCCGGTAACGATAATTACATAAGGATCTACAATGCAAAAGACATTAATAATCTTACCGAACCACCCATAACTATCTCTGATAATGAAGCTAATGTTAGTAAAATGCAATTCAGTCCCGACGGGCAGCTGATTGTTTCCGGAACCTTTGAAGGTGTCCGCAATCTTGTGAGCCGTCCGGTTCACAATGATTATCTGGTTATGGATATCTGTTCTCTTCTTACAAGGAACATGACGCTGGAGGAATGGAACATATATGTAGGCAGGGATATACCCTATGAGGTAACATGCAGTGAAGTAAATTATAAAATAAAGGTAAAGGAAATAAGCAGGACAGAGGCGATAAAAGCAGGATTCAAGCCAAAGCTCT
>Ga0105106_10002609_pt1 | contig 12916 bp, 8 predicted proteins | sample PPLLaktember2015_5_FD_79109 | JGI IMG/M metagenome (GOLD analysis project Ga0105106, IMG submission 79109) | Freshwater sediment microbial communities from Prairie Pothole Lake near Jamestown, North Dakota, USA - PPLs Lake P8 Core (1) Depth... | ecosystem: Environmental > Aquatic > Freshwater >...
CCCTCCCCCCCTTCCGGCACAACAGGACCTGCCTGTGGCGCGGCCGTATGCTTTCTCCCACACCAACGCCGAAGGCTCGGTAGAGTGTTACATTGCGCTGAAGGTGTCGATCCCCGGAAGTCCGTTGAGTGTCGTGAATGTTCATCCGGAAGCGCAGGTGCTGGGCCGGACCGAACCCGCCATGCTGCTCGTGGTCATTGCGGCACTGTCCATTCTCCTCTTTTCGGGAATGTCCTGGATGATCCGTGTCAACACCCGAAATCAGATCCTCGAAGCGAGACTGGACGAGGATGCCAAAGCGAAGGCGCTCGTCGAGCAGGGCAACAGGGCATTGGCCCGGGAAAATGCCGAGCGGTTGCGCACCGAGGCCGCTCTCAGAGAGAGCGAGCGCCGCTACCGTGATTTGACCGACCTCCTGCCGCAGCCCGTCTTCGAGATCAACGCCAAAGGGGTGCTCACTTTCGCCAATCACGCGGCATTCGTCGCCTTCGGTTACTCCATGGAAGATCTCGAGGACGGTCTCCATGCCCTCCAGTTTGTCGCTCCCGAAGATCGTCTGAAAGCCAGCGAGAACATCCGTCGCCGATTTGCGGGAGAAGAGCTCCCGAGCTCGGAGTATACGGGCCAGCGCAAGGACGGCAGCCGATTCCCAATCCTCATCTATACCTCCCCCATCGTGAAGGATGCAAAGCCGGAGGGGCTTCGTGGAATCATCATCGATGCCACGGAGCAGAAAAGAATCGAACTGGAGAGAGAGGCCACCATCGACATTCTCAGGCTCATGAACTCCAACATGAGCATGGAAGAACTGGCTCAGAACCTGATTCAGCAGCTCGCCGCCTCCATTGCCTGCGACACGGTTCGAATACGAGTCAACTGGGAGAACGCCTGCAACATTTTTCAAGGGCGGGATTTGAGCGACCCCCCTGCCTTCAGGTCGAATCATTCCTGTCATTCCCGTTGGCAGAAGTCGCCCAACGGCAATGGTGACAATGGAAACGGTGCTCACTGCCTGTGTGACGAGATGCTGCACCGGTACGGTCAGCCCAACGCATCGAATTCCGCCGTGAATGGGACGCTTTGCCTCACGGGCATCTCGAGCATGCTCAACGAGATTCCCAAAGACGAGCCATGCTGGTCCGAGTGCCCGCATTTCGCGGACCTGGATTCCTATGAATCCCTGTTGATGGTGTCCCTCAAGTTTGGGCGGAAGAACCTGGGCTCTCTCTACCTGTGCGACAGGCGCCCCGGGTATTTCACAGGCGACCAGGTGAACTTCGTGGAGAGAATCGCTGAAAATATTGCCAGCGCTCTGGCTCAGCGATGCGCCGATCAGGAGCGGAACCGGTTGACGTCCGTCGTGGACCAGGCTACCGAAACCATCATCATCACTGATCCTCAGGGGACCATCTGCTATGTGAATCCCGCTTTCGAACGAGTCACAGGATTCCAGAGGGAAGAGGTGCTGAACCGAAACGCCAGGATTCTCAAGAGCGGCATACACGACCCCCGGTTTTACGGCGACATCAGGAAGACCCTCGAGCGGGGGGAAACCTGGTCCGGCCGGCTCATCAATCGACGGAAGGACGGGACGCTTTTTGAAGAGGAAGGCACCATTTCACCGGTTCGCGACGAATCCGGAAAGATCATCAACTTTGTGGCCGTGAAACGGGACGTGACGCAGGAAGTCACCCTTGAAAAACAACTGCGGCAGGCCCAGAAGATGGAAGCCCTGGGAACCCTCGCCGGGGGAATCGCCCATGATTTCAACAACATTCTCGCAGCAATCCTGGGCTATGCCGAACTGAGCATGGGAAAGCAGTCTCTGGACGCCAGGCTTCAGAACAATCTGGAGCAGGTGGTCAAGGCCGGCAAGCGAGCAAGGGACCTCGTTCAGCAGATCCTCGCCTTCAGCCGCCAGTCCGAGCAGGAGCGGAAGCCCGTGCAGCTTGGGTCCGTGATCCAGGAAGTCCTCACGCTCTTGAGGGCCTCGCTCCCCACGACCATCGACATCCGCTTCAAAGGGGACCCTCACAACGGCCTGGTCATGGCCGATCCCACGCAGATCCATCAGCTCCTCATGAATCTTTGCTCCAATGCCGCCTATGCCATGAACGAAAAAGGCGGATCACTCCACGTGGAGCTTTCCACCAACCGGGTCGGACCTCATGGTTTTCGCATGAACGGTGAGTTGAGCCCGGGCTCATACCTGCGCCTGACCGTGAGGGACACGGGGCATGGCATCCCACCGGCACTTCTGGACCGGATCTTCGACCCGTACTTCACGACCAAGGAAAAGGGCACCGGTACGGGGCTGGGACTGGCCGTGGTGCACGGCATCGTCAAGAGCCATGATGGGGCCATTGCCGTGGAAAGTGAGCCCGGCAAAGGCACCAGCTTCCACGTATTTCTACCGATGACCGAAGCCTGCTCAAGCTCTGCGAGGGACGCGGAAGATGTGCCTCTTGGCGGCTCCGAGCGGATCCTTCTGGTTGACGACGAGGACACACTCGTGGAGCTCGGCTCCATGATGCTCGAAGGAATGGGCTACAAGGTCCATGGGCAAACCAGCAGCGTGGAGGCTCTGGATCTCTTCAAGCAGGAGCCCGACGGATTCGATCTGGTGATCACGGACCTGACCATGCCTCAGATGACGGGGCTCGAACTGGCCCGGGAGCTTTTGAGCATTCGCCCGAACCTGCCCATCATCCTCTGCACCGGTTACAGCGAGAACCTGATGCCGCAGCGCACGCGCGCCATGGGCGTCCGCGAGCTCATGACCAAGCCCTTCCTGGTCCGCGACCTGGCCAGGACCATCAGGAATGCCCTGGACGGCCCTCGTCCTGATGGGATGAGTGAAGACAGCCAGTCTCCAGGAACTTCGGTCTAGAAGCTTTACTCGGCCGACTCTTCAGCCGGAACGTTGGACGCGGCCTTGAGGAGCCGGTTTTGTAGGGAATGGTCGTGCCCGTCGACTGCTCATCACTCCCACCATCGCAACAGAATGCTTCCCCAGGTGAACCCCGCTCCGAAAGCAGCCATCACCACATAATCACCCGCCTTGAGCTTCCGCTCCTCCACGGTGACCTCGTAGAGGCACAGGGGAATGGTTCCTGCCGTCGTGTTGGCGTAGCGGTCGATGTTGATGACGACACGGCTCATATCGATTCCCATCCGGTTGGCTGCGGCCTCGATGATCCGGAGGTTGGCCTGATGGGGGATGAAGAGCCTGATGTCCTCTCCTTTCAGGCCATTCCTTTCCATGATCTTCACGGACACATTGGCCATCTCGGTCACGGCAAACTTGAAAACCTGACGACCCTCCTGGTACGCATAATGCCATCGGTTCTGCACGGTCTCAACCGTTGCGGGCCGCAGGCTCCCGCCAGCCTTCATATGTAGAAAATCGCCTCCCGCACCGTTGACATGCTGTACGAAATCGAGAATACCGTATTGCGGATCCGGACAGGGTTCGAGCAGCACGGCTCCCGCACCGTCTCCAAACAGAACACAGGTGTTCCGGTCCTGATAGTCGACGATGGTGCTCATCACATCGCTGCCGATGACGAGCACCTTCTGATAGCGGCCCGCCTCGATCATCTGAGCCCCGGTAGAGAGCGAGAAGACGAAACCCGAGCATCCAGCCGATAGATCGAACCCCCAGGCATGGGTGGCGCCCAACTCCTTCTGGACCAGGCACGCCGTCGACGGGAAAAACATGTCGGGAGTGACGGTTCCGACGATGATGGCATCCACCTCCTCGGCGGCAACCCCGGCTCTTTCCAGGCACTCCCTGGCTGCTCTGACGGCCATGTACGAATTACCCAATCCAGGATCCAGGATACGCCGTTCGCGGATGCCGGTGCGAGTCAAAATCCACTCGTCGTTGGTATCCACCATCTTCGCGAGATCCTGATTGGTCAAGCGTCTTTCCGGCACGTAACGCCCCACCGAGCGGATGTAAGCAGTTCGATCTGGCATGGTGTCTCTCCCCCCTGCCCTTGCAGGCCCCTACATGATGCCCTTATAATAACCTCCATCGATTTGAATGGAGGCTCCAGTGATGTAACTGGCTCGCTCCGAGGCCAGGAAAGTGACCAGGGAGGCAAATTCCTCGGGGGTTCCAAGCCGTCCCATGGGCACGGAGGATTCCCAGCGTTTGATGATGGCCTCCGGGGTCGTTCCCTCCTTCTCGGCGGTCACAACGGCCAAGGAGCGCACCCTCTCGGTCATGGTGTAGCCGGGGCAGACGTTATTGACCGTGATGCTGTAGGGAGCCAGTTCGTTGGATAGCGTCTTGGCCATTCCAATGACGCCCGAGCGCACCGTATTGGAGAGAATGAGGCCATCGATGGGCTGTTTCACTGAAATGGACGTCATGTTGACGATCCGCCCCCAACGTTTCTCGATCATCTTGGGGACCGCTTCGCGCGTCATGATGATGGTGCTCATGAGATTAAGACGCACACCAAACAGCCAGAGATCGTCATCGATTTCGAGAAATGTTTTGGAGGGAGGCCCTCCCGCATTGTTCACCAGGATGTCCAAGGTACCGAAGTGCTCGATGCCCTTTCGAACGAAATCCTTCGCCTGCGCCGCGTCGGTGAGGTCAGCGGGAATCCCGATGACCTCCGCTCCCGTCGAAGCCTTGATCTCCTCGACAGCCTTTGGCAGCTCAGGATCATCCAGGGCGCAAATGGCAATCCTGCAGCCCTCTCTTCCCATTTCCATGGCCACAGCCTTGCCCAGCCCCTGGCTCCCACCGGCAATCAACGCCACCCTTCCCTTCAGTCCCAAATCCATGTATTCATCCTCCTCTGAGTTAACAGCCGGCGCATGGTCCGCGATTCGTTACACTGCCGCGGCCTTATGCGTCCATTCTCAAGGCCCGTAAAGCCGTTTCATGGCCGCCGAATACTCTCCCGCCCCCTCGTAGATAAAGAAGGGCGGGGAGATATGAAGCTCCTCACCCCCTCGCTTGGTGCATTGGACATAGACCAGTCTTGCTGAGCTCGCGGGGTCCGAGTGGATCACCGTCAGCTCCTTGGGACAGAAACCCGCTTCGTGCGCTGCAGCCAAAAGGCTTCCAAGGCGCGGCGCCGGATAGATCAGCCCCAATCGACCACCATCTCCCAGCAGATGGTCCGCGGCCTTGAACACATCGGTCAATGTGGCGACCAGTTCATGCCTGGCGATCGCCCGCTGTTTGTCGGGATTCACCCTCCCTGTACTGAGGCGCCTGTAGGGAGGGTTGCTGACCACCATGTCGCAGCAGCGGGGCGGGAGCAGCTCGGAGACAGCCCGAAAATCCGCGTTCAGGAACCGGGCTCGTTCGTCGAGACCGTTCTCCAGAGCGTTCCTTTGCGCGAGCGAGAAGAGCTCGGGCTGGATTTCAATTCCCAGCAGCGACTCACCCAACCCACGGAAAGCGAGGATCAGGAGCACCACGCCGCAGCCGGTCCCCAGCTCGACGATTCGATCGCCGGGCCTCACCCGCGCCAATCCGGCCAGCAGAACGGCATCGATGGAGAATCGATAACCCTTCCGCTCCTGGTAAATCAGCAGCTTGCCCGAAAAAAGGGAATCACGAGTGAGCAACTGCATCTACCCGTTCGTGGGGCAGGATGGGATGGATAACCAAGCCGCTTCCAACCTTCGGATAAAAATACGTCGACTTGTGGGGCATGATCAGCCCGGCACTGGCCACTTCCTGGACCTGCCCGATGCGTGTGGGATTGATGAAGAAGCCGGCGTCGTAAAGGCCTGAACGCACGTCATTCACAGCCTCTTCCAGATTGTGCTTGAAGTGGATGTTATCCGAGTCGGCCAGGAAGCTGTCCGGCAGAGCGAGCAATTCCTTGAGGAGCACCTGATCGAGCACCACCACATCCAGGCCGTGGAGCACGGGAGGAATGGAGCATCCCTCCAGGAACCTCACAACCGCCTCCGACCTGCCCTTGAGAAGATAGCAGGATTTGCCGCCATGGCTCTTGAAACCCACGACCGTCTGCTTCCTGGGCCTGGCGGCATCAAGTGCCCCGGCCCACTGGGCTCGGCCGACCTCTGAAGCGTCGAATTCCTCGACATCAAAAAAAGCACTCGCCGACTGGAGGAAAGCATCGGGGGACCACGAAGGCAGGTGACGGAGCAGCCGATGGGTCGGCAGGATCGTGAGGCCGCCCTGATTGAGGTTGGACAGATAGACCATGATGTATTCAAAGGGTGCATCATCGCCGGCGTCCGGATGACGCTCCCGCTGAAGCGCCCGATAATTGAGCGCCGTCTCGTAGCGGTGGTGTCCGTCTGCGATGAAGATGGCCTTGTCGCGCATCAAGGTTCGAACGGTCTGGAAAGCTTGTCGGTCCGACACCCTCCAGATCCTGTGATCCATCCCCTCCCGATCTCGAAATTCCATGATGGGCTCGGCCTCACACGTCACCTTCAGACTGTGATCCACCAACTCATCCGGATCGGAATAAAGGGCAAATACGGGACTCAGATTGGCGTGGCAGGTGAGCATCAACCTCAGCCGCTCGTCCTTCACCGCCTGAAATGTCCTTTCGTGAGGCCGGACCCCCCCCGACTCAAACCCTTCCAGCCGCAGGAGGCACAGAAACCCGCAGCGGGTGACCTTAAGCCCACCCGCCAACGAGTAGTCCAGCTCATAATAGTAGAGCGCCGGTCTGTCCTCGCGTATGAGCACGCCGGAGCCCTGCCATTCGCGAAGGTAACCTGCCGCCCGCGTATGGGGGCTGACTGTCTCGGTGTCCCCGGGTGCAGCCTTGCCGAGCTCCAGGCGAATCATGTTGTACGGATTGCATCCATAGAAAATTTCCTGCTCTCGAGGCGAAATCACGTCGTAGGGCGGGATGACAACCTGGCTCAGATTGGGAATGCGTTCGGGGTTATACCGCAACCCTTGAAAAGGCGCGATTTCCGCCATGGCGGCCTGTTCCTTTCTTCCGGTTTCGATGAGAGAATCGATGGCTTAAGTGTTTGGGCGCAATCACATTTTCGCGTCAGCCTCAGAGAACCCCTTGCTAGCATAGCTCAGGCCCTTTTTCAAGCTGCACCCTCACCCGCGGGGACGCCCGTGCTCCTTCATACCGGGCGGCTCCCGGCAATCAGCAAACGGTGGGTGAGCAACGAGCCGAACACCGGGTGAACCCCAGCTTCGCCTGACTCAGGAACGCCCTTACCTTGTCGCCATCCTTGCCGCCATCCGGTCGCTCCAATCCCGTGTGCGCATCCACTCCGGAAGGCTCAACCGAGAGAATTGCATCGAGCACGTTCTCCGGCGTGAGCCCACCGGCAAGAATCAGAGGTCTTGAGGTGCTCTCGGCAAGTCTGCGACTGACACCCCAGTCATGAGTCCGGCCGGTGGCGCCGGAGGCGCCCGTCGCAGGGTCGAAAGTGTCGGTGATGTAGGCATCCACCAATCTGTCCAGTCTTTTCATCTCCTCCTGCAATTCTGAGAGGTTGTTCGTCCGTACAATGAGGCTTTTGATGATGGACAGCCGGGGTATGCACGTCCGCAGCGCCACCACGGCTTCAGGACTCACCCGCCCGTGGAGTTGAACGGTCCGCAAACCTGTTTGCTGCACCAATGCGGCAAGCTCTTCAGGTCGAACCAGATAGGTGATGACGACTCCCCTCCACTCCAGGCCCAGAAGCCTCACGATCCGCGCCACCTCCTCCACGGGAATATCCTCCTGATGAAAGTCCAGCTTCAGCGGAAACCCCAGAAGGTGAACCCCCGCCTCCAGAAGCATTCGCGCCTCGTGCAGATCGCGTATGCCGGCCACCTGAACCACGCCCCTCCAGGACCAGATTCTGCTCATCCAACCCTCCATCATCCATGGGGTGCGGCCCAGCAGGTTGACGACATCACCATTCTGAGCTTCCGGCTCAACGTCTCCGGGGTGAACTGAAGATCACTTGAAGAACATCATCGATTTTCAACAGATCGCTCCCGATCTGCTCTATTTCCGGTTTCCCCAATGTGCCGGCCTGCCGACTGGCCTCAAAACGCTCCAGGTTCCGAAAGAGCGAATCGATGGCGGATCGGGCATCGAGGTCATCGTTCATGTGACGTTTGAAATCCTCGATCAGCGGACCTCCGGCATCTCCTCGCGCCCCCCCTGTACCGTCGCCGGCTGCCTCCCTCCGCGGGAAAGGTTTCACCAGACGGCGCAGTTCATCAAGCCTCGCAGCCGCCTTCTCAAAACGCGCCGGGATCAGGTTCATCCTTTTTCGGTGGTGGCCGTACAGTAGATAGAACCGAACATGATCTTCCGTACGGTCACCGGAGACCAGGTCCTCCACGTATACGACATTGCCCAGACTTTTCGACATCTTCCGCCCTCCCGACAGAAGATGCTCTCCGTGCAACCAGTAACGGGCAAAATCGACTCCCGACGACGATTCGACGACGGCGAGATTATAGTCGTGATGACGATACAGATTGTCGATGCCGCCGCAACAGATGTCGACGGAATACCCCAGGTGCTTGGTGATCATGGCAGGGTCCTGGATATTCCAGGCAGGCCTCCCCCTGCCGATTTCAGCATCCCAGCTCGGGCCGCCCCCCTCATCCTGCCCATGCCAGAGGATGAAGTCCCCCAGATTCCATCTCCTGCCGGAGTAGGTGTCACGCTTGAACCGCCGCTTTTTCTTCGGCCAGCGGCTCATGTCGAGTCCGAACAGCCTGCCGAATCCATCGTATTTCAGGGGATCGAAGAAGATGTCTCCCCGGTGCCGGTAGGCGTATCCTTTCTCCATGAGCACCTTGATCAGCTTCACGGCCTGATCCACGGAAGTCGAGGACCTGGGAATGGTTTCCGGCAGATCGATACGCAACAGGCGACACTCCTCAAAGAAGCGGTCGACCACTTCGCCGGTGAGCTGCCCCACATTCACCGCATTGCGCTCTGCCTCGGCGATGGCTTTGTCTTCAATGTCGGTGAGGTTGATCACGCGCTCCACGCGGTACCCCAGATACCGGAGGTATCGCTGCAGCAAATCCTCCCACGCGAATGTCCGGTAGTTGCCGACATGAGGTCTCCGGTAGACGGAGGGGCCACACGTGAACATCTTGACGTGCCCCTCTTTTCGTGACCTGAACGTTTCTTTGCTCCGAGACATGGTATTGTAGAGTCTGAGTTCTTGCTTCATCCTTCTCCTCTGCGTCAGGCGGCTCAAGCACGTTGGCTCCGGGGATACGTTCCCGGGCACAAAAAAGTGGTTGAAACCGGAACCCAGGATGCAAAAACGAACGGCCATGCAGTGTCGGGTCTGCTTCTCAGCACGAGATCTGATATACTATCAAGCGGCATACTCCCCGGCAATCGGCATCCTTGGCCAACTCTCCGTGAGGGATCCGGCGCTAGCAACCCTGAAGTGCACGCCGGCGCGGGATACAGGCTCTTGAATCCCTGTGGATTCAGACGAGGAATCTCCCATGGAGCTGTGGATCTTCTCCTGCATATTGATCACCGCCATCGTCCTCTTCATTTGGGAGAAACTTCCTCTCGACCTGGTGTCCCTGGGAATCCTGACCACGCTGCTCGCATCGGGAATCCTCAGCCCCGCCGAAGCCCTGGCCGGTTTTTCCAACGCCTCCGTCGTCACCATCGCCGCAATGTTCATGGTGAGTCGCGGCCTGGTGAGAACCGGTGCCCTCGGGTTTGCCAGCGAGAAGCTGATACGCTATTCCAGGGGTGACGAGAAGAGAATCCTTGTCCTCTCCATGCTGTTGACGGCTGCGGCCTCTGCCTTCGTCAACAACACGCCCGTCGTGATCCTCATGATTTCGATTCTCATGAGCATCTGCTGTGAATATGGACTGAGCCCGTCCAAGTTTCTGATCCCCATCTCTTACAGCTCCATTGCCGGCGGCATGTCCACGCTGATCGGGACTTCCACGAACCTGATCGTCAGCGAGCTCAGCCGACAGTCCGGCGCCGGTCCCCTGGGGATGTTCGAGCTGGCGCCTGTGGGCATCCCTGTGCTCATGGCAGCGCTCGCATTCCTCTACTTCGCCGCCCCGAGGCTTCTCCCCTCCCACAAGTCCCCCGTTTGTGAGTTGACCGGGAAGCGCGCCCCTCATTACCTGGCTGAATTCAGAGTGCCTGCCCGAAGCAGACTTGTGGGAAAAGACGCCACCGCCTTTTTAAAAACCAAATACCCAACCTTCGAGCTGTTTGAAGTCGTGAGGGATGACGCCATCCAATGGCCCGAGAGGGAGCGCATCATCATCGAGGCCAAGGACCTCCTCCTGGTGAAGGGCTCGGCCAATGAGCTGGTCTCGATCCTCAAGACCGGCCTCGTCGAGCTCCCGGATGGCATGGACCCGTTTCAGCTGAACAGCCTGCAAGAGACTTCCATGATCGTCGAGCTCGTCATCGCCCCGCAGTCGGCGCTGACGGATGAGAGTCCGCTGCGATCCATCCTCTTGCGGCAGCTGAACATCCAGGTCATCGCCGTCAAGCGTCGCAGAATTCACTACTCCGAACAGAAGATCAGGAATCTCAGGCTGGCCGTCGGAGATATTCTGCTGACCCGGTGCAGCCGCGACGCCCTGGACCAGTTGCGCACCCAGGGCGACACGATCATCCTGGAGGATATCCATCATCAGATGATCGATCCCCGAAAGGCACCGCTGGCGGCGGGAATCGCCCTCGGCATGGTCGCCGTCGCCAGCTTTCAAGTCGTGGATGTCGCCGTCGCCGCATTGGCGGCGGCATTTCTGATGGTGGTCTCCGGCTGTCTCCAGCTCAAAGATGCGTACCGGGCCATCGATGTCAAGGTGCTGCTCTTGATCGTGAGCACCCTGGCCCTGGGTGCAGCCATGGAGAAGACGGGCGCCGCGGAGCTCTATGCGGGGAAGCTCATTGAGATGCTGCACGGACTCAGTCCCGTGCTCGTGTTGACCGCATTCATCCTGTTGACCTGTTTCCTGACGGAGCTCATGAGCAACTCAGCCACCGCCGTCCTGCTGTTTCCCATCGCCATCTCCACAGCCACAGCCCTCGGGGTGAATCCCAAGCCCTTCATCATTGCCGTGTGCCTGGGGGCGAGCTCGGGCTTCGCCGTTCCCATCGGCTACCAGACCCATATGCTCATCTATGGTCCGGGAGGCTATCGTTTCACGGATTTCCTGAGGCTGGGCATCCCCATGGACCTGATGACCTGTTCCATCAGTTCTCTGCTCATTCCCGTCTTCTGGCCCCTGGCATGACAGCTCCCTTCACCTGCGCCTGTATTTTCCTGAATCCAGAAGACGCAGAACCGGCGAGGGAGAGCCAGTTCGTGGACAACGGAGATCAATCGAGCTATAAGCTGATTCCCGACCATGGAGAGCCGCACTGTAAGACGAATCTCTCGGGGATTGTTGCGATACTTCTCTCTCCACATTCAGGATTGTGCATGACAGCATTTTGTCGACATCTCACCACTCTGCTTTGGCTAACGCTCCTCGTCGTCGCAATTGGCTCGACCGATCGCCTGTTGGCCATGGACCGCACCAGCCCAGGAGAGAGTGCCTCGGAGGGAATGACGTATTTCCAGGCTGCCGTCCTCGGAGTCGTTGAGGGGGTGACGGAATATCTGCCCATCAGCTCCACCGGCCATCTGCTCCTGGCTCAACGCATCATGCAGATCGGCACGGAAGCAGGGAGCCCCCATCCACCCTCTCAGAAGAACAAAACGGCTGCAGACGCCTACGCCATATGTATTCAGGCGGGTGCCATAGTTGCGGTCCTGGGGCTCTACATGAAGAGAGTGAAGCAGATGTGCCTGGGCATCGCGGGCAGGGATGCACAAGGATTGCGAATGCTCGTCAACCTGGCCGCGGCGTTTTTGCCCGCAGCCGCACTGGGCTTCTTGCTGCATCGCCTGATCAAGTCCTACCTCTTTGGCCCATGGCCCATCATTTTCGCATGGTTTGTAGGGGGCCTGGCCATCCTTTGGATCGAGTGGAGACGCAGATCCAGCCCAGCAAGTCGCCTGCAAGGTGCGGCGCTTTCCTCTTTGAACGTGCGCATGGCACTCGTCATAGGCCTGGCCCAATGCGTCGCCATGTGGCCCGGTGTGAGCCGCAGTCTGGCCACGATACTGGGAGGCATCATGGTGGGTCTTTCCACCCCTGCGGCCGTCGAATTCAGTTTTCTGCTGGGCGTGGTGACCCTGGGGGCCGCCACTCTTTTCGATGCGATCCAGCACGGCCAGGAAATGCTGGAAGCCTTCAACGCCCTCGCTCTTCTGCTTGGTCTGGCGACGGCGTTCCTCTCCGCTGTCGTCTCCGTGAAGTGGATGGTCAACTACCTGAACCGTCACGGCCTCGAGATCTTTGGTTACTATCGGGTCGGCATTGCTGTGCTGGCAGCGGCGCTCATGATGGGCGGCTGGTTGTAGGGGCTGGGCGAATGCTTGAGGGGCTGGAATGTCCTTGGCTTTCCGTGGCGAGACGTTGAACGATGGTCGTGTGCCACGGGCGGCAGGACCCGCGGCACACAGCGCTCATCATCCATCTATACCCGTTTAGGGTGAAATCTTCTTTTTCTTTGACTCGCGCAGAGACGCAGAGGCGCAGAGAAATGCTGAGAATAGGAGGTCATTACGTTCGTCCGGGTGTTGTGCGAGAATGGATGAAATCATCCTTAACTGGTATAGTATAGGAGAGCGCAAGTGGATGACCGGTTCCGGTGGGCACGATGAACCTGTGCCTACCACCAATGCATAGGGATTTGCGCCCGGCTGTGCTAGCGGGAAAAGGGGATGACCGTAAATGGCGTGTCGCTCGCGTCAATACCGCTTGTCTTCCCTGTGACCCTGATGCTGTAGTCGTCTCCTGGCTCCAGTCTTCGGGGAACCCTCCAGTTCAGGGAGCCGCTTCCGTCGCTTTTGTACCTGGCCG
>Ga0105106_10002610_pt1 | contig 12915 bp, 8 predicted proteins | sample PPLLaktember2015_5_FD_79109 | JGI IMG/M metagenome (GOLD analysis project Ga0105106, IMG submission 79109) | Freshwater sediment microbial communities from Prairie Pothole Lake near Jamestown, North Dakota, USA - PPLs Lake P8 Core (1) Depth... | ecosystem: Environmental > Aquatic > Freshwater >...
GGCCATCGCCTGGCACATCGCCGACGAGATCGGAACAAAAGGCAAGCAGGTCTACCGGGTGCTCTTCAACGACCTGACGAAGAACACGATGCTTGCGGCGATCAAGAACCCCCTGCCCCTGGATCGAAACCGCTACGAGGCCCAGCAGACCCGGCGCATCCTCGACCGCCTCGTGGGCTACCAGATCAGCCCCATCCTCTGGAACAAGGTTCAGTACGGACTCTCGGCGGGCCGCGTCCAGTCCGTCGCCGTCCGGATCGTCTGCGAGCGCGAGGAGGAGATCCGCAGTTTCAAGCCCGAGGAATACTGGAACATCACGGCGGCGCTCGAAGGAGCCAACCCGCCGCCCTTCGAGGCCAAGCTCGTCAAGATCGGGGGGAAGAAGGCCAAAGTCGGAGACGGCACACAGGCCGCGGGGCTCGTCGAGACACTGAAAAAATCCGCTTTCACAGTGAGCGGCATCGAGAGCAAGGAGACGAAGAGAAACCCGCTGCCCCCGTTCACGACGAGCAAGCTCCAGCAGGAGGCTTCGCGCTGGCTGCACTTCTCGCCCAAGAAGACCATGATGGTCGCCCAGAAGCTCTACGAGGGAATCGAGCTCGGGAAGGAAGGCCCCGTGGGGCTCATCACCTACATGAGGACCGACTCCGTCCGGGTCGCCGGCGAGGCCCTCAGCGAGGCCCGGACGTTCATCCAGAATATCTACGGCGAGGACTTCCTGCCGGCCAAGGCAAAAGTCTACGCCACCTCCGAAAAAGCCCAGGACGCCCATGAGGCCATCCGGCCCTCATCGCTTGCCTACCGGCCCGCCGAGATCAAGCAACACCTCTCGAGCGACCAGTTCAGGCTCTACCAGCTCATCTGGAACCGCTTCGTGGCAAGCCAGATGAACCCGGCCCTCTACGACCAGACGATCGTAGACATCACGGCCGCCGACTGCCTCTTCCAGGTCCGCGGCACCGTCCTGAAGTTTGCAGGATTCACGATCCTCTACACCGAGGGGAAGGACACGGACGACGAAAACGGCAACGGGAAAAACCTCCCGAAGCTCAATGAAAAGGAAGTCCTGAGACTGCTGGAACTCAAGCCCGACCAGCATTTCACCCAGCCCCCGCCCCGCTTCACCGAGGCCATGCTGGTGAGGGAGCTCGAGGAAAAAGGGATCGGGAGGCCCAGCACCTACGCCGCCATCCTGAGCACCATCCAGGAGCGTAAATACGTGAAGCTCGAGCAGGCGCGCATCCACCCCACCGATCTCGGGATCCTGGTCAACGAGCTGCTGGTGCAGAATTTTGCCAAGATCATGGACGTGGAGTTCACGGCATCCATGGAAAACCAGCTCGACCTCATCGAGGAGGGAAAGCTCAACCGTGTCGACACCTTGAAGGAGTTCTACACCCCCTTCGAAAAAGATCTGAAAAACGCCGCCAAGAAGATGCGCAACATCAAGAAGGAATTCGAGCCCACCGACGAGATCTGCGACAAGTGCGGGGCCCCCATGGTGATCCGGTGGGGCCGCAACGGGCGCTTTATGGCCTGCACGAAATATCCCGAATGCAAGAACACCTCGAACGTCAACGGGGACAAGAACGGAAACGGGGGCGCCGGCGCCCAGGCCGAGGCCAAGCCTACGGACATTGTCTGCGAGAAATGCGGCAAGCCCATGGTCCTCAAGGAAGGCCGCTTCGGGAAGTTCCTCGGCTGCTCGGGATACCCGGAATGCAAGAGCACGATGCCCCTCTCGACCGGTGTTGCCTGCCCCGAAGAGGGCTGCAAGGGAAGCCTCGTGGAGAAGCGGACCAAGAAGGGGAAGTCCTTTTACGGATGCTCCAAGTACCCGTCATGCAAATACGCCATCTGGGACCGGCCGATCGCCGAGGAATGCCCGCAGTGCGGCTCGAAGTTCCTAGTGGAAAAGTACAACCGCAAGACGGGCCGCACGAAGGCCTGCCCGAAGGAAGGCTGCACGTTCAAGGAAGCCCTTTCTTGAATAAACCCATCGTCATCATCGGCGGCGGTCTTGCCGGCTGCGAGGCGGCCTGGCAGCTTGCGAAGCGCGGCCACGAAGTCGAACTCCGGGAGATGAAACCGACGAAGCTCTCGCCGGCCCACCGCTCGCCACAACTTGCCGAGCTTGTCTGCAGCAACTCGCTGCGATCCAATGAGCAAACAAGCGCCGTGGGCCTTCTCAAGGAGGAAATGCGCAGGCTCGATAGCCTCATCATGGCGGCCGCCGACGCCACCGCCGTGCCCGCGGGCAAAGCCCTGGCCGTCGACCGCTTGCTCTTCTCCGCCAGGATCGAGGAGATGCTCCTCTCCCGGCGCGGTTTGCATCTCATCCGGGAAGAGTGTACGGATATCCCCACAGAGACGCACGTCATCATCGCCACAGGTCCACTCACCTCGGATCGTCTTGCCGAGACGATTGCCCGTCTCATCGGCCAGAAATCCCTCCACTTCTACGATGCCATCGCGCCCATCATCGACGCCTCGTCGATCGATCTGATGCGCGTTTTCAGGGCTTCCCGGTACGACGAGGGCGAGGGGGATTACCTGAACTGCCCCCTGGATGAAGAGCAGTATGGGACGTTCCGGCAGGCCGTCCTCGAGGGCCGCGAAATCGCCACCAGACCCTTCGAAGACGAAAAGTATTTCGAGGGGTGCCTTCCCATCGAGATCATGGCCAGACGCGGCGTGGACACACTGCGCTTCGGCCCCATGAAACCCGTGGGCCTCGTCGATCCCCGAACGGGAAGAGAGCCCTTCGCCGTGATCCAGCTGAGGCAGGAAAACCGCGAAGGGAGCATGTTCAACATGGTGGGGTTTCAGACCAAGCTCGCCTGGCCCGAACAGGAGCGGATCTTCCGCATGATTCCAGGCCTGGAGCGCGCCGAGTTTCTGCGCTTCGGGAGCATCCACCGCAACACCTACATCAACTCGCCCATGCTGCTGACGGACACCCTGCAGCTTCGATCGAACCCGGATCTCTTCTTTGCCGGCCAGATTACCGGCGTGGAGGGTTACGTGGAGTCGACGGCCATGGGCCTGCTTGCCGCCCTGTTTCTGCACCGGATCCGTATCGATAAGCCTTTCAGCACCCCTCCGCGCACGACCGCGCTGGGCGCACTGCTGTACCATGTCTCCCATTCCGAGGGGAAGAACTTTCAGCCGATGAATGTCAATTTCGGCCTTTTCGAACCGTTTGGCGGGAAGGTGAGGAAAAAAGATAGAGGGAAGCGCTACATGGAAAGGGCGCTCGCCGATTTGGATGAATGGAGGCGTCGATCAGACAGCACGCCTTGATTCTCTCGCCCGGGTGAAGATCGGAAGGATCACGTCAAATACGAATCCGACTATCCGCTCTGCACGCCTGATACGCGCTTCGGCCCGCCCCCTCGTCTTCATGTCCGTCTCCTTGTTTGCCCCGTTTTTCCGTGAACAACGATCTCTGCACGGCACTGTTTCTGTTGCGACATGATCTTCTTAAACGATTATCCCGGCGATGAAAATCGGCGCTTCTCTGATCATTTCATCAGACAGAAAGATGTTTCGGCATCGGATTCCGTCCTATGCGGAATCGGGAAACGGCAGGCAAGTCGGAGGGCGGATCTATTTCAAGAGGATTTTCCGGAGGGCTTCGCGGGTGCGGGGCAGCGGGTCATTCATTGTTGCCAGATACTCCGACAGGCGTTTCAGGTCATCGATCGTGTCGACATCGAAGGACGGCGTCAGGCAATGCACCGAAAGCCCTGATGACTCTGCCCTTTCGACGGTCTCGCGAAGAACGCGATCGGTGCTCATGGGGATCCCGCTGAAGAGATCCCATGGGGCCTTGAGACCGATCAGGTGATAGCCGCCATCGGAGGATGGCCTGAGAACGACATCCGCATCGTCCAACAGGGCAAAGGCCTCATCAACGGCTTCCACGGGGAGATGCGGCACATCGGCCCCGATCACGACAACCCGTTGAAAGCCTTCCCCGAACAGGTCCTCGAAAATCCGGAGCATCCGCTCCGGGAGGGATGAACCGGCTTGAGGGCGGCAGGGATAACGCTGAGAGAAAAGCTGCGGGAAAGGGCTGAACTCGGGAAGGTAGTACCAGATCAGCGGCCTGCGCAAGGTGCCGAATTTCCCGGCAAGATCATCGATAAAGGCGCGATAGAGCCTGAGCGTCAAGAAAGGACCGAGATCTCGTGCCAGTCGCGTCTTCACCGCTCCCTTTTCAGGATAGCGGGCCATGATCACGAGGGCCTCATGCGATGATGGTACTTGTGTCACGTCAGGATCTCTCACCCCTTCGCGCCGTCTGTTTTCAACTCCCCCAGTTCGACGGAAATCGCCCGCGCGGGACAGCCCTCGATGGCCTTCTCGACAAGGGCTTTGTAGCGCCCGGGTTCCTTGACCTCGAAGACCGCCCGCATGTAAAGCCCCCACTCCATGAACACCTCCGGGCAGGTGTTCACGCAGATCTCGCAGCCGATACAGGCCTCTTTTTTGATGATAATCCGCACGATGTTCCTTTGGAACGGGGTATTGGAAGAAGGGTCTCGGGTATCGGGTCTGGGGTATCGGGATGGAAAAAGATTCCATCTATAAAACACTTTTCAGTACCTTCAGACCCTATACCCTATACTCTATACCCTGTACCCTACTCCACCAATTTGTTCCGGATGGCGTACGTGGTCAACTCCGCATTGTTCTTCAGCTTCATCTTGTCGAGAATCCGCGAGCGGTAGGTGCTCACCGTCTTGACGCTGAGGCACATCTCCCCGGCAATGTCGGAGACGGTCCTGCCGGAGGCGATCATGAGCAAGATCTGGTACTCCCGGTCGGAGAGCGTTTCGTGCGGGGCCTTTTCCGAATCGCCGTCGAGTTCGTAGGCAATCTTCTCCGCAAGGGACGAGCTGATGTACTTGCCTCCCCTCGACACCTTCCGGATGGCCGAGATCAGTTCCTCGGGTGCGCTGGCCTTCGTGAGATAGCCCGCTGCCCCGGCTTTCAGGGCGCGGATGGCGTACTGTTCCTCGGGGTAGATGCTCAGGATCAGAACGGGAATCTTCGGGTTTGTGAGCTTCAGCTCCTTGAGCACCTCGAGCCCGTTCTTGCCGGGCATGGAGATGTCGAGGAGAATGACGTCGTATTCGTTCCCGGCAACGAGGCTGATTACCTCCTGGCCGTTTCCCGCTTCGTCGGCCACCACCAGGTCCGCCGTCTCGGAGAGCACCTGCTTGAAACCCTGCCTCACGATCGGGTGGTCATCGGCGATGAGAATCTTGATCATGCCTCGCCTCCTTTCCAATTCGGCATACGGACCGTCACGGTCGTGCCCTTCCCTTTTTTGCCTGCGATCTTCACCTCGCCCCCCCGGAAATCGACGCGCTCCCGTATCCCCAGCAGACCGAAGGATTTCGGTTTTTGGAGCTCCTCTTCCCGAATCCCCCTGCCGTTGTCCGTGACGACAAGCTCCAGGTCGCCCTCCACTTCCCTCAGGCTCACTTTCACCCTTGTCGCCTTCGAGTGCTTCGCGACATTCGTCAGCGTTTCCTGAAGGATCCGGAAAACGGTGATGGAAGCGTCCTTGTTGGGCTCCATATCCTCGGGCTCCACGTCGACGGCACACTGGATGCCCGTGCGCTTCTGGAACTCCTGGCACTGCCAGTCCATCGCCACGGGCAGCCCCAGGTGATCGAGCATGCCGGGACGCAGGTCCATGTAGATCCTCTTTACGGTCTGCATGGTCATGTCGATCAGGTCCTTCATGGACTTCGTCCGCTCGAAGAGATTCGTTTGCTCCGGCGGGATTTTCTTTTTCAGCAAAATGATGCCCGTGTTGAGAGCCGTCAGGAGCTGGCCCAGTTCGTCATGAAGCTCCCGTGCGATCCGGGTCCTCTCCTTTTCCCTCACCGTCTGGAGGTGCATGGAGAGATCGCGCAGGCGCCCTCTCGAAAGCTCGATCTCCTTCTCGAAGTGCTTGCGGTAGGTGATGTTCTCGAAGGTGATCACGATGCTCTGCTGCTTGAGCTGCTCTCCGATGCGGGCCGCGCTGATCATGCACTGGATCTCGGCGCCGTCTTTTCTGCAGCAGGGATACTCCGCAGTAAAGGTCCTCCGCCTCTCCAGCGTGGAGTAAAGCAGCTTGGTGATGACCTCAAAATCGTCTTCGCAGCGATACAGGACTCGCGTACTCTGGCCGATCAGTTCCTTGGGCTTCCAGCCGAACACCTTTTCCACGCCGTCGTTGGCAAAGAAGATCTTTCTGTCCCTCAGCCCGAGCACGGCGTGGGGGATCGACTCCAGGATCGAGGCCTCGAGGGCCTCCAGCTCCGCGAGTTTGCTCTGAGCCTCTTTCTGCTCGGTGATGTCCATGGAGTTGCCGAGGATGGCCTTCTTCCCCCGGAAACGGGTCGGCGTCACCGTTTCCATGATCCACCGGGTCTCTCCGTCTTTGGCGAGGATCCGAAACACGTGGGGGGTCTTGGCTTTTCCCCTCAGCATGGCCTTGGCCCTTCGGACGACCAGCTCCCGATCGTCGGGGTGGACGAGCAGCATGGAGCTCATGCCGATCAATTCGTCCACGCGGTAGCCGGCATAGGCCGCCCCGATCGGGTTGATGTAGTAAAACGTGCCGTCATGCACCACATAGACCCCGACCTGGGAGCTTTCGGCCATGGTCATGTAGACCTCCTCGGCCGCTTTCTGGTCCGTGATGTCCTCGTAGGTGATGACCACCTGCTTGTCGACAAGCGCATCCCCGATCCGGGACGCCGTGAGGCGGCAGTTGATGGGGGTGCCGTCCTTCTTTTGGCGAATGACCTCCGCGGAGAAGGTCTTCTGAGTCTCCAGGGAGCGGTAGAGGTTGTCCGCCCCGTCGGCCCATTCCTTCTTCGAGCGGTAGAAGATCCGGGTGCTCTTGCCGATGACCTCCGCCCGTTTCCAACCGAAGACCTTCTCGACACCGTCGTTGGCGAAGATGATCTGCCGGTTCTTGAGCCCGATGACGGCGTGGGGGATGGACTCGAGGATCGACGCCTCGAGGGCCTCGAGCCGGGCAAGCTGGGTCCGGGCATCCACCTGTTTCGTGATGTCCATCGACTGCCCGAGCACGGCGCGGCCCGCGCCGAACTCGATCGGGGAGACCGACTCCAGGATCCAGTGCACGGCGCCGTCCTTGCCGATGGTCCGGAACTCGTAAGGAAGCGTGCGCTTGCCCCGGAGCATGTCCGAGGCCTTTTTCGCAACCCCCTCCCGGTCGTCGGGGTGGACGAAGTCGACGGCCCTCTTCCCGATCAGCTCCGCGGGGTTGCATCCCAGCCGTGATGCGGTAAACTGGTTGGCGAAGCGGAAAATCCCGTCCTTGATGATGTAGACGCCCGCCTCGGCCGTGACGGCGAGCGAGCGGTACAGCTTCTCCTCGTAGAGCTTTTCGCTCTCCGCTTTCTCGTACTCCATCACCTCCAGGCGGAGGGATTCCATTTTCCGGAGAAGATCTTTTTTGGTCAGATGTTCAAAGGCCATGCGATCAACCCTGCCTGCCTCTGCCAATCGCCTGCACGCGAGGACGGCGGCAGACCTGTCGGACAGTCATGATGAGTTCAGGAAGTCCGGCGGGATTACTTGTTTCTCTCGTAGATGATGCGAAGCCCGTCGAGGGTGAGGAACTCGTCGACCACATCGATGCTTTTCGTCTCCGGGGCGATGATCTTGGCGAGCCCCCCCGTCGCTACGACCTTCGGGTTGGACCGGGATTCGGCCTTCATGCGGTCGACGATCCCGTCGACCAGACCCGCATACCCGAACATGATCCCCGCCTGCATGCTGCTGATGGTGTCCTTAGCGATAATGGTCTTGGGCCTTTTGAGCTCGACGCGCGGCAGCTTGGATGCCTTGTCGAAGAGCGCATCGCTGGAGATGGCGATGCCCGGCGTGATGCAGCCCCCCATGTACTCGCCCTTCTTCGAGACGTAATCGAAGGTCGTGGCCGTGCCGAAGTCCACGACGATCAGTTCCGACTTGAACTTCTCGTAGGCCGCAACGGCATTGACGATCCGGTCGGCGCCGACCTCCTTCGGGTTGTCGTAGAAGATGGGCATTCCCGTTTTGATTCCCGGCTCCACGATGAGGGGCTTGAGGCCGAAGTACTTCATGCAGAGGGGCTCGAGGATGTTGAGCATGGGCGGCACGACGCAGGAGATGATGATCCCCGTGAGGGTGACCGGCCTGGAGTTGGACTTGACGGACTTGTACAGGTTCACGATGAGCATCCCGTACTCGTCGATCGTGTGATTGGCGACGGTCCGGATGCGCCAGTCGTAGATGAGCTTGTCGCCGTCGTAAAGCCCCAGAACGGTGTTGCTGTTTCCCACGTCGATTGCCAGAAGCATGATCACAACCTTTCGATATAGACATCCCCGGCGAGAACCTGCTGCACGCCGGTCTCCCCCTCGAGAAGAAGGGCCCCGTTTTTGTCGAGGCCCGTGACGGTGCCGTGCTGTACGGTCTCCTTGAAGACCACCTCGACCCGTTTTCCGATGATATCGGCATACTGGAGCCACTTCTCCCGGATGGCCTCCTCACTGCCGTTCAGGAAAATGCGGTACCAGCGCTCCAGGTTTTCGAAGAGCCGGACGGCGATGTCGAGCCGGTCGATTTCACACTCCGTCCAGATCCGAAGGGATGTTGCCGTCTCACGGATCTCGCGGTGAAAATCGAGTTTGCGCATGTTGATGTTGACTCCGATCCCCACGATGATGAAGTGGACCCGGTCTGCCCGCGTTCGCATCTCCGTCAGGATCCCGCAGATTTTCCTCCCGCCAATGAGGACATCGTTGGGCCACTTGAGCCGCACCCTCTCCGGGCAGTACTGCGAAATGACATCGGCCACGGCCACACCGACCATCAGCGGGATGAGCGATGCCGATGCGGCGGGGATGTCGGGACGCAGGACGACGGATAAGTAGAGGTTCATCGAGGGCGGCGATTCCCAGACGCGATCCATCCTTCCCCGGCCCTCGGACTGTCCATCGGCGATGACAACGGTCCCTTCCGGCGCGTTTTCCATGGCGAGGCGCAGGGCCTCTGTGTTCGTCGACGCCAGCTCTTCGTAATATTCGATCCTTCGGCCGATGATGCGCGACTGGAAATAGCTTCTCAGTTCTTCGACATTGAACTCCATGTTCCTCCCCGTTCACGCGGCAGCATAGCGCCTGCGTCCCTCGTGCAAAATTCAGTTGTTTACGGTCGCCTCTTTACTTTCAGGGAGATGTCGGCGGCCCGGGTCGAATGAGTGAGCGTCCCGGCGGATATGAGATCAACGCCTGTTCCGGCAATCTCCTTCACCGTGGCAAGGGTAACGTTACCCGAGGCCTCGACAAGGACCCTGCCCCCGATGACTGCAACGGCCTTCTTCATGGTGTTGATGGGCATGTTGTCGAGCATGATGATATCCGCACCTGCCGCGAGGGCATCCTCGACCTCGGCCATGCCCTTCACCTCTACCTCGATTTTCACCATCAGCGGGGCCTGTCCCCTCACCCGGCGCACGGCCTCGGCGATGCCCCCGGCCGCCTCGATGTGGTTGTCCTTGATCAGGACCCCGTCATAGAGTCCGTACCGGTGATTGCTTCCCCCGCCGGCCCTCACGCTGTACTTGTCGAGGATACGCATTCCAGGCATGGTCTTGCGCGTGTCGAGGATCTTTGCCTTCGTGCCGGCCACGGCGCCGACGAATTGTTTTGTCAGGGTCGCGATCCCGCACATCCGCTGAAAGAGATTCAAGGCGACCCTCTCGGCCGTGAGGATGCTCGCCAGCGATCCGCTGACTGTAGCCAGGATGGTCCCGCGGGGCGCCCAGGCGCCGTCGATCAGCCCCGTTTCGAAAATGAGCCCCGCATCGCGCACGCGGAAGACTTCACGGAATACATCCATGCCGGCCACGACCAGGTCTTCCTTGGCCAGCGCCGTTGCCAGCCCTGTCTCGGAGCCCGTGAGGGCGGCCGACGTCGTCAAGTCCCCCGACCGGATGTCCTCCTCGAGGGCCCTGCGGATGATCTTCCGAACTGCATCCATCTCCAGCATGTTTGCTCTCACGTCACCCGAAAGGGTGTTGAATCTCCTGGGCTGCATAGGAATGTCTGGCGCCATGAAGCACATGAAGTTAGGAAACGCGGAAGAGCAGAAGAGCGGAGTGGATCTCATTCATTTTCTTATCCGCTCTTCCTCAGTTCCGATCTTCCGATCTTCACACCCTCGAAGCCACAAGACGATGACAAGGACTGAAGCGGGGATACCCCGCTTCAACCGGTCTATAATTTTTTCAAGGCCGCTTCCAATACCGCAAACCGCTCATTCAGCGTCCTGGCCTTTTCCTCTTCCTTGTCGATGACGGCCTGGGCCGCCTTCTGCCAGAAATCGGGGTTTTCGAGTTTCCGGTTCACCTGGGCGAGGTCCTTCTCGATCTTGGCCATTTCTTTTTCGAGCCGGGCACGCTCGCCGGACTTGTCGATCTCGCCTTCCAGGACGACAAAGACCTTGACGGGGCCGGCCACGCCCGTGGCCGCATTTTTGGGCTCCTCGCCCGCAGAGACGATGGCGAGGCTCTCGAGCCTGGCGAGGTTGACGATGTAGGGCGTCCCCAACTTCAAAAGCGGCAGGAGGTTCTTTTCTTCCGTCATCACCATGGCCTTGAGCTTTTTCGAGGGCGAAATGCCCTTCTCGCCCTTGATGTTGCGAACCGTACCGATGATCTCCATCAGCAGGCCCATATCGCGCTCCGCCGCTTCGTCATTGAACCGCTCGTCCACCGTCGGGAACGGGGCCAGCATGATCGAGGGCCCGCTCTTTGAGATCTTCTGCCAGATCTCCTCGGTGACGAAAGGCATGATGGGGTGCATGATCTCCAGGCTCGCGCGCAGCACCGTGATCATGGTCTCCTGCGCGGCGAGCCTCGCCCCCGGGTTGTCCTTGCTGTAGAGGGCCGGCTTGATGAGCTCCAGGTACCAGTCGCAGAATTCCTGCCAGATGAAGCGGTAGATGTGACCCGCCGCATCGTTGAAGCGATACTCGTCGAGACTTTGCGTCACGTCGGCAATTGTGTCGTTGAGCAGCGCCCGGATCCATCGGTCTGCGAGCGAGTAGTCCTCCTTCTTCACGGTGACGGGGCCTTCGGGGTATCCCTCGAGGTTCATCATGCACAGGCGGGTGGCATTCCAGATCTTGTTGACGAAGTGCTTGTAGCCCTGGATCCGCTCCTCGGACATGCGGATGTCGCGGCCCTGGGCGGTGAAGGCCGCCAGGGTGAAGCGGAAGGCGTCGGCGCCGAACTTGTCGATCATCTCCAGGGGGTCGATGATGTTGCCCTTGGACTTGCTCATCTTGTCGCCGTGCACGTCTCGCACCAGCGCGTGCAGGTAGACATGCTTGAAGGGCACGTCCTTCATGATGTAGAGGCCCATCATCATCATGCGCGCCACCCAGAAGAAGAGGATGTCGAACCCGGTGATGAGAAGGCTCGTGGGGTAGAAGGTCTTGACGGCCGGCTTGTCGTCGGGCCAGCCCAGCGTCGTAAAGGGCCACAGGGCCGAGCTGAACCACGTGTCCAGCACATCCTCTTCCTGCTTCAACTGCTTGCCTTTGCATGCGGGGCAGTGAGCCGGGTCATCGGTCTGGACGATCACCTCTCCGCAGCCTTCGCAGGTCCACAGGGGAATGCGGTGACCCCACCAGATCTGCCGCGAGATGCACCAGTCGCGGATGTTGTCCATCCATTCGAAGTAGGTCGCATCCCACATGGCGGGAATGAGCTTCGTGTCGCCCTTGACAACGGCGGCAATGGCCGTCTTTGCCAGGGGCTTCACCTTCACGAAATACTGCGCCGAGACGGCGGGTTCGATGTCCGTCTTGCAGCGGTAGCATCGCCCGATGTTGTGGCTGTAGGACTCGATCCGGATCAGGTATCCCCCTTTCTCGAGATCCCCGACGATGCTTTTTCTCGCCTCGTAGCGGTCCTGCCCCTTGTAGATGCCGCCGTTTTCGTTGATCACGGCGTTGCCGTCCATGATCTTGATGATCTCGAGCTTGTGCCGTTCGGCCATGGCGAAGTCCGCCGGGTCGCAGGCGGGCGTGATCTTCACGGCACCGGAGCCGAAGTCCATGGTCACATAGTCGTCGGCAATGATGGGGATCTCCTTGTTGACGAGCGGCAAGATCACCATCTTTCCGATGACGTCCTTGTAGCGGGGGTCATTGGGGTTCACGGCCACGGCCGTATCCCCCAGCATCGTCTCGGGCCGGGTGGTGGCAACGCTGATCTCGCCGGTGCCGTCGGCGTAAGGGTAGCGGATATGCCAGAGGTTGCTCGCCTCCTGCTCGAACTCCACCTCGAGATCCGAGATGGCCGTGTGGCAGCGGGGGCACCAGTTGACGATGTAGTCTCCCTTGTAGATGAGCCCTTCGCGCCAGAGCCGGACGAATACCTCACGCACCGCCCGCGAGAGCCCCTCGTCCATGGTGAAGCGTTCCCGCTCCCAGTCGCAGGAACAGCCGAGTCGCTGGAGCTGGTTCAGGATGACACCGCCGTATTTTTCCTTCCATACCCAGACGCGTTCGACGAATTGCTCGCGGCCCAGGTCGTGCCGTGTCTTACCCTCTCTGGCCAGCTCCTGCTCGACCACATTCTGCGTGGCGATCCCCGCATGGTCCATCCCGGGCATCCAGAGGGAGTTATAGCCCTGCATTCTGCGAAAGCGGGTCATGATATCCTGGAGGGTGTTGTTCAGGGCGTGCCCCATGTGTAGCATTCCCGTGACGTTGGGGGGCGGGATGACGATGCAGAAAGGCTTGCGCTCACTCGTGTCCTCGGCATGAAAGTAATTGTGCTTGAGCCAGAACTCGTACCACTTCGCCTCCACATCCTTCGAC
>Ga0105106_10002611_pt1 | contig 12914 bp, 6 predicted proteins | sample PPLLaktember2015_5_FD_79109 | JGI IMG/M metagenome (GOLD analysis project Ga0105106, IMG submission 79109) | Freshwater sediment microbial communities from Prairie Pothole Lake near Jamestown, North Dakota, USA - PPLs Lake P8 Core (1) Depth... | ecosystem: Environmental > Aquatic > Freshwater >...
AAATGGCATCGAGGCAATAGTGCTCAACCTCGAGGAGGACAATATCGGGGCAGTACTGCTGGGTCCCACTGAAGAGATAAATGAAGGAGACATTGTTAAACGGACAGGAAGGATTGCTTCGATAGGTGTCGGCGAAGGATTGCTTGGAAGAGTTATTACACCGACAGGTCAGCCTCTTGACGGAAAGGGCCCCATTGAGGGTGAAGTGTTTGTGATGCCCTTTGAACGGAAGGCTCCCGGTGTCATTTTCCGCCAGCCCGTAAAACAACCTCTCCAGACCGGCCTCAAGGCCATCGATGCCATGATACCTATCGGAAGAGGTCAGCGCGAACTCATTATCGGCGACCGTCAGACAGGTAAAACTGCAATTGCGATCGATACTATAATAAATCAGCGCAGCAATTTCGAAAAAGGGAAACCTGTATACTGCATATATGTAGGAATCGGTCAGAAAGGCTCAACGGTTGCCAATATAGCAAAAACCCTTGAAGAGCACGGCGCCATGGAATATACAGTAATAGTCCTGGCAACAGCCTCCGATCCTGCCGCATCACAGTTCTACGCACCATTTGCAGGGGCAGCAATCGGTGAATTCTACCGCGATACCGGCCGTGATGCCCTGATCATTTATGACGACCTTTCAAAGCAGGCTGTTTCATACAGGGAGGTTTCACTTCTGCTTCGCCGCCCGCCAGGACGTGAAGCATACCCTGGCGATGTCTTCTACCTCCACTCAAGGCTTCTCGAAAGAGCCGCCAAGATCATTGAATCGGATGAGGTAGCAAGGAATATGAATGATCTGCCGGAGTCTATCCTCCATATGGTTAAAGGGGGAGGATCGCTTACCGCACTTCCAATTATCGAAACCCAGGCAGGCGACGTTGCAGCATATATACCTACAAACGTTATCTCCATCACCGACGGCCAGATTTTCCTTGAAACAAGCCTCTTTAATTCAGGTGTAAGGCCCGCAATCAACGTTGGAATATCAGTATCGAGGGTTGGAGGCAATGCCCAGGTAAAGGCAATGAAGAAAATTGCCGGAACCCTTAAGGTAGATCAGGCACAGTACCGCGAGCTTGAAGCATTCTCGAAATTCGGATCCGACCTGGATGCCTCAACGATGGCAATACTGAACAAGGGCGCCAAAAACGTTGAGATCCTTAAACAGGGACAGTATGCACCGGTACCGGTTGAAAAGCAGATTGCCATAATTTATTGCGGAACAATGGGATTGCTAAAGGATGTTCCCGTAGGCAAGGTCAGGGAATTCGAAAGTCAATTTCTCGAATATCTCGATCTGAAGCACAGGGATGTACTTGATCAGCTCAGCGAAGGAATTCTTAACAGTAATATTACGGATATCCTTGAAAAAACAGCCCGGGAACTTGCTAAAAAATACAAGCCCTGAGCCGGAAGGGAAAACTGAATAAATCAATCTTGAATGCCGAACTTAAAAGCTATAAGGATAAGAATAGCCTCAGTAAAATCGACACGGCAGATTACATCGGCCATGAAAATGGTGGCCGCCGCCAAGCTGAGAAAAGCACAGGATAAGATTGTAAGGCTGAGGCCTTATGCAAATAAACTGCATGATATACTTGTCAGCCTTTCACAAAGCCTTGCAGAATCTGAAGTTGAAAATATTTACGGAAGGACATCATCTCCTGAAAAGATCCTGATCGTTGTAATTACGTCAAACAAGGGTCTTTGCGGTGCCTTTAATTCGAATGTGACAAAGGAGACCAGGAGAATTGTTGCCGACAATTATTTGGAGCAGTACAAGAAGGGGAACGTCAGGTTACTTGCAATAGGAAAAAAAGGATTTGACAATCTCAGGAAATTGAAATTCAATTTTGCCGGGGAAAACAATGATCTTCTTAATGAGGTTACATTTGAAAGGACCGCCGAAGTTGCCGAAAAGGTTATGAAGAGCTTTGTTTCGGGCGAATATGACAGGATTGAGATCATATACAATCATTTCAAGAATGCTGCCGTCCAGCAGCTCACAAGAGAGCAATTCCTTCCCGTTGAGACAGTTGCAGTGACAGCAACAGCAACCTCCCCTGTCGATTATATTTATGAACCCGGCAAGGAGGAAATCGTTAAGGAGCTTATCCCGAAATCGCTTAAAATACAGTTTTACAAGGCATTGCTCGATTCCTTTGTAGCTGAGAACGGAGCCAGGATGACCGCCATGCACAAAGCCACTGATAATGCAACCACAATGATAAGTGAACTGACGATGCTGTATAACAAGGCACGCCAGGCCTCAATTACGAACCAGATCCTTGAAGTTGTCAGCGGAGCTGAAGCATTGAAAGGATAAGATATTAAATTAAGATTGTTGGGAGGACCATGTACACTAGACAGGCGCTGAAGAAAATTGTTGATACATCATTGGCCAACCTTTCGTATAATATGGAATCGGGAAGGCTGACTGACCCGGTGAAATATGTTCTTTCAATCGGCGGCAAACGCCTGAGGCCGGTCCTTGCATTGATGGTCTGTAACCTTTACACCGATAAGATTGATGAAGCAGTGATACCGGTAACCGGACTGGAGATCTTTCACAATTTTACCCTGGTCCATGACGATATAATGGATAAAGCCTCAGTGAGAAGGGGATATCCAACCGTACACAGCAAATGGAGCCTAAACCAGGCTATCCTTTCAGGCGACATAATGGCATTCATGACAAATGAATGCTTCCTTCAGTCGCCGCCCCACCTGCTTCATAAAATCTTCCGTGTGTTCAACAAGGCTGCCATTGAAGTATGTGTCGGCCAGCAGATCGATATGGATTTTGAGAAGGCTACCATAGTGTCGCATGATGAATATATAAGGATGATCGAGCTCAAAACGGCGGTTCTGATTGCTGCTTCCGTAAAAATAGGAGCCCTTTTCGGCGGAGCCGACGAAAAAGAGGCGGAGAATATTTATGAATTTGGGAGGAACCTTGGGCTGGCATTCCAGATACAGGATGATATACTTGACACTTACGGAGATATGAAAGTTTTTGGAAAGGTTTCCGGAGGTGATATAGTTGCCGGGAAAAAGACATTTCCCTATGTTAAGGCGATGGAGATTGCAACATCAGATCAGAGAAGAAAGCTTCAGGAACTATATTCGTCTGAAACATCCGATCCCGGGGTCAAAATAAAAAATGTGACGGAGTTTTACGATCAGTTGAATATCAGGCATATTTCTGAGAACCTTGTAGGCGAATACCTGAGGAATGCCCTGGGCTTTCTCGAGAAGTCAGGAGTACCACAGGACAGAAAGGAAGAACTTATACAGATTACCGGATCGCTTGCAGGACGAGATCATTGATGAAGAAACATATTTTTAAACATCTATAATATTTCGGATTTATGGCAAAGAATATTGGGAAAATAAGCCAGATCATCGGTCCGGTGGTTGACGTGGTATTTGACAGAAAGGGTAGTGAAATGCCTGATATTTATGATGCCCTCGAAATCACGAGGAACGATGGTTCATCCCTTGTGGTGGAGTGTCAGCAGCATATTGGAGAGAAAACGGTAAGAACAATAGCCATGGACTCGACCGACGGGCTTCGCAGAGGCATGGAAGTCGTTGCTACCGGTTTGCCCATTACAATGCCTATCGGAGAACAGATCAAGGGACGTCTGATGAATGTCACTGGTATGGCAATCGATGGTATTGGCAAGCTGGACAAGAAGGGCGGTTATCCGATTCACCGGAAACCCCCAAAATACGAGGATCTTTCGACTGAAAAAGAGGTTCTTCATACGGGTATCAAGGTTATCGACCTTATTGAACCTTATTCAAAAGGAGGAAAGATCGGGTTATTCGGTGGAGCAGGCGTCGGAAAAACAGTTGTTATTCTCGAGCTTATAAACAATATTGCTAAGGCATATTCCGGTCTATCTGTTTTTGCAGGTGTCGGGGAGAGAACAAGGGAAGGCAACGACCTTCTGCGTGAGATGCTCGAAGCAGGTGTTATAAACTATGGACCGGATTTCCTTGAGAACATGAATTCGGGAGGATGGGACCTCTCGAAGGTTGATATGGCATCACTGAAGGAATCAAAGCTTGCGCTCGTTTTCGGTCAGATGAATGAACCGCCGGGAGCAAGGGCCAGGGTTGCACTGTCGGGTCTTTCGGTTGCCGAACATTTCAGGGATGGTGACGGGAAGAGCGGAGGAAGGGACATACTGTTCTTTATGGACAACGTTTTCCGTTTCACCCAGGCCGGCTCCGAGGTATCTGCCCTTCTGGGACGAATGCCATCAGCCGTTGGCTATCAGCCGACACTCTCAACCGAGATGGGGATAATGCAGGAACGAATTACATCAACACGCCACGGATCAATTACATCGGTGCAGGCAGTCTATGTGCCGGCCGATGACCTCACTGACCCGGCCCCTGCAACCACATTCGCACACCTCGACGCAACAACCGTTCTGAGCCGCAAAATATCCGAGCTTGGTATCTATCCGGCTGTTGATCCCCTCGATTCCACTTCAAGGATCCTTTCTGCCAACATTGTCGGAGAGGCACATTACAACTGTGCACAGCGTGTCAAGGAGGTTCTTCAGAGATATAATGAGCTTCAGGATATTATTGCGATCCTGGGAATGGATGAGCTATCAGAAGAAGACAAACTGACTGTCCACAGGGCAAGAAGGGTACAGCGATTCCTCTCCCAGCCTTTCCATGTAGCCGAGCAGTTCACCGGCATCAAGGGAGCTCTTGTTTCGATAGAGGATACGATAAAAGGATTCAATATGATCCTTGAAGGGAAGGTAGACCAGTATCCCGAATCTGCATTTATGCTTGTCGGCACAATTGAAGATGCAATTGAAAAGGGAGAAAAAATCCTGGCTCAATCGAAATAATCCGGTTGCTGGTTACTGGTTACTGGTTAAGATCAACAAGCAACTAGCAACAAGCAACTAGCAACAAATAACTACCACCGCATTTAAAATGAAGATAGAAATCATAACTCCTGACAGGAAGATCTACGAGGGGGAAATAAAATCGGTAAGGGTCCCTGGAAAAGGGGGCTCATTTCAGGTTCTGAAGGACCATGCTCCCATAATTTCCACACTCGAAAACGGCCCCGTGATCATTATTGACATGGCCAATGTTGAAACGGTTTTTGAGATCAATGGCGGAGTGATAGAAGTCAAAGCCAACAAGATCATTCTTCTTGCCGAATCGGTTAAATAGAACTATTTCCGATGACTACCGAAGAATTCCGGAAACATGCCCACGAACTGGTCGACTGGATGGCCGGTTATATGGATAATATTGAAAAGTATCCTGTCAAGTCGCCCGTAAAGCCGGGAGATATTTTCAATAAGCTTCCCGATGATCCGCCTGTAAAACCTGAATCGTTCCATTCACTCATGAAGGATTTCGAGGAGATCATAATGCCGGGAATGACTCACTGGCAGAACCCCAGTTTCTTTGCTTATTTTCCGGCCAACACAAGCCCTCCTTCCATCCTGGCCGAAATGATAATTTCCACCCTCAGCGCCCAGTGCATGATATGGGAAACCTCGCCGGCGGCTGCGGAACTGGAAGAGAAGATGATGAATTGGCTCAGGGATCTGATAAAACTGCCGAAGAATTTTGAGGGTGTGATTCAGGATTCAGCCTCCACATCAACGCTTGCGGCAATACTAACCGCGAGGGAGAAAGCAACCGGTTTCAGGATAAATGATGAGGGCACAGTCAATTCACCAGGGTTGAGGGTTTACTGCTCCGAACAGACTCATTCATCCATCGAAAAAGCAGTCAAGATCAGCGGTATTGGCAGGAAAAACCTCGTAAAGATCCCCGTGAGGAAAGATTTCACAATGGACGTCCAGAAGCTCCGGGAGGCTGTTGAAAATGACAAGAAGGCAGGATTCATGCCATGCTGCGTCATAGCTACCATGGGAACGACAGGCACCACAGCAATCGATCCACTTAAACCGATAGGAAGGATCTGTGCCGAAAATGGAATATGGTTCCACGTCGATGCGGCAATGGGCGGCACTGCCCTGATCCTGCCCGAATACCAATGGATGCTCGATGGCAGGGAATTTATCGACTCGTTTGTATTCAACCCTCATAAATGGATGTTCACCAGCTTTGACTGCTCCGCATATTTTGTAAAAAACCCTGCATATCTCATCAAGACATTTGAAATACTGCCCGAATACCTGAAAACAAGGACAAGAGGAAGTGTGAACGACTACCGCGACTGGGGAGTGCCGCTTGGAAGGCGATTCAGGGCCATGAAGCTTTGGAGCGTTATACGTATGTATGGAGTTGAAGGGCTTCAGGACAAGGTACGCAGCCATATAAGGATGGCAAGGCGTCTTGCCGAAATGATTGCCCTGGAAAATGATTTTCAGATCCTTGCCCCCGTTACAATCAATGTCGTATGCTTCAGGTTCAAACCTGCAGGAGCCGGGGAGGAAGAGATCAACAAGCTGAATGAGACCCTTAACCACAAACTTAATGACACCGGAAAGATATACCTGACGCATACGGTTATAAACGGTATATATACCCTCCGGATGGTCACGGGCCAGACAAACGTAAAGATGGAGCATGTTGAAAAAGCATGGGACCTGATAAGGAAAACCGCAAGAGCCCTTTAAATTATCCCCCTGTTACCGGAGCGCTTTTTACCAATGCTCATTCCGTAAATGTCGATATTGAACAGTAGTCTGATATAGGGATAATCACCCGGAGATCTCCATGAAGCCTCAATTCCCGAGGAAATCATATAAGGAATACGGAGTAGATAGAAATCCGTCATCAGCTGAACGCCGAACGAACTGAAGGTCTCCCGGTATTCATGATTTTCCACCGTAACTTCACGCTGGCCGAGTGAATTAATATCTGAAGTAAATACATAGTTATCCGTTCCCCTTGTAATGTCGTAGAAGAAATCCGTGCGGATCCTTGTCAGGTATATCAGGCCGTCCACATTGAAATCGGGGTATAAAAGGGGCATGAAATAATCAATCGAGCCGGTAAGAAATTCCTTTGAAATGATATTCTTATAATAGGCTTCATCATATGGGGTCCTTGTTCCTATATAGCCTCTGGCAAATAATGCCCTGTTGCCGAGAATGAATTTTTCGGGATTCTGTTTCTCGGCCTCTAACCTAAACCTAACCCCATGATTCTTCATTAATCCGGGAAAATAAAATGAACTCCTGGCAGTAAGGATATCCCCGTAGATATCACTGTCGAAAGGATAATCGGAATAGCTGAAATCGAAGGCCTGGGCCCATTTTGGATAAATATCGCGTATGGCTGAGCGTTGGTAATTTGAAAAGTAGACCCTGCCTGTCAGCTGATTCTGCAGATTATCATAAGCTCCCTCGTTTTTGAGGTAGAGATAATCATTCCTAAGTGTAGAGGCGGCCGACAAATAAAGATATCTGGTGAACCGGCCTCCCTGAAATGAGAGCGGCAGGGATATGGTGTTTGTCCATTCATATCCGTTTTTTATATCTTCAGGATACGGAACATCCTGCCCGAATGTCTCGGCATAGATGGCATTGCCGTAATCCATCCTCGATTCGATTACAGGGTACCAGCCAAGCCATTTTATTCCTGCATGGAACTTATGCCTCTGACCGGTATACTCATAACCGGCCGAAGATACCAGCGTGCTGAGATTATTCTGTGTCATCAGCGTAAAGCCCGGTGTAACGGAGGCTGGATCCTCCTGGATCTTTTCAATATCTGCATAGAAAGGCATCCAGCTGTGAAACCTGAACAGATTCTGCCACTTTCTGTATGGAACGGGTGAATAAACCTTATCAGTGGCGGATTTGAGCAGGGAAGCCGCCGGTTTAAACCTGTTGATCAGAAATGATGATTCATGTGTATTTATCCCGGCACGGAATGGAACAACAGGCAGGGTCGTGTAGCTGATATTGTAGCCGGAAGAGGTGTAATCCGAAAACAGCATCAGGTAGCCGGAAAGGTTAAGATCGTTTATCCCGAATCTTGATATTGTAAGTGGCACGATTGACCGGTCGGGTTTTCGCAGGTAAATATTATCCGTTCCGGAATGGGAACTCACAAAGAACAATGAGTCGTTCCTCAGGTATGTCGACTGCAGATCATCATTTCCGGATTCGATAAGCGTCTGCCAGGTTTTATCCGTCAGGCTGAACTTCAGTATTCCTTCGCCCTGTTCTGTTAAATAAATAACAGTGACCGCTTTTCCTGAAGCGTCCCATTGGGGCCTTTGCAAGGATGCATTTCCGGGAGCCTGAACATTATGAAGCTCGTATCCGTTCCATGCATCCAGTATCAGCAGATTGTTCCTGTTGTCAATAGTATTCTCTGTTACAGCAATATAATTTCCATCGGCTGATATTGATGCCGACATGTACCGTGTTTTGGCTGTAATCTGACGAGAGGTTTTATTTTTTATGTTCATGATATTTACTACCGACCAGTTTCTGTTGTTCCATCTGGGATCGGAACGGGTTTCCACCCAGACAAGTTTCCCTTTGCCGTACGAAATGAACCAGGGATAGACGTGCCCTGGTATATGGATCCTTTCCTCACTCTTTTTCGATGGCTTTATCAGAACGAACGAAGGAGGATCGGTCAGTGATGTTTTGACGGCAATTACGGAATCATTTCCTGCAAGGACCGGGGAATAATAGTTGATAAAGTTTTTTCCTTTTGGAGGATTTAGAATTTCATACGATTCTCTTCCTGATGTGAGGTCATCTTCCGTCCAGATTGTTTTGAGAGTATCGAAAGTTTCCGTGAATAACCTCTTCTTTGTAAGTGATGCCGATTTCCTGAGGCTGATATTAACGGGATTCATCAAAAAAGGAGCTCCGGCAGTAAGGTTAAGCGCTTTTCTCCACAGATCAGGATTGTACTTTGCGTACGACCAGGCAGTCATCTGATATCCATACTGGTAATGATCCGGAACGAAATCCCTGAATGAGCCGTTGACCGACTTGTCGTATTTATACACGCCTCCTTTTTCAATCATCATTGCCTTAAGCTGTTTCTGAAAAGAGGGAGTTCTTCCTCGTCCCGATCCTGTAAGGACCGACTCGGAAAAAACCGCATCACCTTCAAGGAACCATAGAGGCACGAGGGATGACACTATACCGGTAAACTGTTGTCCGGCAATGTATGACATTACTTTTGTGAATCCCTTGTTCAGCGATTCCATCTGAATTACATGGGTCAGTTCGTGAATTGCCAGCTGGGTGTTGGGATCAAGGGAGATTGAATTTTGTTCCGGAGCAGGATAGATTTCCATCCTTTTTGGAGCCCATGCAACATACCCGTTGGATTCGGTTGTATAATTATGAATAATTACCGGTATCCTGAATTTCTTTTCAGGATAGAGGCTTGCCATTTTTGACCAGGCATCGTCGAGCGATCGTGCAAAGTCGACTCCTGCCTCACCATACGATTTCGGATAAATGACAGTGAACCTTCCTGTTTTTATCTGCATCCATTTCAATGAGGCCGGATCCTGCCCGGTATTATAGTACTGAGCGGAAACTGCACCAGATGACAGGAGGGAGCAGATCAGGATAAAGGTACGGAGATGTTTCATTCAAAATCGGTTACTCAAAAATAGTAAAATTAGTGAGTGTCTCAGGCGTGAGCCGGAATCTGAAAAAATTAGTAATTTCACGGCTCGATCATCTTAATGGATTTCAGGATTAAACCAACGGGGAAATGAAGAAAAGTTACGGGCTGATAAACAATATAACCGGCTGGGTGGTTTTTGCAGTTGCCACGGTCACTTATCTTTTGACCATGGAACCTACAGTCAGCCTCTGGGATTGCGGTGAGTACATTGCATCAGCATTCAAGATGGAAGTCGGGCATCCTCCGGGAAATCCGGTATTTATGGTTATTGCGCGGTTCTTTACCCTCTTTGCAGGCGGAAATACTTCGATGGTAGCTGTAATGGTTAATGCAATGTCGGCCCTTGCAAGCGCATTTACAATACTTTTTCTTTTCTGGACAATAACTCATCTGGCGGGAAGGATCTTTTCAGCCAGCAGGGAGGATTTCAGCACTTCGAGGGTTATAGCAATAATGTCAGCCGGAGTTGTCGGCGCTCTTGGATTCACTTTTTCAGATTCATTCTGGTTTTCAGCCGTCGAAGGCGAGGTATATGCATCTTCATCGTTTTTTACCGCAGTAGTCTTTTGGGCAATTCTCAGGTGGGAGGATGTGGCTGATGAAAATTATGCAAACAGATGGTTAATACTTATAGCTTTCCTGATGGGACTCTCAATCGGGGTGCATCTTCTTAACCTGCTTACCCTTCCGGCAATTGTACTGGTTTATTACTTCAAAAAATATGAGTTTTCATGGAAAGGATTCATGATTTCGCTGGGAATTTCAGTGATCCTTCTGTCTCTTCTTCTCTATGGTATCATGCCGGGTGTTGTAACCATATCATCAAAGCTCGACATGTTTTTTGTGAACAGCCTGGGAATGCCGCCCAACAGCGGGATGGTATTCCATTTCATTCTTCTTACCGTATTCTTCATTCTGGCGGTGAGATCGACCTTAACCTCGGCTGAAAAGGTAAAAAACGGTGCCTATGCCATTGGCGCCATGCTTCTTTCAGGAATATGGGTTATTTCCGGTTCCTTTATCCTGAATATTCTCATGCTGGCAGCTGCCGCGTGGTATATCTGGTACCTTGCCGGAAAGAACCGCGTTGTTCTGAACACCATACTCACGGCAGTAACGGTGATCCTTATAGGATATTCGTCAAATGCAATAATCGTGATAAGGGCCTCAGCCAATACTCCGCTTAATGAAAATCAGCCTGAGAATCCCTTCAGCCTGCTTTATTTTCTTAACCGGGAACAATATGGTGCCCGGCCTCTCTTCAGGGGCCCCTGGTATAATGCCCCGGTTACCGATTACAAGGACGGGAAGCCCAAATATGTGCTTGAGAATGGTAAATATATTGTAAGCGCACATGACCTTGAGCGTGTATACGATGAACGGTTCATCACCCTTTTTCCGAGAATGTGGAGCGACCAGAGTGAACATGAAGCCATCTACAAGGAATGGGGTAAGGTAAAGGGTACTCCCGTCTCAGTGACAAATCAATCGGGAGAAAAGGAGATCATACGCAAACCCAAGTTCAGCGAGAACCTCAGGTTTATGTTCTCATACCAGTTCGGCTATATGTATTTAAGATACTTCATGTGGAACTTTGCAGGAAAGCAGAATGATACACAGGGAACAGGTGGAGCGATAAACGGCAACTGGATCACCGGCATCAGGTTCCTTGATGAACCGAGGGTAGGTACACCCGATCTGCCGGCAGGCATGAAGGACGACACTTCAAGGAACGTCTATTACCTTTTGCCTTTCCTGCTGGGTATAATCGGTATGTTCTATCATCTTAACCGTGATTACAAAAACTGGTGGGTAATATTGCTGCTGTTCCTTCTGACCGGAGCGGCAATAGTGTTTTACCTGAATCAGTACCCGAATCAGCCCAGGGAGAGGGACTACGCATATGCAGGCTCATTTTACTTCTTTGCTGTATGGATCGGCCTGGGCGTCCTGGCTCTTTTTGAGACCCTCTCGACGCTGGCAGGCGAAAAGATTGCTGCCCCTCTTTCAGGTGCATTATGCCTTTTTGCAGTTCCGGTGCTTATGGGATCCCAGAACTGGGACGATCATAACAGGTCGGGCCGCTACCTGGCGCGCGATGTGGCATTCAACTACCTGAACTCGTGTGCGCCGGAAGCAATTCTTTTCACAAATGGCGACAATGACACCTTCCCTCTGTGGTACGCACAGGAGGTGGAGGGGATGAGGACCGATATCAGAGTCTGCAACCTTATGCTTCTGAATACTGACTGGTACATAAACCAGATGAAAAGAAAGACCTATGAATCAGATCCCCTTCCCGTCACCCTTCCGGCAAAGAAATACTACGACGGAGTAAACAACCAGGTATTCATCGTGGAAAAGAGCAAGGATCCTGTAAACATTTCAACAGTCATCGACTGGGTCAACAGCGATAACAAGGCAACCAAGGTCCAGATCTCAGCAACTGAAGTTCTCGATGTAATACCATCCCGGACAATCAGGATACCGGTCGATTCGGCGGCAGTGATAAGGTCGGGTACCGTCAGGCCTGAAGATGCAGACAAAATAGTCCCTTATATTGATATAAAGCTTAAGGGAAATTCAATCCTTAAAAGCCAGCTCATAGTACTTGATATCCTGGCCCACAATAACTGGGAACGTCCGGTATACTTCGTGACGGGATATCATGATGATGCTCTGGGACTTGAAGAATATTTCCAGATGGAGGGACTTGCCTACAGGCTTGTTCCGATAAAGTCGCAGAATAAGGGATGGCTCGAATACGGCAGGATCGATTCTGATATTCTTTACGACAATGTTGCGAACAAATTTGTATGGGGCGGAGCAAATGATCCCGATGTCAATCTTGATTATCATCATATAAGGACCCTTATCGTGATAAAGGCACGGCTTGTATATGCACGGCTTGCAAAAGCTCTAGCAGCAGAAGGGAAGAACGAAATGGCGGTCGGGGTACTTAACGCCTGTCTTGAAAATCTGCCTCCCGAAAATTTTCCGTATGATCCCTATTACACCGACCTTATTGAAGCATACTTTGCAGCAGGAGAGGCCGATAAAGCCGTTGAAATGACAAGGAACCTGAGCGATTACTATTTTGACAGGCTTAATTATTACCTAAGGCAGAATGCTTATGTGCTGAGCTCGGCTGAATATGAAATTCAGTCGGCTCTTCAATATGCATCAAGGGCGGCTTCATACTGCCAGGAGAACGGTAAAAAGGAGGTTGGCGATGAGATCACCAAAAAGCTTGAAGCATACTATTCCGAATATATCGG
>Ga0105106_10002612_pt1 | contig 12911 bp, 9 predicted proteins | sample PPLLaktember2015_5_FD_79109 | JGI IMG/M metagenome (GOLD analysis project Ga0105106, IMG submission 79109) | Freshwater sediment microbial communities from Prairie Pothole Lake near Jamestown, North Dakota, USA - PPLs Lake P8 Core (1) Depth... | ecosystem: Environmental > Aquatic > Freshwater >...
CGAACGCGATCACCCGCATCCCGAACGCGGCCGCACGCTGAGCGACCAGGCTCCCGACCCGGCCGATCCCCACGACGCCGAGCGTCTTGCCCTGGAGCTCGACCCCCTTGAAGCTCGAGCGATCCCACCGCCCGTGCTTCAGCGCGTCGTTCGCCTGTGGGATGTTGCGGGCCTGCGCGAGGAGCAGGGCGATCGTGTGCTCGGCGGCCGAGACGATGTTGGACTGTGGGGCGTTCACGACCATGACGCCGCGCCGCGTCGCGGCCTCGACGTCGACGTTGTCCAGCCCGATGCCCGCCCGTGCGACCACCTTGAGGTTCTCGCCGGCGTCGATGACCTCGGCCGTGACCTGGGTCTGCGACCGCACGATCAGCGCCTCGTAGGGGCCGATGGCCTGCGCGAGCCCCTGGCTCGCGAGATCGGTCCGGACGTCGACCTGGAAGTCCCTGCGGAGCAGCTCGAGCCCGGCATCCGAGAGCGTCTCGGTGACGAGCACCTGCATGTCAGCTGGTCTCCTGGAACACGCCCTCGGCCGCCGCGACCGCGGCCCCGCGCTTCACCGGGTACCCCAGCCGCTCGAGGGTCATCTCCAGCGCCGCGAGCCCGCGGATGATGTCGAGCTCGCTGAAGTAGCCGAGGTGCCCGATCCGGAAGACCGTTCCCTTGAGCGGTCCCTGCCCGGGGGCGAGGATGCACCCGAAGTCGGCGCGGATCCGGTCGCTGATCGTGTCGGCGTCCAGGCTCTCCGGCGCGCGGATCGCGGTCACTGTCCAATTGTCCTCGAGACCCTCGCCGAACAGGTCCAGGCCCAGGGCCTCGATGCCCTGCTTCACCGCCCGCGAGAGCGTGCGGTGACGCAGCAGCGCCGCGTCGAGCCCGTCCTGGAAGTACAGCTCGAGGGCCGCCTGGAGACCCTGCATGACGCTGATCGCGGGGGTCCACGGGTTCTCCGGGTCCTTCAGCTCGGCGAACCTGCGGTAGGTGCTCCAGTCGAAGTAGAACCGGGGCAGGGTCGCCGTCTCGTGCGCCGCCCAGGCGCGCTCGCTGATCGCGACGAAGGCGATGCCGGGCGAGGCGGACAGCGCCTTCTGGGAGCCGCCAACGGCGACGTCGATGCCCCACGCGTCGAACTCGAACGGCACGGCGCCCAAGCTGGACACGGCGTCGACGACCACCATCGCCCCGGCCTCGTTGGCCACCCGCGCGAGCTCCTCGATCGGTTGGATCACGCCGGTGGACGTCTCGGACTGCGTCAGCAGCACCGCCTTCACGGGGTGCTCCGCCAGGGCGGCCGCGACCTCCCCCGGGACGATGCGACGGCCCCACTCGTACTCGATCGTGCGGACGACGAGGCCGTGCGACTCCGCGAGCTTCTTCCACCGGTCGGCGAAGAACCCGGCGAGCGGGACGAACACCTCGTCCCCGGGCGAGAAGACGTTCTGGATCGCCGATTCCAGCCCGCCGGTGCCCGAGGACGTCATGAGCAGGACGTCGGCTCGCTCCGTGCGGTACAGGACCTTGAGCTTCCCGGCGACGTCGCGCATGAGGTTCCCGAACCCCGGGCCTCGGTGGTACACGAGGGGGCTCCCCTGGGCCAGGTAGACCTCGGGCGGGATCGGGGTGGGTCCGGGTGCGAGGATGATCTCGGGCCTGTTCATGGCCGTGCTCCTTGGGGGTCACGCCGGGTCGCGCGGGTCCATCTCGCGCGGGTCCGCCCAGCGTATCATCGGGTGACACCGCCTCCGGCGGTGCCTGACCGCCGTGAGGACCCTGCGTTTCCTGCTGAAGCGCTTCGCCGCCCAGCGACTGCTCGGGCTCGCGATCGTCGTCAGCCTCGGCTTCACGGTCGGCGTCCTCGTGGCCGGCCCCGTCTACGCCGACGCCTCGCGCGAGGCGATCGCGACCGCCGCCATCCGCACCGCGTCGGCGAACGTCCGCAACCTGCGCCTGTCGATGTACGGACCCGACGCGGCCGGACATGCGGAACTGGACGCGCTCGTGCGCCAGGCGACCGCGGACCTCCCCATCGGACGGTACGTGGGTCAGGGCAGGAGCGAGGTGCGCATCGCCAGCGCGGGCGAGCCGATCTCGCTGCCGGTGCTGTTCCGGGACGGCGCGACCGAGCACTTCACGTCGTTCGAGGGAGCGGAGCCCTCAGGGGTCGGAGAGGTCGCCCTGTTCGTGAACGTGGCCGAGACCCTCGGCGTGGCGATCGGTGACACGGTCACCGCGATCGGGCCGACGGACATCGACCGTCCGCTCCTCGTCACCGGCATCTACGGACGCCCGAGCCCCGGCGACCCCTACTGGTTCGGCTCGCGCACTCCGATCCCCGAGACCGAGGGCGCGGACCTGCCGCCCGCCCTCCTTTCGAGCGAGGGCTACCTCGCGCTCGCCGAGGAGCTGGGCTTCTCCAGCCAGTTCGTGTGGGACCTGTTCCTGGACCTCGACGGGGTGCGGTTCGAGGACGCTCGCCGCGTCCCCGGTCTCATCGAGCGAGACGTGGCCGCCCTGCAGGACGACCCGCGGCTGTCCGATCTCCAGGCCTCCACCGGGCTCGGGCCGCTGTTCACGATCGTCCGGCAGCGCGTCGACGACCTGCGCATCCCGATCCTGCTCGTCGTCTTCCAGGTCGGCGTCGTCGCCCTGGCGGTGCTCGCCGGGGTGGGGACGCTGGTCCTGTCGAGGCAGTCCTTCGAGCTCGCCGTGCTGCGGAGCCGTGGCTTCTCCCGTGGCACGTTGCTCGCCGGACAGGCCGTCCAGGCGGTCCTCTCGGCGATCGCTGCCTACCCGCTCGGGCTGCTCCTGGGGCTCGGGCTCGCCCGTCTGGCGTCGCGTTCGAACGGGCCGTCGTTGCCCAGCTCGACCTTCCCGCTCGTCCTCACCGCCCCGGCGTACGTGCTCGGGCTGGTCGGGGCGGCGCTCGGAGCGGTCGTGCTCGTGCTGGTGTCGGTCCCGCACCTGCGCCGCACGATCCTGGAGGAGCGCCGCCTCGTCTCGCGGGAGGAGCGCCCCTTGCTCACCCGTCTGCCCGTCGAGCTGTTCGTGCTCCCCCTGGCGGCCTTCACGTTCGTCGAGCTGCGGAGCGTCCAGGCTCCGACGACGATCGAGCGCACCTCCCTGGACCCCCTCGTGCTCCTGACGCCGACCCTCGTGATCTTCGCCGCCTCGTTCCTCGCGCTCCGCCTGCTGTCCTTCGTCCTGCGCCGACTGGACGCGCGGATCGGCCGCTCGCGACGGCTCTCCACGTACCTCGCGGGACGGCGCCTCGGACGCGCGCCCGGCACGAGCTTCGCGATCGCCCTCCTGCTCCTGCTCTCGATCGGCCTCACGGTCGTCGCCAGCTCGTACCGCGCGATCGTGCTCCGCAACCAGGAGGACACGGCGCGCAGTCAGGTCGGTGCGGACTGGCGCGTGGAGGTGGATGCGCCGGAGGACCCGATCGCCGCCCTCCGTGAGCTCCCCGCGACGGCGACCGGGGTGGTCAGGCTCGTGCCGTACCTGGAGATCCGGCCCGACTTCCCGCTCTCGACCACCGCGCTCTCCGTCGACCCAGCCACGTACGCGCGGGGCGGCTGGTGGCGGGGGGACTTCTCCTCCGAGCCCGAGGCTGCGTGGCTCGATGCGATCCGCGTGGCCGAGCCAGCGGTCCCGCTCCCGCCCGGGCCGACCCCTGGGGTCCTCGAGATCGACGCGGAGCCGCTCGGGGGCGCCGAGGGTCTCGACCTGGTCGCTACGGTCCAGACGCAGGACGGTCGGATCCACCAGCTCGTGCTCGGGACGCTCGGGGCCGACTACGGCGGGACCGCCACCGACCCCGAGGCGCTCGAGGACGCCTCGATCCTGTCGCTCGCGCTCCGCACCGACGAGGCGACCGGACCGGACCGGGCTGCCGTCCGTGTCCGATCGATCAACGGTCAGGCCGCGGCTCCGCTCCTGGAGGGATGGGAGGCGCTGCGCTGGCGCGGCAGCGACGCCTCGATCGAGACCTCCGGCGACGACGTCGTCGTGCGGGTGGACGCCGGCGTCGGGCACGTGCTGGGCGGGATCGCGCCATCGGCCGGCCCGCTGCCCGCGCTCGTCTCGCCGGGGATCGCCCGCTCGCAGCCCGTCGTGTTCCAGGCGACGGTGGGTGGCCAGCTGCTCGAGTTCGAGCGGGTGTCGGTGGCGCAGCACTTCCCCACCGTTCCGCGGGACTTCTTCGTTGTCTCGACCCCCGCGCTGCTCCGATCGGCCGGCCGCGTGCCCGAGGTCGGGCTGTCGCTCGGCGAGATCTGGGCGACGGGTGATGACCCGCGCGCGGGACTCGAGCGAGCCGGCTTCGTCGTCCGGGGGACGACCGCCGCAGAGCCGATCCAGGCGTACCTCGCGCAGCTGCCGCCGAGCCTCGCCGTCGGCCTCGACGGCGCCACGGCGCTTGGCGGGCTCGGCTTGGTGACGATCGGCGTCGCGGTGGGCCTGTCCCTCGCCCAACGTCGGCGCGAGTTCGAGTTCGCGTCCCTGCGCGCGATGGGCGTCGAGACCTCGGTCATCGCGCGCGTCATCGTGCTCGAGCAGGGAGTCCTGCTGGGCTTCGCGGTCCTCGCCGGGTTCGGGATCGGCTACGGTGTCCTGTGGTGGCTCCTGCCGTACGTGAGCGGCAGCCTCGGCGCGCCCTTCCCACCCCCGGTCCTGGTCGTGGACCGGTCCGCGCTCGGCCTGGCGCTGGCCGCCGTGCTCGTCGCGGCAGGGGTGGGGATCTGGCTCGCCCTGCGAGCGCTCACGCGCGCATCGATCACGGGCGTCCTGCGGGGTGAGGCCGAGTGAGCGATGTCGGCGTCGCGACCGGGTACGAGCCGGCTCGCATCGTCCGCTTCCGCCACGTGGTCAAGGTCTACCGCGTTGGCGACACGGGCGTCGTCGCGCTCGGCGGCGTCGACTTCGACGTGCGCGAGGGGGAGTTCGTCGCGGTGGTCGGGCCGAGCGGCTCGGGCAAGTCCACGGTGCTCAACCTGATCGGCGGCCTGGAGGCTGCCAGCGCCGGCGCCGTCGAGATCGACGGCCGCGACCTGGGGAGGCTGAGCCAGGAGGAGCTCACGGCGCACCGGCGCGACCGCGTGGGGTTCGTCTGGCAGGGCACGGCCCGGAACCTCGTGCCGTACCTCGACGTGCTCGACAACGTCCGGCTCCCGCCGATCGCTCGGGGGGGGACGATCGCCGCCGAGCGCCGGAGCGCGCTCGAGCTGCTCGAGCTCGTCGGGCTCGCCCATCGCGCCAAGCACCGCCCCGGTCAGCTGTCCGGTGGGGAGCAGCAGCGTGCGGCCGTGGCGGTCGCGCTCGCGAACACCCCGCGGCTCCTGCTCGCCGACGAGCCCACGGCCGAGCTCGACGGGGCCTCGGCGGCGACGGTCCTGGACGCGCTGCGCGGGGTGAACCGGGAGCTCGGCGTCACGGTCGTCATGGTCACGCACGATCTCCTCGCCGCCCGCAGGACCGACCGGCAGCTCAGGCTGCGCAACGGTCAGCTCGTCGTCGAGGGGGTGCCGGCCGAGCCCGTCGGCCCCGACGGCCGGCTCCGCCTGCCGCGAGAGGCGCTCGATGCGCTCGCGAGCGTCGACCTCGAGGTCGAGGTCCGCGACGACGGCGAGGTCAGGATCCGTCGCCGGGGCGAGGGAGGTGGAACCCGTGCCTGGTGAGCTGCTCCTCGAGGCGCGCGACGTCGCGAGGACGTATCGGGACGGGATCGGGGTCCAGGCCGTCCGAGGCGCGTCGCTCGAGCTGCGTCCCAAGGACTTCGTCGCCCTCGTCGGCCCGTCGGGGTCGGGCAAGACCACCTTCCTCGGCATGCTCTCCGGGCTCGACCGGCCCGACGCGGGCGAGGTGCGGTGGAAGGGCCGTCGGATGGATGAGCTCGGAGGCGCGGACACGCTCGCGCTCCGCCGCTCCGGCATCGGGATGGTCTTCCAGAGCTTCGGGCTGCTGCCCACCCTCTCCGCCCTCGAGAACGTCGAGCTGCCCCTGCGCGTCCAGGGCGTCGACCTGGAGGAGGCACATGGCCGAGCCGAGACCTGGCTCGGTCGGCTCGGGCTCGCCGACCGGCTCCGCAACCGCACGTTCGAGCTCTCGGCCGGGCAGCAGCAGCGGATCGCGGTCGCGCGCGCGCTCGTCGCCGAACCGGAGGTGGTCCTCGCGGACGAACCGATCGCCGAGGTGGACACGGAGAACGCGGAGCTGATCCTGGACGCGATGTGGGAGGTCATCCGTCGCGGGGGCGCCGTGCTCGCCGCCACCCACAACCCCGACGCGCTGCGCTACGCGAACCGGGTCGTCCTGTTCCGCGACGGGCTGGTCGAGGCGGATGGTTCGCCGAAGGACCTGGCCGAGCGCGTCACCACCGACTGAGCGGCGTCATCCCTTCGGCGGGTGCAGCTGCCGCAGGTCGAACCCCGGATCGGCGAGCAGCCCGGGGTCCGGCCTCGCCTGCGCGCGGACGAGCGGCATGCTCCGCCGGCAGTCGGACTTCCAATCCATCGTGAAGGTCGAGCGCAGGACGCCGTCCTTCAGCAGGAACGCCGCGAAGCTCCGGTCCGGGATGCTGCCCCGAACGACCATGTCGTCCCACTCGGTCGCGTACCCGCACATCTGGATCTGGCTGTCGTACTGGTCCGACCAGAACCACAACGCGTCGTCGAACGCCTCGTGCCCGCCCAGCACGTTGCGCGCGACCGTCGGGCCCTGCTTGATCGCCTTGTCGAAGTGCTCCACGCGGATCGGTCCGAACACCGGGTGGTCGTGGCGCGCCACGTCCCCGATCGCGAAGACGCCCGGCGCGACCGTCCGAAGCTCCGCGTCGACCGGGATGCCGTCTCCCACCTCGAGCTCGGGTCCGGCCAACCCGGTCGCCGGTTCGACGCCCACGCCCACGACCGCCAGGTCTCCCTCGATCCGGCGGCCCTTCGTGGTGACGAGCGCCTCGAACCGGCCGTCGCCCTCGAAGCGCTCGGCCGCGTCGCCGAACACCATCTCGACGCCGTGGTCACGATGCAGGGCCTCGATCGCTCCGCCGAGCACCGGGCCCAGGACGCGCTCGAGTGGCGTCGCGAAGAACTCGACGACGACGACCTCCAGCCCGAGCTGCCGGAACGAGGCCGCCACCTCGGCGCCGATGAACCCCATCCCCACCAGCACCGCCTTGCTCGCTCCCGCCGAGGCGACGCGCAGGCGCTCCGCATCGGGGAGGAACCGCAGATCGAACACGCCGTCCAGCTCGAGGCCGGGGATCGGTGGCCGGCGAGGCCGGCTGCCGGTGGCGAGGATCGCGGCGTCGAACCGGATGCGCTCGCCGCCCTCGAGCTCGACCGTGCGCTCGCTGGCGTGCAGGCGCTCGGCACGGACGCCCAGGCGCGTCTCGACGTCCTGCTCGACGTACCACTCGGCCGGGAGGACGAGGCGCGGCTCCGCCTCCTCCCCCCTCAGGAACCCCTTGGACAGCGGGGGTCGCTCGTAGGGCAGGATCGGCTCCTCACCGATCAGCGTGATGCGACCGTCGAAGCCCTCGTCGCGCAACGCCCCGATCGCGGACGCCGCGGCGAGCCCCCCACCGACGACGAGGACGTCCACCCGCTAGTCGTCGTCCCTCGTGCGGATCCGGAGCTCCCCATCCACCTCGGCGACCTCGAAGACGTCGACGGGCTCGGGCGGCGGTCCGCCGGTCACCTCACCCGTCATCACGTCGTACCGCCCGCCGTGGCAGGGGCACTCGAGGATCGTGCCGACGAGGTCGCCCTCGCCCAGCGAGCACCCCTGGTGCGTGCACGTGTCGTCGACGGCGTAGAGGTCGCCCTCGACGTTCGCGACGGCCACGACGCGGGAGCCCACCATGTAGGAGGTGACCTCGCCTTCGGCGACGTCGCCCGCGCCCGCGACCCTCACCCACTCCGACATCCGGATCCCTCCTCTTCGACGACGGCCCGAGACGCGCACAGCCTACCGCCCGGCGGCTCCGCACAGGCGCACGATCGGCCTCGTCACGACCGTCGCCGCGCAAGGATGTCGGGGGTCAGGTACCCGACGCCTGCGACGAGGTAGAGCCCGGCCATCACCAGGAACCCCTCGCGGAACCCGATCGGCAGCATGGCCGGGATCAGGGCGCCGAAGACCCAGGCGAGCTGGAACACCACCTCGTACCGCACGAACACCCGGCCGTGCGCGCCTCCAGGCGCGAGTCGCTGCATCAGGCTCTGGAAAGCCAGCCGGCCGAGCTCCGCCGAGGTGCCGACCGCGAGGGCGAAGACCGCCAGCACGGGGAGCGAGAAGGCGAAGAAGGACAGGGTGGCCCCCACCCCCGCCCCGATGATGCACGCGATCACCACCGCTTCCTCGCGCAGGTTCTCGGGCAACCGCGGCGCGAGGAGGTCGCCCAGCACACCGCCGGCGAGGGCGGCGGCCGCGAGCACACCGAGCCACCAGGCCGGCTCGCCGCTCCGTCGCAGCGCGAACGCCAGCGCGAAGAGCAGGAACCCGCTGGCCGCCCGCAGGCCCGCCGCCCCGATCGCCGGCGCCGTGAGCTGGGGGAGCCGACCGAAACGACCGACGGTCTCCGCCCCTCCCCTGGGGACCCTTGGATGCGGCAGCCGCAGGTTCAGCAGCGTCGAGACCCCGTACGCGAGCGCGGCCAGGTACAGGACCGCGGTCGCGCTCCCCAGCCGGAACGTGAGCAGTCCCGGGACGGAGACGAGCGCCGCGCCCCCCACCGCGATGAGCCCGAGCCGCGCGTTGGCCCGGACCAGGCCCTCTCCCCGACCCGCGTAGGCGGTCAGGAGCCCGTTGCGCGTGATGGCGTGGACCTTGGTCAGCGCGAGCACCAAGAACGCCGTGGGGAACAGCACGAGGGTCGAGATGCGCGGAGCGCCGTAGACGCAGACGAGCGCTCGACCGAGCGCAGCGCCCGTCGAGATCGCACGCCGTGGCCCCGCACGGTCCAGGAGCGGGACGAGGAGCGGTCCGGCGAGCGCGAGCGGCACCATGGTGAGGACCAGGTACAGGGCCACCTTCGTCTTCGCCTCACCGACCGGCACGTCGAAGAAGATCGAGCCGGCGAGCGCGATCGCCACGAGCGCGTCCCCGGCGGAGGAGGACAGCTGCACGAGGCCGTACCGGTCGAGCGGCTGCTCCGAGCCCCACATCCGCCCGATCGGCCGCAGTACGGCGGCCGAGGCCGCGACCGTCGCCATGCCGACGTGTCGCCACCAGGACCGGGGCTCCGGCGGCTCACGTCCCGTCCGCACGGGTCCCGGCCGCCTCAGCCGTCGGCGATGCGCTCGCGGAGCAGCTCGTTCACGAGCTTGGGGTTCGCCGAGCCGCCCGACTTCTTCATCACCTGACCGACGAGGAACCCGAGGATGCCCTCCTTGCCGCCGCGGAACTGCTCCACGGGCCCCGGGTTCTCCGCGATCGCCTCGTCCACCCAGGCCTCGAGCGCCGAGGCGTCGGTGACCTGGCGCAGGCCCCTCGCCTCGACGATGACCTCCACCGACCCCCCGGTCTCGAACACCTCCTCGAGGACCTGCTTCGCCCCGGTGCCCGAGATCGTGCCGTCGGCCACGAGGTGGACGAGATCGGCGATGTGGGAGGGCGTGACCTTCGCCTCGCCCAGGCCCAGGTGCACCTTGTTGAGCAGCCCGGCGAGATCCTGGGTGACCCAGTTCGCCGCGGCCTTCGGGTCTGCGCCGAGCGCGAGGGTCTCCTCGAAGAACGCCGCCGAGTCGATCGACGTCGACAGGAGAGCTGCCTGCTCAGGTTTCAGGCCCAGCTCGCGCGCGTAGCGGGCGCGTCGTGCCGCCGGCAGCTCGGGCAGCGAGGCACGGATCTGCTCGATCCAGGCCCGATCGGGCTCGAGCGGCGGCAGGTCCGGCTCGGGGAAGTATCGGTAGTCGAAGGCCTCCTCTTTCGAGCGCAGGGTGTGGGTCGTGCCGCGATCCTCATCCCAGTGCCGCGTCTCCTGGACGATCTCGTCCTCAGCCTCGAGCGCGGCCCGCTGACGCTCTTCCTCGAAGCGCAGGGCGCGTTCGAGGGAGCGTATCGAGTTGAGGTTCTTGATCTCGACCTTGACGCCAAGGCCCTCGTCCCCGACCCGCCGCGTCGAGATGTTGGCGTCGCAGCGCAGCGACCCCTCCTCCATCCGGACGTCCGAGACGCCCAGGGCCTCAAGCGTCGCCCGCAGCTCCCGCAGGTACACCCCCGCCTCCTCGGGCGAACGGATGTCGGGCTCGGAGACCACCTCGACGAGCGGCACGCCGGCGCGGTTGTAGTCCACGAGCGCGAAGTCGGCCTCGTGGATCCGGCCGCTCACGCTCCCATGCGTGGTCTTGCCCGTGTCCTCCTCCATGTGCACACGCGTGATCCCGATCCGCCGGACCTGGCCATCGACCTCGACGTCGAGGTGCCCTCGGACGCAGATCGGCAGGTCGTACTGGCTGATCTGGAAGTTCTTGGGCATGTCCGGGTAGAAGTAGTTCTTCCGGTGGAAGAGCGAGCGGGGCGCGATCTCGCAGTCGAGCGCGAGGCCGATCCGCACGATGTACTCGATCGCCCGCTCGTTCGGGACCGGGAGCGAGCCCGGATGGCCCAGGCAGACGGGGCAGACGTGGGTGTTCGGCGGAGCGCCGAAGGCGTTGCGACACCCGCAGAACATCTTCGTCGCAGTGGACAGCTCGACGTGGCACTCCAGGCCGATCACGGACTCGTACGCCATGACGCGGCCTAGCCTACCGGACCCCTGCTCCGCGCTCGGGCGGCGTCCAGCCTCCGAGTGCGTGCGTAACCGACAACATGGACATGCCGGTGACGCGCGGCGGGCCGCCACGTATCCTTGCCGGATGCACGTGGGGGGAGGGCGCCGCCCGGCCGGGCCGCTGATGATCTGGGTGGCGCTCTCGGCCGTCTACGTCATCTGGGGCACGACGTACCTCGCGATCCGCGTCGTCAACGAGACGCTCCCGCCGCTCCTGTCGGCGTCGGTCCGCTTCCTCGTGGCGGGGGCGATCATGTACGCGTGGACGATCCGCCGGGGCGACCAGCAGGGCGACCGCCCCAGGCGCGTCCAGTGGGGGGCCGCGGCGATCATCGGAACCCTCCTGTTGCTCGGGGGCAACGGTGGCGTGGTCTGGGCCGAGAAGACGATCCCGTCCGGGCTCGCGGCCCTGCTCGTCGCGCTCGTCCCGCTGTGGATGGCCCTGCTCGATCGGCTCGTCTACCACCGGCACCTAGGGGCGCGGACGGTGGTCGGGCTCGTCGCCGGGTTCGGGGGCGCCGCGCTGCTCGTCGGCGGCGAGGCGGCCGGCGACGTCGACCTCGCGGGGATGCTGTTCGTCGTCGGCGCGTCCCTCTGCTGGTCGATCGGGTCCCTGTACTCACGGCAGGCCCCGCTCCCGCACCGTCCGTTCGTGGGGATCTCGATGGAGATGCTCGCGGGCGGCGTCGCGCTCGGAGTCGTCGGCGTCGCCGTCGGCGAGCTCGGGCAGGTCGACGTCTCCAGCTTCTCTCGGGCGTCGCTGCTCGGCCTCCTGTACCTGATCGTCTTCGGGTCGTGGATCGGCTTCAGCGCGTACCTGTGGCTCCTGCGGGTGGCGCGGACGTCGCTGGTCTCGACGTACGCCTACGTGAACCCGGTCGTGGCCGTGTTCCTGGGCTGGCTGATCCTGGACGAGGTCATCACCGCCCGGACGCTCGTGGCGGGCGGCATCATCGTGGCCTCCGTCGCGCTCATCATCTCGGCAGGCGGCACGGCCAAGGACGCCGAGATCGAGCGAGAGCTAGCCGTCGAGGAGCCCGGGGCGGGCCTCGAAGGCGAGCGCCCCCTCGAGCGCGTCGGCGATGCGAAGCAGGCGACGCTCGCCGAGGATGGGGGCGGTGAGCTGGACGCCGACGGGTAGCCCGCCCTCGTCCAGGCCGCACGGGATCGAGATGGCCGGCACGCCGGCGAGGTTCGCCGGGATCGTGAACACGTCGGACAGGTACATCGCGAGCGGGTCGTCGGCCCGCTCCCCGATCCGGAAGGCCGTCGTCGGCGAGGTCGGGGAGACCAGGATGTCGAAGCCCTCGAACGCCCGCTCGTAGTCGCGGATCACGAGCGTTCGCACCTTCTGCGCCTGGCCGTAGTAGGCCTCGTAGTACCCCGCGGACAGCGCGTACGTGCCGAGCATGATCCGCCGCTTCACCTCCGGGCCGAAGCCCGCGCCCCGTGTGCGGGCCATCATCTCCACGGAGTCGCCGCCCTCGACCCGCAGCCCGTAGCGCACGCCGTCGTAGCGCGCGAGGTTGGAGGACGCCTCGGAGGGCGCGATCAGGTAGTAGGCGGACAGCGCGTAGTCCGTGTGCGGGAGCGAGACCTCTCCGACCTCGCAGCCGAGGCGCGAGAGCGCGTCGATGGCACCTTGGACGCCCGCTCGCACACCCGGCTGGACCCCCTCACCGAACGCCTCCCGCACGATCCCCACCCGCATGCCGCGGACGTCTCCCTCCATGCCCTCCGCGTAGTCGTGCGGCGGCTCCTCGAGGCTGGTCGCGTCCATCGGGTCCTTGCCGGCGATCGCCGACAGGAGCACCGCGGCGTCGCGCACGCTCCGTGTGAAGGTCCCGACCGTGTCGAGGGACGACGCGAACGCGATGAGGCCGTACCGACTGATGAGCCCGTAGGTCGGCTTCAGGCCCACGACACCGCAGAGCGAGGCCGGCTGCCGGACGGAGCCGCCCGTATCGGTGCCGAGCGCCCAGATCGCCTCACCGCTCGCGACCGCCGCGGCCGACCCGCCGCTCGAGCCTCCGGGGACGGTGCTCAGATCCCACGGGTTGTGGACCGGGCCGAAGGCCGAGTTCTCGTTCGAGGAGCCCATCGCGAACTCGTCGCAGTTGGTCTTGCCGAGCAGCACCGA
>Ga0105106_10002615_pt1 | contig 12907 bp, 7 predicted proteins | sample PPLLaktember2015_5_FD_79109 | JGI IMG/M metagenome (GOLD analysis project Ga0105106, IMG submission 79109) | Freshwater sediment microbial communities from Prairie Pothole Lake near Jamestown, North Dakota, USA - PPLs Lake P8 Core (1) Depth... | ecosystem: Environmental > Aquatic > Freshwater >...
CAGTGGATGTCCTGGATCCACATCGACGACATCGTCGGGGCCATCCGCCACATTCTCGAGAAGGACGATCTCATGGCGGCCGTGAACGGCACGGCGCCCGAGCCCGCGACCAACGCCGATTTCACCCGGGCCCTCGGTCGAGCACTCTCCCGCCCCGCGTTTCTCCCCGCTCCGACCTTCGGGCTCAAGATCGCGTTCGGCGAGATGGCCTCCATTCTCCTGGAGGGGCAAAGAGTCCTGCCAAGAAAGCTCCTCGACACCGGCTACCGCTTCCGCTTCCCCGACCTTGCCGGCGCTCTTTCGGACGTGCTCGCGCGAAAACGGTGAGTATAATGGGGTTTTCATGGATACTTCCGCGGCTCCCCCGCCCGAGCCTCCCGCGACCGGGAGCGCCACCCATCGGGGGCGCAAGCTCCTCAAAGTCTTCGTCGTAACCGCCCTCTTCGCCCTCGCCGCGGTCGGGGGCGCCCTGACCGGGCTCGTTCTCGCCTTCCAGCGCGACCTGCCGCTCATCCAGGAGCTCGAGAACTACGAGCCGAGCGTCATCACCCAGGTCTTCGCCGACGACGGATCGGTCATCGCCGAGTTCGCGGTGGAGAAGCGGGTGGTCATTTCTTTCGACGAAGTCCCCGAGCACTTGAAGCTCGCGTTCGTGGCGTCCGAGGACAACCGATTCTGGAAACACTACGGGGTCGACCCCTTCGGCGTCCTGCGCGCGGTGCTGGACAACCTGCTCGCGGGCGAGATCGTGTCGGGGGCCAGCACCATAACCCAGCAGGTCTCGCGGATGCTTTTTCTCACGCGCGAGGAGACCATCGGCCGGAAGGTCAAGGAAGCCATCCTCGCGTTCAAGATCGAGCGCTCCTATACGAAAGAGGAGATCCTCACCTTCTACTGCAACCTCCTGCACTTCGGGCACGGCCTCTACGGCGTCGAAGCCGCGGCCGAGTATTACTTCGGGAAGAAGGCCCGAGACCTCAGCGTCGAGGAGTCGGCGATGCTCGTGGGAATCGCCCCCGCTCCCGCGAGGTACAACCCCTTCGTGAATCCGGAAGTCGCCCTGGCGCGGCGGGACCTCGTCCTTCGACGGATGGAGGAAGAGGGATTTCTCACTTCCGAAGAGTACGGGAACGCGCTCCTCCGGCCGCTCGAGTTCCGCCACCGCGGCCCCAGCGGAAACATCGCCCCGTATTTCGTCGAGGAGGTCCGCCAGTATCTGGAGAGGAAGTACGGGGCGACCCGGATTTACCGAGGCGGCCTCAGGGTGCATACGACGCTGCACCGCCCGACTCAGGAGGCGGCGAACCGCGCCATCGACAAGGGGCTGCGCGGGCTCGACAAGCGCCAGGGATGGCGCGGTCCGTCGGGAAACGTCCTCCGCGACACGAAGCTCTCGATTCGGGAGTATCGGGCGGACGACTGGATCGAGCCTTTCACGCCCGGTCAGTTCGTGACGGGAGTGGTGCTCGAGCAGGGGCGAAAGCCCGTGATCCGAATCGGGCGCTTCTCCGCCGCCGTCGACCCCGAGTCGGCGGCCTGGACCGGGAAGAGCCTCTCCGATCTGTTCGTCGCCGGCGACATCGCCCAGTTCGAGATCGTCGAGGTCGACCCCGACACCCTCGCCATGACCGTCGAGCTCGATCAGGAGCCTCTCGCCGAAGGCGCTCTCCTGGCGCTCGAGAGCCGCACGGGTCAGATCAAAGCGATGGTCGGGGGATTCGACTTCGAGCGCAGCAAGTTCAACCGGGCCACCCAGGCGCGGCGTCAGCCGGGCTCGGCGTTCAAGGCTTTCGCCGCGGGCGCGGCAATCGAAGAGGGCTACACCGCGACTTCCCTCATCCTGGACGAGCCCGTCCGCTACGTCGACCCCCACATCGCCGAAGCCTACGAGCCCAAGAACTACGACTTGAAGTACGAGGGCTGGGTGACGCTTCGCCGGATGGTCGAAGCCTCGCGCAACGTGCCCGCGGTCAGACTCACCCAGCAGCTCGGCCCGCAAAAGGTCGCCGACTACGCGCGCCGCCTCGGCCTCAAGGGCCCGATTCCGCCCTACCTGAGCATCACGCTGGGCGCGGCGGAGGCGACGCTCGTCGAGATGGTGTCCGCCTACTCGGCCTTCGCGAACCAGGGCATCCGCATGCAGCCCTACTTCGTCAAGAAAGTGACCGACCGGGACGGAAACGTGCTCGAGGAGGCCTATCCCAAAGCCGCGTCCGCGATTCGGGCCGACTCGGCGTACATCGTCACCAACATTCTGAGGGGCGTCGTGCAACGCGGCACCGCGGCCGCCGCGAGCCGCCTGGGGAGGCCTCTCGCCGGGAAGACCGGGACCACGAACGACTACACCGACGCCTGGTTCATCGGATACGACCCGACGCTCGTCGCCGGCACCTGGATGGGGTTCGATCAGAAAGTGCCGCTCGGCGACCGCGAGACCGGCACCAGGACCGCGCTCGGGCCCTGGATCGACTTCATGGGAGAGGTGCTCGCCGACAAACCGATTGAGGATTTCCCGGTTCCCTCCAACATCGTCTTCGTCCCCGTGGACCGGAAGACGGGCTATCCGGCGTCGGGCGGAGACCCGGGGCTTCTCCTGGAAGCATTCATCTCAGGAACCGAGCCCACCGGATATCCGGGGCAGTAGCTAAAATATGCATCCAAGCCGCTAAGATTAATACGGTTTCGCCCTACCACATAAGTTGTTTAATTTCATATCATTAACATCTATTTGACATATCCAGACTAAAACTCGATAATAAGTCTGCTCGCTACCTTCTCTGAGGTTGAGATCCTTCCGGTCTCACTGGTAACCTATCTGAGAGAGGACGAGCCAAGGGGTTTTTGTCATGGAAAAAACACAGCTCCCCAGTCAGGGTGAGGTCCATCGGGGTGTGCCGATTCTCCCGCTCCGGGACACGGTCATCTTCCCTCAGTCCATTCTGCCGCTCGCCGTCGGCCGCGAAAGCACCGTGAAGCTCCTCAACGAGAACGCCGACCGCGCGGAGTTCATCGGGGTCGTGACCCAGAAGGACGCTTCGGTGGAGGCCCCGGGCGCGGAAGACCTGCACGGCGTCGGATCGAGCGTTCGCATCCACAAATCCGTGCGGATGCCCGACGGCTCCGTCCGCCTCGTGGTGCAGGGCGGCTTCCGATTCCGAATCCTTCGCGTGGTCCAGGTGAATCCCTATCTCCGGGCCGACATCGAGGTCCTCCCGAGCCTTCTTCCGACGGAGGACGAGATCGAGGTCGACGCCCTCACGCGCGGTGTCCATTCCGTTTTCTCCAAGGTCGTGGAGATGTCGCCGCAGCTCGCCGACGAGGTCGGATCGCTCGCGGCGACGCTCAACGACCCGGGACGCCTCGCGGACTTCGTCGCCCAGAATCTCCCCAATCTCGACACCGAGAGCCGGCAGAAGATCCTCGAGACGCAGAAGGTCCGCGATCGGCTCAAGACCGTCCACGAAGCGCTCCTGCGGGAACAGGAAGTCCTCGAGGTCGGGAGCAAGATCGAGTCCCAGGTCAAGAACGAGGTGGGGAGGACCCAGCGCGAGTACTACCTTCGCGAGCAGATGAAGGCGATCCAGAAGGAGCTGGGCGAGAACGACGAAAGTACCAAGGAGATCGAGGACCTCCGGGCGAAGATCCAGGAAGCGAAGATGCCGGAGGATGCCGAGAAGGAAGCCCTTCGCGAGCTCAACCGGCTCTCGAAGATTCCGCCCGCCTCCGCGGAGTACACCGTCGGCAGGACCTATCTCGACTGGCTCACCCGCGTTCCCTGGTCCAAGAAGACCGAGGACGTGTACGACATTCCCCGGGCGAAGGAGATCCTCGAAGCGGATCACTACGACCTCGAGAAGGTCAAGGATCGCATCCTCGAGTTCCTCGCGGTGCGAAAGATGAAGCCGGACATCAAGGGTCCCATCCTTTGCTTCGTCGGGCCTCCCGGCGTCGGCAAGACCAGTCTCGGCAAGTCCGTGGCCAAGGCGCTCGGGCGCCAGTTCGTCCGCCTGAGCCTCGGCGGAATTCGCGACGAGGCGGAGATCCGCGGACACCGCCGAACCTACATCGGAGCGCTCCCCGGGCAGATCATCCAGAGTCTGGTCCGCGCCGGCTCCAGGAATCCGGTCTTCATGCTGGACGAAGTGGACAAGCTGGGGATGGACTTTCGCGGAGATCCGAGCGCGGCGCTCCTCGAGGTCCTGGTTCCCGAGCAGAACGACACGTTCCGGGATCACTACATCGATCTCTCGTTCGATCTCTCCGAGGTGCTGTTCATCGCGACCGCGAACATGATGGATCCCATTCCACCCGCCCTGAAGGACCGGATGGAGGTCATCAACCTCGCGGGTTACACCGAGGAGGAGAAGATCCAGATCGCCCAGCGCCACCTGGTCCCGAGGCAGCTCGACAACCACGGCCTCACCGATCCCGCCATCGCTCCGAAGTTCGAGAGGGAGACGATTTCCCACCTCATTCGCTACTACACGCGAGAGGCGGGGCTCCGGAACCTGGAGCGGGCGATCGCCAGCATCTGCCGCAAGGCGGCCCGCAAGATCGCGGAAGGCGAGACCACTCCTCTCCATGCGACGCCGGAGTCGCTGGCCGAGCTTCTCGGAGCGCCCACGTACCTTTCGCGGGAAATCCACGAGCGGGTGAAGGTGCCGGGGGTGGTCATCGGCCTCGCCTGGACCCCGGTCGGAGGCGACATCCTTTTCGTCGAGGCCTCGAAGCTGAAGGGAGGCAAGAACCTCACCCTCACGGGACAGCTCGGCGACGTGATGAAGGAGTCGGCGACGGCGGCATTGACCTGGGTTCGCGGCCAGGGGTCGGCGCTCGGGCTCGAGGCGGACTTCTACCGCAAGATGGACCTCCATCTCCACGTTCCCGAAGGCTCGACTCCCAAGGACGGTCCCTCGGCGGGCGTGACGATGGTCGCGGCCCTGGTCTCGATTCTGACCGACACCCCGTCGCGCCCTGACGTGGCGATGACCGGCGAGATTACGCTCTCGGGCCACGTACTTCCCGTCGGCGGGATCAAGGAGAAGCTCCTCGCGGCCCATCGCTATGGGATCAAGGAGGTCCTCATTCCGAAGCTCAACGAGAAGGCGATGCTGGAAGACCTCCCGGCGGAGATCCGCAACGAGATGAAGATTCATCTCGTCGCGACCCTCGACGAGGTGCTTCCGATTCTTTTCCCGACGCTCGCCATCAAGCTGGTGCCGCCGCCCCCCGCGGGGAAATCTTCGGAGATGCGGGTACAGTAACGGCCAGTGGACTACAAGGACTACTATCAGGTCCTCGGCGTCCCCAAGAACGCCAGCGAGAAGGAGATCAAACAGGCGTTCCGGAAGCTCGCGCGCAAGCACCATCCCGACGTGAACCCGGGGGATCGCGGGGCCGAGCAGAAGTTCAAGGAGATCAACGAGGCGCACGAGGTCCTCTCCGATCCCGAGAAGCGGCGCAAGTACGACCAGCTCGGATCCAACTGGAAACAGTACGAGCAGTACGCGAGGGGGCCTTCACCCTCTGGCTTCGGCGGCTTTCGCGTGGATTTCGAGGGTCCGGGCGGCGGCGGCGGCTTCTCCGACTTCTTCAAGACTTTCTTCGGCGGCGGGATCGATCTCGAGGACCTGTTCGGCCAGGCCCGCGGAGGAGGTTTTCGCTCGGCGGGCCGCGAGAGGAGCGGCCGCGGATTCGGCGCGACTCCCGAGGCGGGGAGGGATGTTTCCGCCGTCGTCGAAGTGACCCTCGAGGAAGCCCACCAGGGAACGACGAGACGCATGTCGATCGAAGGAGGTCCCGGAACGGAAGCCTTCGACGTCCGGATCCCGCCGGGGGTCAAAGAGGGGTCGAGAGTCCGCGTGGCCGGTAAGGGCGAGAAATCGCACGGCGGCGCCTCCGGCGACCTCTACCTCGAGGTCAAGATCACGCCCCACCCGGTCTATCGCCGGGAAGGAGACGACCTCTACGTCGACGTACCGGTGACTTTCGCCGAAGCGGCGCTCGGAGCCGAGATCGAGGTTCCGACGCTCTCGGGACGGGCGCGCATCCGGATCCCGGCGGGATCCCAGACCGGTCGGCTCATGCGGCTCAAGGGCAAGGGCATGCCTCGGCTGAAGGCCGGCGAGCCCGGCGACCTCTTCGCAAAGCTCGTGGTGGTGGTGCCGAAGGAGCTCCAGCCGCGCGAGCTCGAGCTCGTCAAAGAGCTCCAAACTCTCCGAACCGACAACCCGCGGGCCCACCTCGGCTGCGCCTGACCTCATGTCCCCCGCTCTCGCCATTCTCTTCGGGGGCGACGGAAGCGAGCATCGAGTCTCGGTCGCCTCCGCCCAGAACGTCGCTTCGATTCTCGACGAGGCTTCGCTCTGGCTCTGGAGACGTGACGGTTCGATCGGTCTGGTCGCGCGTCCCGAGCTCCTGGCGTTCGAACGTCCCTTCGAGCGGGATTTCTCGCCCGAGCTCTCCAGGTCCTGGTCCCACATCGCGTCCGCGCTCGCTTCTTCGGAAGCGCGGGGGCTCGCGTTCTTCCTCGCCCTCCACGGCGGATCGGGTGAGGACGGGACGGTTCAGGCTCTCCTCGAGGAGCGAGGCCTCGCATTCACGGGCTCGGGAGCCGAAGCCAGCCGCGTCGCCTTCGACAAGCTCCTGGCGCGGGAGAAAGTCGCCGCCCGGGGAATCCGCGTGGCCGAGGCTTCGATCGTGACCGCCGACGCGGCCACTCACGAGAGTCTCGCGAGGCTCTTCGAGACCCACGACAAGATCGTGCTGAAGCCTGTCGCCGACGGCTCGAGCCACGGTGTCCGGATCATCGCGAACGAGCGGGAGCTCGACGCCGCCATCCGTCAGGTGGTCGCCGATCCCGACGTGCGTCACCTGGCCGAAGCTTTCATCGAAGGCCGCGAGCTCACCGTCGGGGTCATCGAGGAGGAAGAAGGTCCGAGAGCCCTCCCCTGCTCCGAGGTGGTGCTCGAGGCGGGACGCACTTTCGACTTCGACGGGAAATACCTTGGAAAGGGCGTTCGCGAGATCACGCCCGCCGACGTGCCGGAAGCGAGCGCGCGCGCCGCGCAATCGGTCGCCCTCGCCGCGCACGAGGCGGTGGGTTGCCGCGGCTACTCCCGCACCGACGTCATCATGGGAAAGGACGGGGCGGTGTTCCTGGAGATCAATACCCTTCCCGGCCTCACGCGCGCGTCGTTCATCCCTCAGCAGCTCGCCGCCGCCGGCATCGACATGCGCCGCTTCCTGGAGCGGCAGATCGAGATCGCGGTTACGGCAGCCGCGCGATCACGAGATCGCTCTCACTTCTGACGATTCGAGTGAACAGCAGGCGCTTGCGCGCGGGGTCGTGCGCCAGTCCGCCCGTGGGATCGGCATCGACCGTCCTCAGAGATGAAGTCGCGTTCGACGACGCGTCCCAGCGAAGCAGCCGCACCTCCATGGCCTCGAACCCGAGGAACAGGAGCCCGCTCTCGTCGAACGTCCATGCGAGCCCGTCCGCGAGAAGCTCCGTTCCTTCGACCTTCGATTCCACGCCCGACTTCAGGTCGAGGCGATGGAGCCCGGGCGAGTCGAATTTCGAGAAATAGAGGGTACGGTCTCTCGAGAAGCGGCCCACGTAGCCTCCGTCCGAGGTCAGCGGCTCGTTTTTTTCCGAGCTCCAGATCTGCCACTTTCCGGATCGATCCGAGCCGAAGAGCACCTCGCTCCCCTCTGGAGAGAACACGGGGGCGACCTCGTTTGAGGGAGAGGGCGCGATCGGTGTCGGTGTGCCTCCGTCGATCGAGATCAGGAACAGATCGGCGTGTCCCGCAGGCCGGGCGTCGAAGACGATGGAGCGCCCGTCCGGCGACCAGGACGGGGCTCCCACTTGAGGGCCGCCGAAGCTCGTGAGCCTCCGCGCGTTTCCGCCCGAGGCGTCGCTCACCCAAATCTCCGGCGTGCCCGACCGGCTCGAGACGAAGGCGATGCGGCTCGAGTCGGGAGAGAGGGCCGGCTCGCGATCCTCGTGGGTCGAGACCGGGACCGGCTCCGGAGATGCGTCGGGAGCTCCGAGCCCGAGGGCCTCGATGTCGGAGTCGCGCCACCTCTCTTCGAACAGGAGCTCTCCTCGGGATCCCACCTCGGGAGCGCGCGGCGTGCCGCCGGCAAACACCAGCCGGACGGGCCGACCTTCTCCGAGAGGCAAGCTCCAGAGTCCGAGCGCTCCGCTCCGCGCCGACGAGACCACGAGCTTGCCGTCCGTAGTGAAGGCGGCCCCGCGCACCTCACGCCCGTCGAAAGTCAGCCTCTCCGGCTCTCCTCCATCGACTTCGATGCGATACACGTCCTGGGTGTTCATGCTCACGCTCCGCGTGAACGCCACCCACCGGCTGTCTGGAGAGAACGCGGGATCCTTGTCGCCCCAGTGCTGGCCTTCGGGCGAGACCAGCTTGCGCTTCTCGCCGCTTTCGAGTGCGAGGAGATAGATTCCGAAGGACTCCGAATCACTCTCGCGGTCGGAGAACGCAAGGAAACGCCCGTCGGGCGACCAGACGAGATCTGGATTCTGACTCTTCCCGCAGGAGCCGAGATCGCGTTCGGTCCCGCCGAGCGCGTCCACTTCGAGGATCCGGCATTCCCCCATCGCCGGATACCGCGCGAACGCGATCCGTTTTCCATCGGGGGACCAGCTCGGTGAGAGGTCGACGTCGGGACCTTGCGTAAGACGCGTGAGGCTCTCCCCCGCCAGAGGCTTCACGTAGACATCCCAGTTGTCGCCGGAGGCTCCTTGCCAGACGAATGCCACGCGCGTTCCGTCGGGAGAGAGAGCCGGCTGGATCTCCCGGCCGGGAAGCGTCGTGAGCGGACGACCTTCGAGAGCGAGCGCTTGCTCGAGATCCCCATCGCGAGAGCCCCACGCGAGAACGCTCGCGACCGCCGCGGCCGCGATCACGGCTCCTCCCCAGAGAGACAGCGAACGGCGCACGGGTCTCGCGCAAGAGACCCCCTGGACTCGTGCGACGACTCGATACCCTCTCTTGGGAATCGTCTCGATGTAACGGGGATCCTTGCGGTCGTCGTCCAGCGCTTTTCGCAGGTCCGCGATCGCCCGCGTCAACACTTCCTCCTGCACGTGCACTCCGGACCAGACGCTCGCGAGAAGCTCTTCCCGTGTGACGAGCTCACCGACCCGCGCGGTCAGGACGACCAGGACCTCCATCGCCTTCGGAGTGATGCGCTGGGGAGCCGAGCCGCGCGCGAGCCGTGTGATCTGGTTCAGGGACGGCTCCACGCGCCACTCGCCGAGGAGAAACGCCTGCGGCGACATCGTGCTCGATTCTAGCACCGGCCTCACGTCGAGACCGGAGCTCGGTTCTCGAGGCCGAGGAAGGAGCGCGCGCCAATCCAACACGAGGTGGATCGCTCGCGTCTGCGACGACACGGGGACGGCATTGACGACAAAACGATCTCCTGTCGCCCGAGACCGCGTAGTGCCATCGACAAGGGGTTGGCAACGCTCGGTACTCGCATCTGCGAGAGCGCCCTCCGTTCTTGCACATGGAACGGCTTCGACGTCGATGATTCCAGTCGCATCCCGGCCGACTCGACGTCGTCGGCTTCATCCTCATTCACGAGGTCGCCATGGAGCTCAACCGAACGACTAGGAGGCTCTCGCCCACCTCCGGCGGGCTAACCCCGATTCCAATGAGGCCGACCTCAAATCCAGGTTTTGACCCCTACCACGCGCGGCCCTCCCGAAAGTGTCGACATTTTTTACAAACAGTGGCCCTGCGGGGGGTCGTCCGCGTGAATATCGGTTCTCGAGCCAACGCTGCAACTTGGAAGTTGCGCCTTTTGACTCTGTTGGTTGAAGTTCCCTCTTCTGGTGTCGGTGCTCTTTACGTCCAGAAGCACCGGTTGGACGACGCTGGCTCTAAGTCCTTTCCTTCGAACACCCTGTCACTTGGCATGATGGATGCACGCTCACCGCATTCAAGCGGGAAGTATTTTTCTTGGTCAGGAGGAATCATGAGCAGATCGGTTCTCGTCATCGTGGCGTGCGCGGCGCTGTTGGGGTTCGGCGGTCTCGCGAACGCGAGCATGATTGGCGACGTCCTTACCGTCAACCGGTTCTTTCCCGACCTTGCGACGCTCTACCTTCCGCCGGCGGACACCATCCCCGGTTTCGTCACCGTCACCGCGGTCGTGGGACCCGAAGCCTCTCCGTCATCGCCTCAGCCGACCCTTTACTCGATCGACTTCGAGGCGAACAGCATCTCTTTCGATTTCCTGGGCCCGAGCTCATTCGGTGGTATGCCGGGTCCGACCTACAGCCCGTCGAACCCATTCGATGGTCTGCAGTTTCTGGGTTTCAGCCAGTCGATTCAAAACGTCACAGTCGGTAGCGTTTCCGGCATTTCGGTCGTCGAGCTTCTGTTTGGCGAGAACTTTATCAATCTGAACCTGACCGGCTCGTTCACTGCCGATTCGTCCCTTGCTCTGAGGGTGGACTTCGACACCGCTGTCCCCGAGCCGAGCTCCGCTTTGCTTCTTGGCGTCGCACTCAGTGCGTCCTGTCTGCTGAGGCGGCGCAGGGTTGGCCGCAACTCGACCGCGGCTACCGAGTGAAGGCTCTCCCTGAGGGAGCACGCGACGGCACTCCCCTTCAGTCGGCTCTACCTAACTCCGCCTTCGCCTGAGAGAAGACTCCCAGTCGGACCTCACACTCCCCAAGATGCTCAGGCCCTCGTGTTCCATCGAGGGCCCCGGGCAGAGCTCACGCGAGTCCAGACGCACACGTCCGGCACAACGACGGTGACCATCGGAGTCGTAGGACTCGATCCTTTCGGGGAGAGTCTCGACCAGGTGGTTCGCGACAAGACGGTCGGAACGAAACGCATCGCGATACGGCGATTCGCAGGCATCGACGAGCTCGAGCCTTGCAACATCCTGTTCATCAGCCAGTCCGAGTCCTCGAGACTCGAGGAGATATTGAAGACTCTCGAGGGCACCGCGACGCTGACGGTCGGTGAGGATGATGAGTTCGCGCTCAGGGGCGGCATCATTCGTTTCTTCACCAGGAAAGCACGATCCGCTTCGAGATCAATCTCGACGCGGCGGAGCACGAGGGCTTACGGCTCAGCTCGAAATTGCTCCAGGTGGCAAGGACCGTGGCGGGAAAGAATCGAGGCGGTCGTTGACTTCGGCCACGCGGTTCGCCGCGGCCTGTCCGGAAATTGTTCGTTGCATTCCCCGGTGCGGAAGGAATTGCCCCAGCCGCACAGGAAAAGGTTGAGCATGCTCGATGATCTGTCGCATATCGCTCAGCCAGTTCCATCTGCGGTCGGTTCACTCTTTGACCCGCGCTCTCACCGCTTCATGCACCAGACCCACGGCCAGCTCTGGAGAAAACAGGACCTTCGGCCCAGCTCCTCCCAGTGGCGCCCGCTCATCTGCTTGGGCAGGTGACAGCCGGCACCGGGCTCGTGGCGAGACCGGTGCTCAGTTCCCGGGCCGAGGGAGGAGGGCCCGCCAGTCCAAGACGACCCGGTCCTCGAAGATACAGGAGATAGTCGTCGACGACCACGGGCCCCCAATCGCCCTCCGTCAATCGAGTCCGCGAGCTCGATCCGAGCGTTGCCAGATAAATTCCGCGAAGGCTCGGCTCCCGATTGCGGTGCGCGATGACGAAGCTCCTGCCATCCGGGAGCATCCACGGAAACCGGTCCAGCATCGGAGCCGTGTCCGGGAACATCGCTTGCGCCGATCCGTCCGGTGTCAAACGGGACAAACCGGATGACCCCGTTTGCGCGACTACCATCGTCCCATCGGGCGCCCAGGCGCCGCCGCGAGACTCGGAGGCCTCACCCCTCACCACCGGTAGCCCGCCGCCCAATTCGACCACCTTGATTTTGCTCTCCGCGAAGAACGCAATGGAGCGGCTGTCTGGCGACCAGAACGGGTGGGACGCATCCTCGGTTCCCTCGAGGGGACGGGCTGAAAAGGCGCTCAGCGTCCGCACCCAGAGCCGGGGCTGCCCGCCGGACGTCGCGACGTACACCAGGTGACGACCATTCGGCGACATCGCGAACTGCGGTGCAACGACAGATGCGAGTGATGTAGCGAAGACGCTTCCTGGCTCGGGGTAGATCGAGAAGCGAACGTCCTGGACGGGTATGTTGGCCTCTCCGCGCCAAAGCGACGTCGTTGCCGCACCGGCGATCGCCGCCAGGAGTGCGGCGGCCGCGACGGGAACAGCCAACGAGCGTCTCGTGGATCGCCGCGGAGTCGCACCGGACAGCGCTGGCAGGTCCCGTGCCCATTGCAGCGCGCGCATCAGGTCGCGCGCGGACTGCCAACGATCGTCAGGCTCCTTCGCGAGGCACGTCGCTACGATCCGGTCGAGCGCGGCCGGCGCGAGCGGACGGACCGCGGACAACGGCGGAGGGTCGCGCTCCACGATCGCTGCGATGAGGCTTCCGATCGAGCTCCCCTCGAACGCTTTTCGACCGCTCACCATCTCGTACAGGAGGGCGCCGAACGCAAAGATATCCGTGCGGGCGTCGACCGCTCGGCCTTCGAACTGTTCCGGCGCCATGTACTGCACCGTCCCGGCAATCAAACGGGATTTCGTCACGTCGGACAGCTGAGCGTTCTCTTCGCCGGTCGGAGCCGTCGGTGAGGCTTTCGCAAGGCCGAAATCGAGAAGCTTGACTCCTTCGCGACTCACCATCACATTCCCCGGCTTGATGTCGCGGTGAACGATCCCGCTCCGGTGCGCGCGGTCTATCGCAGACGCCAGATCGATGGCGTAGGTGAGCGCCTGCTCGAGAGGAAGCGGTCCCTTCGCCAGGCGCGCGGCGAGCGTCTCTCCCTCGACATACTCCATCACCAGGAAGTCGACGCCGTCCTGGTTACCGATATC
>Ga0105106_10002616_pt1 | contig 12904 bp, 10 predicted proteins | sample PPLLaktember2015_5_FD_79109 | JGI IMG/M metagenome (GOLD analysis project Ga0105106, IMG submission 79109) | Freshwater sediment microbial communities from Prairie Pothole Lake near Jamestown, North Dakota, USA - PPLs Lake P8 Core (1) Depth... | ecosystem: Environmental > Aquatic > Freshwater >...
CCTACTCGACCGTCAGTCAGCTCGGGTACATGATTATGGCTTGCGGTCTCGGCGCCTATGCGTCCGGCATGTACCATCTCTTGACCCACGGTGCATTCAAAGCCCTCCTCTTTCTCGGTTGCGGGTCCGTCATCATCGCTCTCCATCACGAACAGGATATGCAACGCATGGGAGGGTTGAAAAACAAATTACCGGTCACCTATTGGACGTTCGTCGTAGGCTCGCTCGCGCTGGCGGGATTTCCCCTGACATCAGGGTTCTTCAGCAAGGACGATCTGCTGATCTCGGCCTGGTCGGCTGGGTCGCTCGGTCAATTCCTCACCATACTCGGCCTCGTGACGGCATTGATGACGGCGTTCTACAGCTTCCGGCTGGTCTTCGTCACATTTTGGGGTCCCTCACGTGTCGATCCTCATCATGCAGGGCACATTCACGAATCTCCGAAGACCATGACCCTTCCGCTGATCATCTTGGCCGTCCTCAGCATCGTCACTGGCTATCTGGGCATTCCGGAGTTTCTTGGGCCGATGTTTGAAACACACGTAGGCGGCGCAGCTCACGAGGGAGGAGCCGCCGTCGGCATCATGGTGGCGGCCACGGCCATGGGATTGATCGGGATCGCAAGTGCCTATTATGTCTATGTGCTCAACCCAACGCTACCGGATCGATTCGCTCGACAGTGGCAGTCGTTGTATCGGGCCTCTTTGAATAAGTGGTATGTCGACGAGGCTTACGATCGAACCATTGTCCGCCCGACCTTTTTTGCTGCAACCGAACTGTGGAAGCGCGTGGATGTGAATGTGGTCGACGGCGCGGTAAACGGCGTGGCTCGCGCGATCGCCTGGGGAGGCTGGCTCTTGAGGCTCATGCAAAGCGGGCAGGCGCAGCATTATGCACTTGGCATGGCGCTGGGGGTTGTCGTCCTCGTGACGATGTTCTTATTCATGTAAGGAGCGTCAATGGTCAACGGTCACTGGTCGAGGGGAATCACGAACATGTGTTCTCTTGCCAATGCCAATTGCCAATTGACTATTGACCGATGACCAGTTCCTTCCCCTGGCTTTCACTCCTCCTCGTGCTGCCCCTTGCGGGGGCTGTCGCAGTGTATTTCGCGACAGAATCGGCTGCTCGCTGGATTGCACTGGGCGCAACCGTGGCCGACCTGTTGGTGGCGCTTCCGCTCTGGTGGCTCTTCGATCCACAGGCCAGTCAGATGCAGTTCACCGAACATGTCGCCTGGATCACGGCCCCGCCCATCTACTATAGCCTGGGTCTCGACGGAATCAGCCTTCCGCTGGTTTTGATGACCGCCGGGATTATGCCTCTCTGTGTCTTGGCATCCTGGAATGCGATCACCACAAGTGTCCGGGGCTTCATGGCCACGTTGCTGGTGATGGAAACGGCCATGGTGGGAGTCTTTGTCGCGTTGGATTTCATACTGTTCTATGTATTTTGGGAGGCCATGTTGATTCCGATGTACCTCCTGATCGGTGTCTGGGGAGGGCCCAACCGGCTCTATGCGGCCATCAAGTTTTTTCTGTATACCCTCGCAGGGAGCGTGCTCTTATTGGTGGCCATCCTCGTTCTGTACTTTTATGGAGGGCACACGTTCGACATCCTTGCCTTAAGCCAAGGCACCTATCCTGCTTCGCTGCAAACGTGGCTCTTCTTGGCATTCTTCGCCGCTTTTGCGGTGAAGGTCCCCATGTTTCCGTTTCACACCTGGCTCCCTGATGCCCACGTCGAGGCTCCGACCGCCGGCAGCGTCATCCTCGCCAGCATCCTTCTGAAAATGGGCACCTATGGATTCCTTCGATTCAGTTTGCCGATGTTGCCGGATGCCAGCCGCGCCTTCACGCCCCTGATGGTCGCCCTCTCCATCATCGCAATTATATACGGCGCCTATATGGCGCTGGCCCAAGTCGATCTCAAGAAATTGATCGCCTATTCGAGCGTGAGCCATATGGGGTTCATTACTCTCGGCTTGTTTGTGTTGAACCAACAGGGCATCGAAGGGGCCGTCCTTCAAATGGTCAATCATGGAATTACGACCGGCGGGCTGTTCCTCTGCGTCGGCATCATCTATGAACGTACCCATAGCCGGTTGATCGCCGACAATGTCGGATTGGCCGCGCCGATGCCGCAGTATGCCGTCTTGTTGGTTATTTTCGCCTTGTCCTCGCTCGGTCTCCCCGGCACCAATAGTTTTGTCGGAGAATTCCTCGTGCTCGTCGGCACGTTCCTCTGGAGCAAGGTCGCGACTGCCTTGGCGTCGTTGGGCATCATTCTCGCCGCCACCTATCTTCTCTGGATGATCCAGCGAGTGGTCTTCGGGGTCCCGTCCCCGCACCACCTCCCGAAACTCAGTGACCTCAATCAACGAGAGCTTGCGACTCTGGTGCCGCTGGTTCTATTGGTATTTTGGATCGGGCTCTATCCCAATCCGTTCGTGAGCCGAATGCACCAGAGTGTGACCAACACCATTGCCTCCATGTCCCGTGCGAAGGTTGCGCCGACTGCCCACCCTTCTGCCGGAGTGACCAAAGGGTCGCTGTTGGTGGACAGCGGAGAGCCACTGACGGCTCAAGGCCCATCGCGATGAGTCTGTACGGCGCTGACCTCCTGGCTATCCTTCCTGAACTCATTGTGGCCTTCACTGCCTGTCTCGTCATTGGGTTAGACCCTATCACTCCCGCTACACGACGAGACCTCCTGGCCTGGCTGAGTGTGGGTGCACTCGCGCTCTGTCTAGGGATCACCGGTGGCCAGATCAACTCACTGAATACCCGAGTGTCCGCGTTTAGCGAATTGGTGGTGGTCGATGCCTATGCCAGATTCTGGAAAATCCTTCTCTGTGGTGTGGCCGGCCTGACCATTTTGATGTCGCTGCCCTATTTGAAAGCGGAACGCATACACCTCGGTGAATACTATGGGTTCATCCTCCTCGCCCTCTCCGGCATGATGGTCATGGTCTCCGGCGTCGACTTGTTGACGATTTATCTTGGCACCGAGCTCATGTCCCTTTCACTCTATGTCATGACCGGTCTTAACAGGTCGAAGCCTCGTTCACTGGAGGCCGCAGCCAAATACTTCGTGCTGGGCGCCTTCTCTTCGGGCATCCTGCTGTATGGGATCTCATTGCTCTACGGTCTGGCCGGCAGCACGAAGCTGGCATCGATCGCAAGCGCCATCGGGACTCGCGGAGCGGATGATTCCTTGGTGCTGATTGCCACGATCCTGGTCGCAGTCGGTTTTGGCTTTAAGATCGCTGCGGTGCCGTTCCACATGTGGACGCCCGACGTCTATCAGGGCGCTCCGACTTCTGTCACGGCCTTTATGGCGGTCGCCGCAAAAGCTGCCAGCTTTGCCGCATTCATGCGGGTCTTCGTCGAAGGGCTCGGTGGACTCAAGGCCGATTGGTCGCTTCTGTTCCTGCTCATCTCCGTTGCCACCTTGGTACTCGGCAATGTTGTCGCCATTGTGCAGACGAACATCAAACGGATGCTGGCCTACTCCAGCATCGCGCACGCCGGCTACGCGTTAATCGGATTTGTGGCGGCAGGTCGTGGGGTCGGCTTGTCCGGGGGAACGCCGGGCCTTGCGAGCGTCATGATTTATCTCGTTCTCTATACGTTCATGACGCTCGGCGCCTTCGCTATCATCGGCATGTTGAGGAAAGGCGGGATCGAGGGAGAAGAGATTGAGGATTTCACAGGGCTCGCCAAGCGTCAGCCCCTCGCGGCCTTTCTCATGCTGATTTTCATGGGCTCACTTGCAGGCATTCCGCCGACCGCAGGCTTTATCGGAAAATTTTATGTGTTCATGGCGGCAGTCGAAGCAGGATTGGCTTGGCTTGCCGCCATTGCCCTGATCTTTGCCGTCGTATCGGCCTACTACTACATGCGGGTGGTGATGGTGATGTATATGCGCGATCCGAGTCCTTCTTCCGTCGCGCCGCCACATCTCGTCACCTCGCCGACCTTATCCTTCGTGTTGGCCTGTGCCGTTGCAGGGGTCATACTGTTCGGCCTCTTTCCCAACCCTCTCGTCAGTTTCGCGCTCCAATCGGTCCTGACGCTCAAATAATTCTCTGGCCCCATATCCTTCGCCTGACCGTTGGCCATTACAGGAGAAGCCAACGTAAATGATGCGGGCTAAACAAGTGCACAAGAGTGCGACTCGTGTTACGTTGTGACAAGCCATTTGTCCATCGCGCTGTATGCAGCTCTTTCGTTTTCTTCGAGACATCGCACGATCGTTTTTGCACCATGGGTGCGCCAGTTTGGCCGCTTCTCTCGCATTTTTCTCCTTGCTCTCCCTCTTCCCGCTCGTCTTCCTCTTGCTCTACGGCCCGAGTTTTGTGGTGAGTCATGATGTGATCGGGGAGCAGGTCCTTCTCAGCTTTCTTAAGGGTTTCCTTCCCTCGCTGGGAGCACATGTCGTGAAGGAGCTGCATCGGGTGAGCGCCTTGGAAACCGTCCGATGGGCTGTGTTTCTGACGTTCGTCTGGTTCGGCGCGTTGGTGTTCTATGAACTCGACTATGCGTTGAACGTCGTCTTCGAGAGCACCTGGCGCCGCCATCCCCTTATCTCAACTGCCATCGCCGTGGCTTCGCTCGGCGTGACCGGACTGGTCCTGATTCTGTCCTACGTCGCGACCCAAACTGTCAATTTTTTAACGGGATATGTACCAAGACTCTGGGGGCTCGATCTCCTGGCCTTGGCAGCCCACGATCTGTTTCTCACCTATACACTCCCCTTCGCACTTGCCTTCCTCTCGGTCACCGGATTGTATCGGCTTGTCCCACGCCAGCGGCCAAAATGGCGTGAGGCGATGATCGGGGCGCTGACGTTTAGCTTGCTCTGGGTCGCCGCCAAACTCTTGTTCGTGACCTATGGCACCTACGCGACCGTCTACGGCGACCTCTATGGATCACTGTTGGAAGTGATTCTACTGCTCTTATGGGTCTATTACTCCGCTGCCCTCCTGCTGATCGGCGCTGAGGTTGCCCACCGTCTACAACAACAGGTGCAGGTGCGGGAAGCTGCAGCCACGAGAACTGCTCAGTCAGGCCAAGCCTTGCCAAAGGGTCCGCCAGCATAAGAAAAACCAGCTGGTGGTTCTGATGTCATTGGCTTCTCAGATTGAACCTGGTGAACCAGACTGACCAGGTCAACCAAATAGACCAAATCAGTCTGTCGGCTTCTAGACTTTTTCTGGTGGGGATATCCCTTCGTGGATAGAATGGCCACTGGCACTATAATGGGGGAACCGTCTCATGCCGGAAGACTTCGGCAAAGACATGCTCATGCTCGGTGGCACCGTGGTGGGCTTCATCGCGACGCTGTTGACTCTCTTGGAGAAGTTGCTTGAAGTCAAGACTCGGCTTACGTCTCTGACATCGAAAAAGGGACAAAAAACTCCGCCCTCAGCCGAGCGACCAGTCTTTGACTCGCCTTCCACAGCCGGGTTTTTTTCGTCGAAGCCTCTCCGTGGGGTCTCCTATCTCCTCTTGTACGAAACCAGCGTCATCGTCGCAGCAGGCCTGCTTCTCAACTACATTGGACTGACGTTGAGTCGGCATCTGGAGAGTATTCTGTTCCTCGATATGACAGGAACGGCACTGGTTGCGTTTCTCTTGGGCCCCTGGTGGGGGGCCATTGTGGCCCTCCTCTCGAATTCCGTTGTGAACTGGTTGTTGTATCCAGAAACCGGCGGGGATGTAGTCATTTTCCCATGGTCGTTGGTCAACATCGCAGGTGCATTCTATTGGGGCTGGATGGCCAGGCAACTAGGCTTTCAAAAATATCTCCGCACAGGACGCAATTCCGCCCTGTCCCATGGTTGGTTCCTCTATATCTTTGGGGTCGGTGGGGCGGTCGTCATGAGCTTGCCGGGAACATTCATCCAAGCGGCGTTGCACCAGCAAACGATCTTTGCCTTGAACCCTGACGTCGCCGAGTCGGTGAGCCAGCGCGTACTCAAATGGGAACAGATGGCGCATCTCTATCTCGACTCTCTCTTCGGGTTTACGTGGGGTGAAAGCCTGAGTTGGTGGATCGTGAACTGGTTCCAGAACTGGATCCGCTATATTCCGGACAAAACCATGAGTGCCGCCATTGCGCTCGTGGTCCTTAAATACGGTTATCCACTCTTCGAGCGAGAACTGATTCATGGAGGGCCGGAGGGCGAGCGCCCGAACGATGAGCGCATCCTGCCGTTGGTGTTGGGGTTGCTCTACGCCCCCTCCTTCGCCGCCTTGCTCAGCAGTGACACCTATGGAGGCACAACCTACTGGCCTTTGTGGGCATTACCTTGGCTGCTGATTCTAGGCGGATATGGCTACTTGCGCTACTGGGGCGCAGGCGAAGCTGCCCTCCATGCAGCCAAACTTCAACGAGCCGATCGGTATGCCCGCGCATTGAAACAGATCGGACGGGAAGCATCCCATGAATTCTGTAAACGGTTGACCTTTATGACTCTGATCGCAAGTCTACTGTTTGCACTCTGTCTCCCCATCCTTTTGTCGGATTTTTATCGCGCGACCTTCAAATTCTTTTGCGTCGTATACGGATTCCTGCTGGTGGTCCATCTGGTGCGTATTTCAATCGCACAGAATATTTCTATCTCCAGGGCCGACAACTGATCGTACGACGTGAAACGTGAGCGGTGAAAGCCTGACCCCGTCCGACCTCCTGATGCCGTCTCGTCCACCCGCCTACGCAGGAATCCACGGCTGCCCGTCCTCCGCAGCAGTCTGCTACGGAGGATGGATTAAGCTGTGGAGGAATGCGCAGCAGGTGTCCTCCGAAGCCTTGGCGAAGGAGGACATGCTTCGGCGGGTTTCGCCGAAGACACCAGAGAAATCACAGCTGTAAAGCCGGGGGGCTTCACCTTATGCATGATGTAAGTGTATGTAATGGGCGATGGCCGACCGGGTGACCAGCCCCACGATCTCTCCGTTCTCCATCACCACGAGACAATTCCACCCCTCTTGGGCCATGCGATCCGTCGCCTGTATGATGGACCAGTCTGGAGGTATACAGAACGCCGCCGACGCAGGCTGCATAATCTCGCGAACGCGGCGCCAAGGCCAGAGCGCTGTGGGAAGCGCGTGCACGTCTCGTACGGTAACCACTCCGAGAACGTGCCCCTCCTCGCACACAGGAAACTCACCACACCCCTGTGCGACAAAATACTGATCGACCGCGTCCTGCACGCTCATATCCGGCAACAGGGTCACGACGCGCTTGACCATGACCTGACGAACCGTCACAGACGCCAATAACATCCGCGGGGCCGCCTGCCGTCTATTTGTCAAGGCTGCAGCAGAGAGGAAGGCGCCGATACAGATGAGCCAGACCCCGTTCGTCGCGATGGACTGCCCCAGGATTCCGGACCAGGCTCCCGCCATCAAGACTACACCGATCAACCCAAGCGCGACACCGAATCCTATTCCTGCGAGTGCCGCCTGACTGGTGGCTCGATTAAAATCTTTGTTCCGAGCCCACAGCCCAGCCCGTAAGACGCGTCCGCCGTCTAACGGGAATCCGGGGATCAAATTAAAGAGTCCGAGCTGCATATTCACCATGCCCAGCAAGCTCCCGAGGACGACGAGCCCTTTCACTCCTGGCTGTGCAAACAAGGACTCCACGGCCACGGCTCCGCCGAGGCAACTGGCTCCCAGGATCAAGCTTACAAGCGGTCCTGCCATCGCGATCAAACACTCGGCCCGCGGACTGGGTGGCTCCTTCCCCATATGCGCCATCCCGCCGAAAATGAACAAGGTAATTTGTCTGATAGGGACCTGGTAGCGTAGCGCTACATAGGAATGTCCCAGTTCATGCAGAAGGACGGAGAGGAATAAGAAGAGGGTGGCAATGCCACCCATCCCCCAATAGCGCGGAATCGACAAACCGGGCAGCGTCTCGGGTAAATAGCCCGTTGCCAAGGACCACGTCACAAAGAAGAACACGGCAAACCAGGAGGCGTGCAGGTAAATAGGAATGCCGAGCACACGGCCGATTTTCCATTTTGGCAAAGCCATAGGCTCACCGTAACAGTGCGAGAATTCAAGCGTCAACTCGGCTTCGCCTCCTGGCAGGCCGCTGAAAAGTCTCTCTTCTCACCTGCCCGCCTGAAGCTGCGAAGACAGCTTCCTTGCCCAGGGCCGCGCCTTTTCCTCTGCGTCGTTCTCGCATCGTTCAGATCCTCAACGTACCCACATGGGAATAGAGCTGTTCCGACAGCTCGGGGTTGGGAGGGGAAGAAGGCGACGCTTCCGGTCTTCACTTGCTGCGGCCTTGCTTGGGAGAAGGCACGTCTCGGCGTGCCAGGGATGGGCGGTGAGAAGTCTGAACTTTTTGAGCAGCCTGCGGAGCATCGATTCATGACCAAACACGCAGAGCATCGATATTGTGGCAACCACAATCGTTTTTGCGAAGCCTTCAGGATCGGGTATACTGGCCGACATGCGATCCTGCTACTCACCATGGATATTAGGCCTCGCCCTGACAATGTTGTGTGTTCCAGCGATGCCTTTCGTGACGCAGGCCCAAGTAATCAAGTCTGGCCCGCCCTCTTGCCCTGGAGTGGCGTTGACGTTCGATCTCTGCCCGGTGCGAAACGGAGCGGGGTACGATCAAGCGCTGATCGAATATTTGATTGAGCAGAAGATCCCCGCCACCTTCTTCATGTCAGGAAGATGGATCGCGAGACATGATCGGCACGTGAAGGCTCTCCTCCAGGTCCCGTTCTTTGAAGTCGGCACCCACGGGGAGGTTCACGCTCATATGCCGTTTCAATCGGCGGAGGAGCAGGAACAGGAAATTCTCGGGCCGGTTCGCCTGCTCAAAGCCAAGTACGATCACAACGCAACCTTGTTTCGCCCTCCCTATGGGGAGTTTAACGACGACACTGTTAATGTCGTCCACTCCCTCGGCCTCCAATTTATTCTCTGGAACGTCGTGTCCGGCGATCCTGACCCGACGTTGACCGCTGTTCAGATCGAAGACCGATTGAAGCGGTTTGTCCGGGAGGGTAGCGTCATCGTTATGCATGCCAACGGGAAGGGCCGATATACGAACGAGGTGGTGCAGGACCTCCATCAACATATCTTACCCCAACGGAACCTCACTCCCATGACCATGAGCGATCTCTTACTCTGTGGGCAGGCTGTTCCATGACTGATCCAATCGTTCGGCCTATGACGAAGGAAGATCGGGCAGCTGTGGTTGACTTGCTCGCTGATTCCGACCCGTGGAAACGACTGGGCTATCAAGCGGACGATTGGAACAACTACTTTGCACCGCTTCCCCAAGGACGTGACAACTATGTTGTGGATCAGAACAGCAGAGTCGCCGCCATCGCGGTCGTTCGTCAGAAGTTCTTACTCGGGGATTATTTAGAACTGCTTGGAGTGGCGGGCTGGGCGAGAGGTAAAGGGCTCGGGAAGCAGTTGCTCACTCACGTGGAATCGGCTGTCTTTGCGAGAACGAAGAACCTGTTCGCCTGCGTCTCGGATTTCAATGACCAAGCCCGGCACTTCTACAAGAAACAGGGCTACCAGGAGATAGGCCCTATGCCGAATTTTCTAATCCCAGGCAGTGCCGAAATTCTGTTGCGTAAGACCAGAGGGTCGGCGAGGGGAATGTAAGAAGGAATCTATGCGAGTCACAAAGCTTCTCCACACCCGCATGCGCGTCAGCGACTTGGACCAAACGATCCGATTCTACACGAATGTGCTTGGGCTCGAAGTGCTGGAACGGAAGACGTCGCCGCGCGGCTCGCAGCTGGCGTTTTTGAAAGTTCCCAACAGCGAGGAACTGATCGAGCTGACCAGTTTTCCTCCGAGCGGACCAGTAAAAGTGCAGGAAGATCTCGTCCATCTTGCCTTTCAGGTGGAAAGCCTCGACGACACGATCGCGTCGCTCAATGCGAAGGATGTCAAAGTGACCGACGGCCCGACCCAGACATCCTCCGGCAGCCGCTTCATTTTCATCGATGCTCCAGACGGTTATGAAGTCGAGCTCATAGAACGACCCTCCAACGTGAAGATCGTCTAGCCAGAAGTCATCAGTGACCGATCATTGGTCAAGGGTGAGCCAGTAACAGCTCCCAACGTATTTTTCTAGAATGACTATTGACCAGTGACCAATGACCAAGTAATGTTTCGCCGCTTCACACTTCCTCGTGACGAGATACTAACAGGGGACCGATTATGAAGAACAGGTTCTTCCGCGGCCATGGGTTGGGCAATGATTATGTAGTGATGGACCCGAAAGAACTGTCGTTCTCGCTGACTCCATCCAGGATCAAAACTATCTGTGATCGTAACTGGGGGCTGGGCAGCGATGGGATCCTTGCGCTGGTTCCGTCAAAGAGCGCAGACTTCGGCCTGAGAATCTTTAACCCTGACGGCAGTGAGGCGGAAAAATCCGGCAATGGTCTGCGCATCTTTGCCCGCTATCTTCACGCCACCGGCAAAACCAAAAAGAAACACTTCACCGTCGAGACCAAAGGCGGATTGGCCACGATCGCGCTGCATGTGGATCGGCATGGTGATGCGAGTGCTGTCACCGTCGAAATGGGCCGGGCCACGTTCCAGCCGGCATCACTGCCTTGCGTACTCACCACCAGCGAACTGATCGAGCAGCCTATCGAGGCGGCAGGCCAGTCGCTCACCTTTACTGGGGTCAGTGTGGGCAATCCCCACTGTGTCGTCTTCAAACCGGCCGGACAGTCTTGGTCTCGAAAGGAGCTCCTGAAATTGGGGCCGGCATTAGAGAACCATGTCTTGTTCCCGAAACGAACGAACGTGCAACTCGCTGTGGCGACCGGCCCGAAGGAGCTCTTCATCCTAATCTGGGAGCGCGGAGCCGGCGAAACCCAGGCCTCAGGGTCTTCTTCTTGTGCTGCGGCGAGCGCAGCTATCCGACTCGGGTTGGTGAAAAGTCCTGTGACGGTGAAGATGCCGGGAGGACAGCTCAGCGTCCGGGTGGCCCAAGACTTCAGTCTCACCATGAAGGGGCCGGTTGCAGAAGTCGCACGGGGTACGCTGAGCCCCTCGTTTGTGCGTGGGCTTAAGTAACTTTTGTCAACCGTCACACGTCAATCGTTACCCGGCAAGAATTGGGAGGGATATTTTTGTTATCCTTACGCGTACGGATGACATATGACGAATGATGTTCTCCAATCTAAACTCGACCATCTCCCAGACCAGCCTGGGGTGTATCTGTTCAGGGATGGTCAGGGTGAATTGCTCTACATCGGGAAGGCCGCAGTCCTGTCCAACCGCGTGAGGTCCTACTTCCAAAAAGGGAACGACCACTCCCCGAAAACCACCGTCCTGGTCAGCCACATTTCAGACCTCGAAACGATCGTCACTCGATCAGAGCTGGAAGCGCTCATCCTTGAAAGTAATCTGATCAAGCAACATCGGCCTCGGTTCAACGTAGTGTTACGGGATGACAAACAATACCCCTACCTTCGCCTGCCGATCAGAGAAGACTTTCCTCGGCTGTCTATCGTCCGCCGCGTGCAGAAAGATGGCGCACTCTACTATGGTCCTTACACGCCGGCCGGCGCCTTGCGTGACACGTTAAAAGTCATCAAGAAAGTCTTTCCGTTGGCTACCTGCACGATCCTCATAGACGGCACAGCTGAACGGGCTTGTATCGAATTCGAAATCAAACGGTGCATGGCACCCTGCACCGGCAATCAATCGAAAGAGGACTACCATCACATCGTCTCGCAGGTCCGACAGTTTCTAGAAGGGCGTGACCATGAACTGCTGGACGCCTTGCGTATCCAAATGGAAGCGGCAGCGGAGCGTGAGGACTTCGAGGAGGCGGCGCGCTTGCGCGATCGGCTGTTCAACATCGAACGCACACTCGAAAAGCAGCGTATTACCCAGACGACGACGACTGACCAAGACGTGATCGGGCTGGCACGACAAGGCTCGGCGGTCGATCTTCAGATCCTCTTTGTGCGCGGCGGTCTTTTAATCGGACGCAAAGATTTCTTCTGGCCCCATTCAGCCGACGCCGATGATGAGGAACTGGTTCGATCCGCCATAGAACAGTTCTACAATAAGGACGGCCAGCCACCCAAAGAACTGCTTGTCCCCACCGACCTCGATGATGCCACGGTGATCGAAGAGTGGCTCTCGGGTAAACGGGGGAATGCCGTCCGCGTCGTGGCCCCCGAACGGGGCGTGAAACACCAATTGCTTCTCCTGGCAGAAGAGAACGCCGCCGCCGCCGCGGCCAATCATCTGCGGGACGAAGAAATCGGACGGCAGGCCGTTGAAGAACTCAAACGGCTTGTACGGCTGGACATTGCGCCTCGCCGCATCGAAGGATTCGACATTTCAAACACGATGGGCAACCAGTCTGTTGCGTCCATGGTCGTCTGGGAAGACGGAGAGATGAAGAAAGCCGACTACCGCCGGTTCAAAATCCAAACCGTCACCGGCGCAAACGATTTCGCCAGCATGCAGGAAGTTGTCACGCGCCGCTATGGAGACAGTGAGCATCTCGCGCGCCCGGATCTCATCCTCATCGATGGAGGGTTGGGCCAGCTCGCCGCCGCCATGGAAGGGTTGAAGCAGGTTGGTCAGCAAGATCTAGCCATTATCGGATTAGCCAAAGCACGCGGTGAGAAGGACGAGCGGATTTTCCTGCCAGGTCGAAAAAATCCCATTATGCTTCGCGCGAACTCCCCGGCCACCCATCTCGTGCAACGGATTCGCGACGAGGCCCATCGATTTGCGATCACCTTCCATCGCAAGCTGCGCGCCAACGCCTTGATGGCCTCTTCGCTCGATCAGGTCAGCGGCATCGGCGAGATCACACGGGCCCGTTTGCTCAAACGATATGGCAGTCTGGCGAACGTCGCTACGGC
>Ga0105106_10002617_pt1 | contig 12896 bp, 13 predicted proteins | sample PPLLaktember2015_5_FD_79109 | JGI IMG/M metagenome (GOLD analysis project Ga0105106, IMG submission 79109) | Freshwater sediment microbial communities from Prairie Pothole Lake near Jamestown, North Dakota, USA - PPLs Lake P8 Core (1) Depth... | ecosystem: Environmental > Aquatic > Freshwater >...
AGGGACCGTACGTGAAGATGATGTCCGAGCCCAGCTGCCACGATCGCAGAAACTGCTGCGTCAGTACGGCCTGCCACGACTCGTCGACGCCCGGTGCCAGAACGAACGGCGGGGGAAGAACGTAGACAACGAGCAGCCACAACAGGACTGCCGCGCCCGTGTAGTCAGCTGACCCTCCACCGGCTCTCTGCATGCCTGGGGCTATTGAGGCGGAACGAAGGTCGTCGAGGCCTTCATGGTTGGCACATTCAGTATCAAATCGTAATTCTGCGTGTACGGCTTGCCATCGGCATCGTGGTATCGCACCGTCATTGTCCAGCGCCGTGAACCGTGCTGTGTTTTGACGTTGCGATGGGCGAGCTCGACATGTGCCCGTTGAATGGCCAGCCCGAAGTGTCTTTCGTTGTGGTCGAGCTCCCACCCGCCGCTCTCGGTCCTGATTTGGACGCGTGGCGATATGGTGGCTGTGTCCTGCGCCCCTATTCGCTGCACTGTCGTGAATGTCACCGTGATCAACGGCGATAACTGCAGGGCATCGATCTGGGCGTCAATCGCAGCGGTGTCGCCCTCGTTGTGCAGGAGGATCGGCGGATTCGACACCTCGTCTTCGAAGCCCTTCAGGGACTCTACGCTATATGTCAGCACCAACCGAGGCTTCGGAACCCTCTGCAATTGCTCTCGGAGCGCCGCGATCGCTGAATCACGCTCGCTGTTTTCCTGGAGTTGTTCGAGGTAGAGCTCGTGAGGCGCGGCCGCAACCCGCCTGAAACACAGCACAGCCAGTTCCATGACGATGAAGGTTGCGATCGCCAGACCGACTAGTAACGGCCAATCTGTCTCAAACGTCCGGCCGCTGCTGAAATGTCGAATCGCCGGGGGGACGAGCGCGACAGCCGCCGAAAAGAGGTGGACTCTCCAACCGATGCTGGCAGCAGCTTGATGCCACAACTGCCGGTTGTAGGCGCGCCTGGGTAGTGGTTCCATCAGCATGCACCCATGCCGGTGTGGCGGGACGCCGATCCGATCAGTGCTTCGCGGAATTCGCGGAGCGATCCCTCTACGCTCTTCCGCCCGAGCCGCCGGGCGATCGGTTCTATGATCCATCCGAGCAGGGGCGGGAATCTGCGGCTCAAACCGAGCGTCTCGATTGTGACATACAGGCCGCCGCCACGTTCGAGATAGCTGGTGAAGGTATTCGCGCGCCACAAATATCCGTGGCTGTCCTCGCTGTCGAGCGCATGTTCGTCAGGCCGGCCGGCATTCGCGATTTCGCGAATGTCAGTCGTCTCCGACAACGAATACGCGCGGTGCGAGTCGACGCGCACGTACTGAACGGTCGAAGTGACGTCGAGCGTCGCTGTCACTACCCCAGCGCGCTCGTGGAGACGCAATTCGATGTGGAAGGCATCTCCGTCTTGACCGAGGGTGCGCGACGAAACCACTGATGCGTAGATTCTCGGATATTCGGCATACGCCTGCGAGAGCTGGATTGCGGCGTCCAAAGTGACGTCAGGCATGAACGCAACTCCGACCCAGTGATGGACGAGACCATCGGGGACGCTGATGATGCCATCTTCGGTACCGGGTTGGGCGGAAATGGCCCCCGCGCCCTGTCGCGATTCCAGGGGTTCGGCGCGAACGCGCTCGAGAAACGAACGACGTGCCTGCTCGATGTACTGTTCGTACGCCTGACGCGCACGATCGGTCAGTTCGGCGCCGCGCGCGATGACGCCTCCAACAGCAACGCAGCAGAGAATGCAGGCAGCCTCGACGTTCAGTCGACTCACCATCAGATCCTAACCCTGGCGACTACGCCTGCCTGCAGGTGCAGTTCATGCAGCCGTGCTCCGCACACGTGCCGCACGATTCAGTCACTCGTTTCTTGAGCGCTTCGCGTGCGCGAAAGACCCGCACTGCCGCGTTAGTCGAGGAGAGTCCTTTCTGCTCCGCGAACGCCTTTACCGGTGTGTCAGCGATCTCGATAGCCTGGAGAGCTTCCGCATACTCAGGCTTCAGCGTAGAGGCTAGCCGCGAGACGCAGGCGCAAATCTCCGCTTGCATCTCGCTCGTCGGTGCTTCATGGGTTTCCAGTTCGCGTGCGAACATCTCGTACGCGCGGTCGGCTGCGCCACGTCGGCGGAACTGGTCGATTGCTGCGTTCCGCAGCGCGCGATAGAACCACGGAATCACCGCCTCGTCGGCTGGCGCCTGCTCGGGTCTGGCGACGACCTTGGCGAACGCGTCCTGGAGGATATCCTCGGCGAGCGCGCGGTCTCCGACCCGGCGCTCCAGGTAACGCAGGAACGCCCGGTGGTTCTCGAGCAACGTCGCAACCGGTGCTGGAGTCTCAGCGGCCTCGTCCATCACCCAATTGTACTGGTGACGGGATTCGACCAGCCGCCCGGGCGAAAACGCGTGGGCGTCAATTACTCTCAATTTTCAGGACGTGCGCGAGCAGGCTGTCGGCGACATACACCGTCTTGAGATCCTTGGACACGGCGAGCTGATGGGCCTCTCCGATGTCGTTCGAATCGGCGTTGTTGCCCCATTTGCCGAACCATCCGAGTATTTTCCCGTTCCAATCGAGCTTGAATACCATGCCGTCCATGCCGGCTGACATCCACAGGCCGCCCTGCGCATCGACGAACAAGCCACAGGTGAGATAGTTCTGCTGAATCTCCCGTAGTCGCTTCAGGTTCCTATCGAACACGATCAGCTTCTTCGCGTTTCGGTCTCCCACCCACAGCTCACCTGTTGGCGACATCACAATGGTGTGAATCGTGGCAAACGGTCCGGTCTGATGCGCCAGGCTCACGCTCGCGATGAAGCGCCCGTCTCTGTCGAATTTCATGAGCCGCGGATCCGAGCCTTGCACGACCGGCGGCCGGGCAGCAACGGCGTGGCGGTCCGGCCGCGCGGCATAGGCGTAAGTCGTGCAGAACGAGCAGTCGTCCGGCGGCGACGTCCCGCCGTGCCCCTGGACGACGTAGAAGTTGTCGTCCTGGTCGAAGGCGATGTCCAGGGGCTGATTGAACATCCCGTTCCACGCGGCGTCGTTCCAGGCGCCGTTCTCGCCGCGCTTGCCGAGCATCATCAGGACTTCGCCTTTCGAGTTCAGCTTCCAGAGCACATTCCAATACGCGTCGGTCGCCCAGATGTTGCCGTATCTATCGACGCGCAGCGCATGCGGGTTGATGGCGATGTTCGGATTGAACACGCGCAGAACCTTGCTGCCCGTAGCGTCGTATTCGACCATCTCGATCTGGGCGTTGCGATTGAAGACGAGCAGATGTCCTTCGGGCGTGAACGCGACGGCGGCGACATTGCCGAATTTCTGTCCCAGGGGCGGCGCCGGACGCGCGCCAAACCGGAACGGCAGCATCGGCACTCCAGGCGGTGGCGCCGTAGCGGCGGTGGGCACGGGGATATTGGCGGGGTCTGGACCGAAGTCGCCGGGAATCGGGCTGGGATTCTGTCTGCCGGCGACAGTCGACACGCACACAGATAGCAGCAGAAGCATCGCGAATCTTTTCATGGTGAGGGAGAGGCTACCACGCCGACTCGCGTCCCGAACGTGGAGCTGTCACACTAGGTGGAGCTGTCGCATTAGAATGATGCACATGAGAACGCTTTTGACTGCAGCGCTGCTGCTCGCTCTGGTGCCGGGCGCGGGGTGGGCCCAAATCAACGCCGGCGACTTGAAGCCGGAACCGAGCCTGCCGTTCACAATGACCCAGGTGGCGACGTTCAACCTGCCCTGGCGCATTGCGTTCCTGCCGGATGGACGCATGCTCATCACCGAGAAGGTCGGCCCGGTCTGGCTGGTGACCCAACAGGGGGAGAAGACGCCGGTCGACAACGTTCCGGCCGTCCTGTACCAGGGACAAGGCGGCATGCTGGGCGTGTTCGTGTCGCCGCACTATGCCACCGACCACAGCGTGTACCTCACCTATGCTGAGCCGGGTGACGGCGGGTCGAGCCTCGCTCTCGCGCGCGCCCGGCTGGCCTTGGGCGAGGGCAAGGCGAGCCTGGAGGGATTGCAGGTGCTGTGGCGCCAGATGCCCAAGGGGCGGGGCGGACAATTCGGCGCCCAAATCGCCTTTTCCCCCGACGGCCGGTACCTCTTCCTGAGCGTCGGCGATCGCCAGCGCATGACGCCCGCGCAGGATCCCGACCAGGCGCTCGGCAAGATCCTGCGTCTGACGCTCGATGGCAAGCCCGCGCCTGGCAATCCGATGGCCGGAAAGACGGGCGCGGCGAGTGTTCCGCTGATCAATCCGCCGCGCGACACCGAACTGGCCAAGACCGCGCCCGTGGTCAGCACCTACACATTCCCGGGGCCGAACCTGGCGCCCGCGGAAACCTGGACCACTGGTCATCGGACGCCCTACGGTCTGGCGTTCGCGCCCGACGGCCGGTTGTGGGAACTCGAGCACGGCCCGAGAGGCGGCGACGAGCTGAACCTGATCGAGCCCGGCAAGAATTACGGCTGGCCGCTGGTGTCTTACGCGACGAACTACAACCGCGTGCCGATTCCGAATCCGGATACGCGTCCAGATCTGACCAAGCCGGTGATCTACTGGACCCCGGTGATCGCGCCAGGCAATCTCACGTTTTACAACGGCGCGATGTTCCCGCAGTGGCGGGGGTCGGCTCTCGTCGGCGGAATGGAGACGCAGACGCTCAACCGCATCACGTTCGACGGCAAGGGCGGCGCGGCGCCCGCCGAACGCTGGAGTGTCGGTCACCGCATCCGCGACGTCGAGGTCGCTCCCGATGGCGCGGTGTGGATGGTCGAGGACGCCAATCCGGGTGGGCTGTTCCGCGTGACGCCTAAGTAGGTTGCCCAGCCCCTCGGGGGTCTTCACCGAGGGAATCCGTTACCATGTGACACCTCGGAGGGACAAATGGATCACGCGGCCACGATGCGACGCCTGTACGAACTGATCAACGCTGGGGACATCGACGGTTTCGGCGACCTGCTCGCCGACAACTTCGTCGAGCACGAGGCACTGCCTGGCCTGGCGCCGACGAAGGAGGGCGTCAGCGCGTTCTTCCGGATGTACGTTGCGGCATTCCCCGACCTGCGTATGGTGCCGGAGGACGTGATCGCGAGCGGCGACAAGGTGGTTGCGCGCGTGCGGGTGACCGGGACGCACAAGGGGGCGTTCATGGGCATGCCCGCGACCGGCAGGCGGGTCGAGGTGCAGCTCATCGATATCATTCGCTTTGACAACGACGGGCGAGCGCGCGAGCACTGGGGGGTCTTCGATCAGCTCGCGATGATGCAGCAGCTCGGCGCGATTCCGGCAGGGCCTGCGGCCTAGCTCGGCCACCTTTGCCTCTTGTAGCAATTTGTATCGGATCCGGATGTCCGCGTTGGGCCAATCGGGCGAGCATGGCTAGAATTGTTCACCCATGATTCGTGTCGCCGCGTTCCTGGCGGCGCTGTCTCTCGCAATCTCCGCAGAAGCGCAGACCAGCCCGCAGCTGACGGCATCGGCTGCAACGCCGCCTCCGTCTTCTGCCGCCGTGGAGATCTCGTCGCGCGATCCCGACGGCCGGCTGGTGATCCGTGCGCAGCGGCTGTCCGGCCGGCTCGCCATCGACGGCAGTCTCGACGAACTTGCGTACACGAACTTTCTCCCCGCCAGTTCGTTCGTACAGTTCGAGCCGCGCTACAACGAGCCGGCGACGGAAAAGACGGAACTGTGGGTGTTCTATGACGATCGCGCGATCTACATTGCCATTCGCTGCTTCGATTCCGGAATGGATCGATGGTCGAGTATCGACATGCGCCGCGACACGCCGGGAACGGCACAGGGCGAAACCGTCTCGGTGGCGCTCGATACGTTTTACGATCGACGCAACGGCTTCAGCTTCGGCGTGAACCCGGACGGCGGCATTTCTGACGCGACCATCACGAACGAGCGCGATTACAACCGCGACTGGAACACGATCTGGGACACGCGGACGGGCAGGTTCGAAGGCGGCTGGACGGTCGAGATGGCGATTCCGTTCAAGTCGCTGCGGTATTCGCCCGGTCAGCAGACCTGGGGCATCAACGTCCGGCGGGCGGTGAAATGGAAGAACGAAACGTCGTACCTGAACCCCGTGCCGCAGAGCGGCCAGTTCTCGGCGATGTTCGGCCTCTTCCGATTTTCCTCCGCAGCGACGCTGGTAGGGCTCAGCGTTCCTCCGGAATCGCGTCTCGTCGAAATCAAGCCTTACGCCATTTCATCGGTGAGATCGGACCGCACGGCCGACGTCCCCGTGTCCAACGACGTAACGGGCAATCTGGGGCTCGACGCCAAGATCGGTCTCACACGCGGACTCACCGCCGATCTGACCTACAACACCGACTTTGCCCAGGTTGAGGATGACGAACAGCAGGTGAACCTCACGCGGTTCAGCCTGTTCTTCCCGGAGAAGCGCGAGTTCTACCTCGAAGGGCAGGGGATTTTCGCGTTCGGCGGTGTCACACAGCGGCGCAGCGGGAACCCGGGCGAGATCCCGATGCCGTTCTTCAGCCGCCGGATCGGCATCGACGACGACGGGCGCGCCGTGCCGATTCTGGGTGGCGGCCGGGTGACGGGCAGAGCCGGAAAGTACTCGGTCGGGCTGGTCAACATCCAGACCCGGGAAGACCGCGCGTTGAGCGAGCCGTCGACGAACTTCTCGGTGATGCGTGTGCGGCGGGACATTCTTCGACGCAGCAATGTTGGTGCGATGGTGATCAATCGCGCCGAGTACGGTCGCAGCCGCAGGAGCAATCAGACGTACGGCGTCGACGGCGTGTTCTCGTTCTTTCAGAATCTCAATCTCAACTCGTATTTTGCGAAAACGCAGACGCCGGAGCTTCGGGGTGAAGATCGGAGCTACCGGGCGCAGCTCGAGTACAACGCCGATCGCTACGGGCTCACGCTCGAACATATGCTGATCGGCGAGGACTTCAATCCCGAAGTCGGCTACGTCCGGCGGAAGAACGCGCGCCGGAACATGGCGGAGGTGCGGTTCAGCCCGCGCCCGCGTTCGAGCGCCGTCGTTCGCAAGTATGAATATTCACTGGGCATCGACCACTACGACCGCGCCACCGACGGCATGCTCGAGACGCGCATCCTCGAAGCCGTGTTCGGCATCGAGTTCCAGTCGAGCGATCGCTTCGCGCTGACGCTCACCGATAACACGGAAGGGCTCACGGAACCGTACGAGGTCGCAGAGAATGTCAATGTGCCCGTGGATAGCTACCGGTTCAGGAATCTCAACGCGCGGTACGAGTTCGGCACGCAGCACAGGCTGTCGGGGGATCTCACGTACGACTACGGTGGGTTCTTCGGCGGTTCGAAGCATTCACTGGCCCTGTCACGCTCGCGCATCGAGCCGATGACGAACCTCTTCGTCGAGCCGGGCCTGTCGCTGAACTGGGTTGACATCCCGCAGGGCCGGTTCGTGGCAACCGTGTTCAACAGCCGCGTGACCTACACCTTCACGCCCCGAAGCTTCGCCAGCGCGCTCGTGCAGTACAACTCGGACCAGCACACGCTCAGCATCAATGCGCGGTTCCGGTGGGAATACCGGCCCGGCAGTGACGTGTTCGTCGTCTACAGCGACGGCCGCAATACGCTGTTCCGCGGATTCCCGCGCATGGAAAACCGGACGTTCACCGTGAAGCTGACGCGGTTCTTCCGCGTCTGAGCGCTACCTCCAGCCTGTGCCACTTTGTGTCCTCTGTGGTTAGTTTCCGTCGTTCTTGACCAGTTTCTTCCGACGTCAGCTTCGTATCCGCATTCGTCCACCGTCTCTGCTCTGCGATCAGATCCACCATCGCGGTCAGATCTCGGTGTATCTACGCATGTCCGGTGGCAAAGTGCCGTCGGTCTACGGCCAAGAGCGTGTGAAGGAGTCAAAGGGCGAACGCAGCGCAGGCGTCAGTGTAGCGCAGGGCTACGAACGCGTGGGTCTGTGGTGGGCGATAGGCTCGAAGGCGTCCTCATCGGTCGTGTACCACACGTCGAGGCATTCCCGCAGGGCGAACCGTTGTGCCCGATCGAACGCTTCCTCGTACGTTTGATAGGTTACCTGATGTGACCCATTGAGAACGCTCAAGGTGTAGACGGCCGGAGAATGGATCTGGCGGTGAATGATGATGTCGCCAGGCTTCGGTGAGTCCGGCATTGCACCCTCCCGAGCAGTTGCATCAGTAAGCATGGGAAGCGGGCTTGGCACGTCTGTGATGCATTTCATTATTTGACCTGGCAGCCAAATTACCTCACGCCCCGGCCGTCTGCTGTTCAAAAGGACACAGGTCGTGGGTGCGCAGCCCTGCTCGACCGCCTTCCATCTTCGACGCAACTCCTTCCCGACATGTTGCGCCAGCACCTCGTTGATGAGGGTCTGGTAACCGATCTGTCGTCGCCTCGCCTCTTTGCGGTACCGCTCCAAGACGTCCGGATCCACGCGGACCGCAATCAGCCGTCGCGCGCTGGCACCCACGGGTGGGCGGCCCACCCGACGCATGCCTCGAAGCTGCTCGTCTGACGCTTCCGGAATATCCGAAAAGTCAATCGCCCGAGTACGCTCGCCTTTCCTTCCTGCTCGCGCGCCTCGCGCTGATGATGCGGATCGCTTCGCCATCGGCTGTGACCGTGGGGCTGACATCAATGCGCGTGATGTCGATCACGAATCGACGCCGGCGCAGTACCTAGTCCGCGAGGCGCCCGAGGTCACGCGGCTGCTCATCGATCGCGGCGCCTGGTTCGACGTCTTCATTTCCGTCGGATTGCGCGATGCGGCCCTCGTCGAGCGTTGCCTGCGCGACGATCCTGAAGCATTGGATCATCGCATCTGGCACGGCAAGTACAAGGCGATTCATAACGGCAAACGGGCGGCGACGCGCGAGGAGATCGGCGATCGTCGCGGCGATGTCTATCGATGGGTCTTCGACCACAACGCATCCGCCTTCGATGTGGCCAAAGGCCTCGGTTACGACGATATCGTCGAACTGCTGATGCGGAGCCGATCGTGCGGTCGCGGAGGCCATCGTCGCCTCGCATCGGAACAGTGCCGAAAAACGCTCGCTAGGTCTTCGCGATCGGCATGGTGTAGCACACCGCGTCTCCATCCAGCACCAGCGTGCCGTCATCCCGGACAATGCTGGTCTTGAGCCTGGTAATGGGCTTGTCGGCTCGCGCCTCCAACACTTCCGCACGGCCCGTGATCGTATCCCCAGGGCGCACCGGCGCCTTGAAGCTCCAGTTGACCTGCAGGAATACGGTCCCTGGGCCGGGGAGATCTTCGGCCACCAGCGCGTTGAGGATTGCGCTGGTGACACCGCCTTGCACCACAATCTCTCCGAACCGGCTCGCCTTCGCCACCGCCTCGTCGTAGTGGAGCGGGTTGTGGTCCCCGCTGATCTCCGTGAACCGCTCGATGTCTGTCGCCTCCACTTTGCGCGAGCGCTCCGCGACCTGTCCCACGCGCGGCATACCCCCGGGCCACACGACAGCCTCATCGTCACTCATGCTCGTCTCCCTCGGTCTGGTGAGCGGTGCGCTTGCGCTCAGTGAAACTGGTTCACCTGAACGGTCTCTTTCTTCATTTCATCGCTGAGAGAGCGATGGAGCTTCTGGACCGTCGCGAGGTCCCAGTCGAAGGACGCGATCGCATCGGTCACGTCGAACAGGCCCATCGCCCGAGCGTCGCGAGCCCGCTGGTAGTCGGCCAGGGCGCGCTCGGTTCCCTCGGCGGCAGCGTGGGCGAGGCACTCACAGTCAATGAGGGCGTCGGTCATCCCGTGGGCCGTGAGCGGATCCTTGAAGTAGCCCGCATCGCCGATGAGCGCCCAACCGGGCCCCCAGGACTGGCGGAAAAAACCCACCTGGCCCGCAAACCCGCGGTACCGCTCGGCCCTTTCTGCCCCCTCGACGACGGCCGCCAGTTCCGGATCGCACTCCCTCAACCCCTGCCGGTGTCCTGCGGCCATGTCGCGGCGGATCTCATCGTGGAATCTACGCTGCGGTACCGAGGCGAAGATGCAGGTGAGACCGCCGTTGGTCGGAATGGCGCCGACGCTCACACCCGGCCGATAGTACCAATGGTACCCGTCGATCCCGGTGTTCAACCAGTAGCTGAAGACCGAACCGGTGGCATGGCGCGCCGTTCGGTAGCGCTCCGCCCCAACGAGGTCGGCGACCGTCGAGCGCATACCATCGGCGCCGACCACGAGCTCGGCCGCAACCTGAGAGTCCCGTCCGTCCGAATCCCTGAGATGTACGCCGCACACGCGTCCCTCGGGGGTTCGCATGAGGTCGATCAACCTGGTTCTGTACGCGATCTCGGCACCGGATTCGCGAGCGGCGTCCACGAGCAGCCTGTCGATGACGGTGCGCCGAGGTGCGTACAAGCCATCTACGCCGTCCTTGGGCTTGATCTGGACGTCCACGACGTCATCAGCGTAGTGGAACGAGGTGGATCGGACCGTGGGTGTCCCCGCCGCTCTGAGCCTCTCGAGAATGCCCCAGCGATGTAGCTGGAGCACACCGCCGCGCATGAGCGCGTGCGTAGAGAGCGTGTCCGTCCCGTAGCGATCCCGATCGACGGCGAGCACCCGAAGGCCTCGACGAGCTAGCAGCATGGCAGTAGCGGCGCCAGCGCATCGGGCCCCAATCACGATGGCGTCGTAGCGCTCGGATCGCGTGGGATGGATCGTCATTTCGGATAGCACCGCCACTAGCGACGCGGTGAGCTCGCCGCGAGGTGGCCGGCGAGGTGCGCGATCAGGTCACGAGCATCGGCTTCAGCGCCGTAGATGAAGCTTGACTTGCGCCGCCGAAGGACCGGTAAGCCGATGGCGTAGAGCCCAGGGGCGTCAACGACTCCACCATCGTGACGGAGGTAGCCCTTACGATCAAGCACCGGCACGTCGAGCCAGCTGTAATCAGGGCGGAAACCGGTGGCCCATACGATGGAGCGGATCTCGCCGCTCGTGAGGTCGAGGCTGAGTCGTGACGACGCCGGCACGCGGGTTGGCTCGAAGCGCTCCGGAGGCGCACAGTCGCCAGCGCGACCGCTCTCGTTCGCCCACTCATCGAACGTGTCCAGCAGTCGATTCATCTTGAGATCTGCCAGGGCAAACTGATTACGCAACCCGCCGGAGAAGAGCGCCTGACCATCTCGCACGGCAGCCCAACGGCCCACGAGCTCGACGCCGGCGTCGGCGAGGACGTTCAGGTCGAGCGTCGCGCGCTCCGGCGTTCCGACCAGCTGCGGCGATGGGAGCCGTCGGGCACGGGTGATGTCGTCGATCTCGTCGTAGCGCTCGTTCCACACACCCGATGCATCCATCCACCACAGCACGTCGCGGCCTCGGTACGTCCGCGGCAGCCGTACGTGCTCGCCGACCGACAGCGTCACACGTCGGCCCGAGTGGCGAATCTCTTCGGCCAGTTGTACGCCGGTGGCGGAGGCACCGACGACCAATACCCCGCCATCCGGCAGCTGGTCCGGCCGGCGGTAGTCCATCGGTGTGAAGCACTCGATGGACCCGGGCACCGACTGGCGCAGTGCCGGCACATTTGGAACGTTGCACGCGCCGCTTGCCAGTACCAGGCACCGGCAGCAGAGGTCGCCAGTGTCTGTAGCCACGAGGTACCCGGCGTCGGTGGGACGAACGGACGTGACGGTCGTTTGCGCGCGCAGCGGCGCAGCAGACGCCCTGGCATAGCCTGAAACGAACTCGACCACCTCGGCCGCCGTCATGAACCCGTCAGGATCGGCCCCCTCGTAACGACTGCCTGGCAATTGCGTCTGCCAGTTGGGTGTCAAGAGGCGCAGCGAGTCCCAGCGCTCACGGCGCCAGGAATTCGCCACCTCGCCACGCTCCACCACAACGTGGTCGATCGAGCGCTCACTCAGGCACCGGCTGGTCGCAAGGCCTGCGTGGCCCGCCCCAATGACGACGGTAGTGACGTATTCGATGACTGCCTCCGCCGCCAGGCTTCGTTACTGTTTGTTCACGTGGACGGTCACATTCGTCGGGTTGGTTACGACGTCGTACACCGCCGAGCGCTTCTGAGACTGCGCAACCAGGGCCTCGATATCCTCTTTCGACGCGTCGGCGTCGATGTTGAAGGTCACCTTGATGTCGTCGTAGCCGTTACGCACGTCACTATCGATCCCCAAGATGCCCTGGAGGTCCATCGCCCCTTCCAGCTTCGCCTCGACCGATTTCAGCTGGATCCCGCGATTCTGCGCCACCGAGGCCACGCCAGCCGTCAGGCAGCTTGCGAGACCGATGAGCACGAACTCAATGGGCGTCGCGCCGAGATCCTGGGAGGCGAAAATCTCAGGATGGTCGGCGTCGAACGAGAACTCCGTCTTGTGTTTCTGCTCTGCACCAAGGCCATGGAACCCCAGTATCGTGGTCTTGCTGTGCGTGCCATTCTGCCATTTGCACGATGCCCGCCAGTTGAATTTGGCGGCCTCTGGCGCGGCGGTCAGCGCCTTGCGCGCTTCCAACAGTGCCTCGACATTCACTCCGTTGTTGACGCTGAGTTTAGCCATGGTTCTCTCCTCTTTATGCAGTGACGGATCGGTCCCCGAACGTACTCGCATGCACGGTGCGTCGAGGCACATTATGATGTCGGCGCAGCCCCGGGGATCAACTTAAATTGGGCGCCCCTCGAACGCACGTTCGAAGCGAGTATGCCTGGCGCGTTCGGCGGCGTCAGCGCGGCCGTCGTGCGGCGAGAGGCCTGCCAGCGGTAGCTCGCGTGCGAAGTTAGCTTGGAAAAATTGGCGCGCCCGGCAGGACTCGAATCTGCGACGCTCGGCTTAGAAGGCGAAATTCGTGTGGATAAACTGTCGAACCATCAACAACTACATGCTCATACGACATC